>Ga0209189_1000057_pt1 | contig 100909 bp, 67 predicted proteins | sample C_130820_EF_Meta_FD_187308 | JGI IMG/M metagenome (GOLD analysis project Ga0209189, IMG submission 187308) | Freshwater microbial communities from Lake Croche, Canada to study carbon cycling - C_130820_EF_MetaG (SPAdes) (version 3) | ecosystem: Environmental > Aquatic > Freshwater > Lake... | reverse complement strand
AAGAGCCGCGACCAAGGCCATCAGCAGCCATTGAGAATGAATGCGCATAAAGTAAAAGGGATCAGGCGCGGGAAAGGATCCAATTATCGACATCTGTTGCTCCAGAAATCAAAATTTTTCCAGCGGCTGCGAGAACGATTATGGACTCTTGTTGAAGCACGCGAGGGTGCGTAACAAAAAAGGACGCGTCGGCAATGTCTTTTTGTGTGAATTTTCTGCTCGGAACGCGATTCTGACTAGGAACAAGGGTTGGGTCAGAGTTCACTTTCATTCAAAATCGTGCTCCTGAGCGGAGTGGGCTGGAAATTCGTTCAGATGCCGATGTCGGCGCTCTGGGCCTCAGTCGAAGCTAGAGCGGATTTTTTTGATGGCGCCGCAGAGGCTTCTGAAGATGTTCCGGAGCAGGCGTGGGAGGAAAACAAGGATCGTTGCACAGACGACAACGGAGGCCAGGAGAGCTACAAGCGGGCTCCACGCCAGCAAACCCAAGCCACCGAGCACCAGGCCGTCCTCCGCAAGGCTGAGCGCGATGTTCGTGAATGGCTCGGGTGATGTGTTGGCGGCCAGACGGGTTCCGGCTTTCGCGGCATGCGAGGAAAATGCCATGCTTCCGGCAAGCAGCGCGGCCACGACCTCAAAGGCGGGATGCGCATCTCCCATGGCGGCTACGGCGAGGGCGGCGGCGCCTATGGGGCGGATGAGCGTGTGTATGGCATCCCACGCTGTATCCACCCAAGGAATCTTGTCAGCGCAGAACTCGATGGCATAGAGCGCCCCGGCGATGCACAAGATGGTCGGATTTCCCAGCACTTCCAGACCGGCGAGCCGGGAGGGGAGTATGACCCAGTCGAAATGCAGGGCCAGACCCGTCACCAGCACGGTGAGGTAGAGGTTCACACCCGCCAGCGTTCCCAGACTCAGAGCAACGGCGAGTGTTTTGAGGACTTCCATGGGGAACCTCGGATCAGGCCGCTGGCAATTTCAGGCCGCTGAGCTTTTCGTAGGCTTCGATGTATTTTTCGGAGGTTCTGCGGACGACATCCTCGGGCAGGCTGGGGGCCGGGGGCGTTTTGTCCCAATCGAGGGTCTCCAGATAATCCCGCACGAATTGCTTATCGTAGCTGGGCGGATTGGTGTCGGGTTTCCAGGCGTCCGCGGGCCAGAAGCGGGAGGAGTCGGGCGTGAGGCATTCGTCGATGAGGATGAGTTCGCCGTTTGCCATGCCGAATTCGAATTTCGTGTCGGCGATGAGGAGACCCGCCTTAGCGGCGTGGGCACAGCCGTGTTCGTAGAGTTCGATCGTGTGGCGCCGCACTTGAAGGGCGAGTTCGTCTCCGAGGACCGAGCGGCATTGCTTCCAGGTGATGTTTTCATCATGCCCGGTGTCGGCTTTGGTGGCGGGTGTGAAAAGGGTTTCCGGCAGGCGCGAGGATTGCAGGAGGCCGACGGGAAGGTCGAATCCGCAGGCTTTGCCGGTCGTGGAGTATTCTTTCCAAGCCGAGCCGCAGATATAGCCGCGCGCCACGCATTCCACCGGTAGCGGGCTGGCTTTTCGCACGATCATGGAGCGGCCGCGCAGTTGCTCTTCGAAGGGTTGTAAAATCTCAGGATAGGCCTCGAAGCGTGCCGTGATGAAATGGTTCGGCACGAAGTCCAGCACGCCATACCAGAAAAGCGTCATCTGCGTGAGCACCTCGCCCTTGCGCGGAATGCCGGTCGGCAGGATGCAGTCAAACGCGGAAATGCGATCCGTGGCGACAACAAGAAGGTTTTCTCCGAGGTCAAAAACCTCGCGCACCTTGCCGCTACGCAGTTTTTTGATTCCGGGAAGTTGGCATTCGAGAAGCGTGGGCATGTGCAGGATTAGGGTTCGGGATTGGCTTGAATGAAGTTTCGGAACCATCGTCCGGCTGGTTCCAGAGTGAGCGACATATCTTTTTTATTGAAACTGGTGAGGCCGAAATTCGCAGCATAGCCTTCGGCCCACTCGTAGTTGTCGGTGAGAGTCCACGGGAAGTAGCCGCGTATGTCCGCACCGTCCTCCATCGCGCGGCGCATCTGGTTCACATGCTCGCGAAAGTAACGGATTTTCTTCTGCTCGCTCTGGGTGCCGATGCCATTTTCGGAAATGATCATGGGTTTGCCGTAGCGTTTGGAAACGGTCATGAGCACGGCGTGGAGGCCTTCCGGATCGATGAGCCAGCCGTTTTGCGTGTAAGCCGAGCTTTTCTCGCCCGTCGGCCGCAGGATGAATCGGCGGGCGGAAGCGACCTGCGAATAGTAGTAGTTCACACCGATCAAATCCATGGTGTCGGCCACACGGTCGAGGTGGTCGAAATTCTGGTGCTGCATCATATTGTAAACCGCCCTGGTCGGATCCTGGCCGAATGTGCGCGTCCAGTTCGGAAGCGAGTAGATGCCAATGACGATCGACTTAGGTTTTTGTTTTTTGATGATGCTTGAGGCCTCGCGGAACATCGCCACGGACACGTTTGTGGCTTTTTTGAGGGAGCCCGGAGTGGCAAGGAGCCCTGGGGGCCAGTGCCCACCAAAATAGCCGATGTAGAGCGCCCCATTTGGCTCGTTCTGTGGCACCCACACATTCACATAAGGCGAGAGTGCATCGACCATGCGGGTCACGTATTCCTTCCAATGGGATTCGACCTCTGGATTAAGAAAGCCGGATTGGGATTTTTTCTTTGAGTCGTAGAGCCAGGCAGGGAAGGTAAAATGCCAGAGGGTGACGACCGGTTCGATGCCTGCGGCTTTAAGTTTGCAGGCCATGGCAATGTATTGGCGGATGGCATTCTCGTTGAAAACCCCGGGTTGAGGCTCCACGCGGCCCCACTCGATGCCGAAGCGATAGTGATTCACACCTATTTGCTTCAAGGCGGCGAGGTCTTTGTCGAAACGAGTCCAAGAGAATGTGGCCTCCTCACCGCGCGAGGGGATATTGCCTTCCTCAGCGAAGATATCCCAGTCCGTCTTGAAATAGTATGGCGAGTCCGGTGCGACGCCACGGTCCTCGTTTTGGAAGCTCGCTGTCGAGGTCCCCCACCAGAAAGTGCCGGTCTTTACTGGTCCGGATTCCACGGCTGCAGCGGGTTTTTTGTAGGGCTTCGGGGGCATTACACAACCCGCGAGCGCCAGGCACGGGAGAAGCGCAACCAGGGCGCGAATCGTGTTGAGTGTCATTGAGGCAGGCTTATAGTTTGCGTCCATGTTGTCATCAACTTTGAAATGGAGCGCGGTTTTCCTTCTCTCACTGGCACCGGTCTTTTTGCATGGGCAGAGCGAAGGCTACGCGGAGCCGGATTCTGTTCTACTCAAGGACGGCTCAAAGCAAAACGGAGTGATTGTGAAGAACACGGCTGATGCGGTTTTTTTGCAGCAGCGCTATCAGATTTCTGAATTCCCCAAATCTCAGATTGTCCGCATTTTTGACGGGGTCGATGTTGGTATGGAGTTCACCGAGGTCGACAAGAAGGGAGACCTCCCATCGTGGCGCGTCATGGTTAATGACATCCGCAACAACGATGAGGTTAAGAGCCTTGCCCAAATCCCAGCCACATTCATCGACAACGGCTATCTCAAGAATGTTCCCTACCTCTCGTTTCGCATCAATCACTACATCGAGATGAATGTTTACGGGAAACCGGATGAGCCCGCTGCCATCGAGTTTGGAGTCTATGGGAAGCTTTCTGCGAGTGATAAACTTCGCCGCACACTTCGTAGTTTTTTGGCGGGATTTTTGTCTTCGAGGGAGGAGGTTTCCGCCATTTATTCGATCCCTTTCAGCGGGGGTGAAAAAAGTGCGGGTGACTTCCGCATCCGTATCACGCCTGCCTCCGCGCCCGACGCCTACAGAGCTTGGTGGATTTGTTTGTATAATCCAAAGACTCTCGAGGCCGCCCGCGTCGGTGATGCCGCATACGCTAAGGTCACGATGCCTCCCGATCAGGTTGTTGGCAGCTCCGGTAAGGTGAAGTCCGGTGTCTGGACTGATGAATTTTTGAAGCACTCCTTGCGGGCCAGCAAGGGGGGCGACAGTGTCTCACTTTTTGTTCCGGGATTCCTCCGCGAACCAGACGGCTGGCTGCGCGTGCTGTTTCCGCATAGCCCAAAAAAACCATTGTAAAAAATCTGGAGTTTCCAGTGAGTGCAGGCTATTGCTGGCTGGACTCGTATGCCTGCTGATTATTCCTCAAAAGATCAAAGCCCGTATCTGAATCTAACCAGCGATGAGGATGGTGAACTCGGCGACAAGGTGCAGCAGGTCAGGGCCGAACTTGAGAGCCTCAAGCAGAAACAGGAGGAGATCGAACGCGAGAAAGCCCGCTTGGAGGAACTCAAAAGAAGGCAGGACAGCTTGGAACAAGGCCGATCAGACATGCTCGACAAGCTCACCCGCGCTCTGGTCGTTGTTCAGCGCGAGACCGAGGAATCGCAAAAACGCGTCGAGCAGATGCACTCGATCTATGCTTCCTTCAGCCAACACCTCCGCCAACTTGAGGACATCAATGCCCGCTCGTGGAGTCCGCAGGATTTGCCGCGCGAGTTGAGCAAAGCGCTCAGCTCTGTCGAGGACGCTCGTGCTGAATATATCAAATCCCAAGCCAAGCTCTCTGTTGACACCTCATCGGAGATTAGTTCCTCTTCTATGATGGAAAGCGATTACCCAGTGGAGGAGGAGCGCTCCTTTTTCTACTGGCTGCGCACCGGGTTCGCCTTCACGCTGCCTCTTCAGGTCATCGCTGTCATTTCACTACTTGTTTACATCTGGTCCGCCACCACCGCGAAGTAAGCCATGCGACTCAGAAAGCCCATAGTTTCAACAAAACTCACCGCTGAGGAACAACGCCTGTCGAAAGAGCAACAGGCCACTCTTCGTCGAATGGAGCAGTTAGAAAAGGAACTCCAAGCCTACCCCAAGCAAATCGAGGAAAAGAAAGCCCGCCATCGTGAGCGTGTCAAAATGCAAGCCGAAATGGCTGCTCCCGCTCTTTCCTTCGGTGGTGCCCGTCTGGCTCGAGGAAACCATCCAGCGGCTCGCAAACTAAAGAAACTGCCCGCACGGGAATTCAACAGCGCCCGCATCAAGTTTCTCGGTCTTTGCCTGATCCTCGCCACGATCATTTTCATGCTCTGGCGCTCGATCCCGTCCTAAGCAGGTTATTTGCTGTCGTTGACCCTCTGGATAACCGGAGTCGGTCCTCGAAAGTAAACCCACTCTGCGCCGAGTTCCTTGGCTGTTTCTTTCCAGTCCTTTTCCTGGCGGAGCACGGAGCGCAGCTTCGCAAGTGGTTCCTGGTAATGCAGTCCATGGCTCCAAAGGTGACCATCATAGCCGCAGACGACAGGATAACCCAGTAGCATGACAGGGTGGTTGAATGTGGGATCAACCGCGATTCGCGTTCCCGGCGGGACATCTCTCAATGCCATGCGCGCAGTTGCAAGTTCGGACTTTTTTGCCAATTCATAGCCGTGCCTGCCATCAAGACCCGCCATCAGCGAGAGGGCACCTGTGAAAAAAAGCGCGACACAGAGAGCCGCCCGGAGAATTGGCGCAAGGGGCTCGAGAACGTCCGACCATAGAAACGGCGCGGCAACCAGCCAAGCCCAGAGCAGTAACTTCGTATTGTCCCACTCCCACGGTGCGAGGGCGACGAGGAAGCACAGGAGAAAAACGCCGAGCGACAGAACACAGAAGGCGCGGGATTCCGCATTCCCGCGCACGGCGGCTTTGCAATAAAGCCATGCCAGCAGGGGAAGGCTGATCCCGAAATTCATCGCCCAGAATTTCCACCCTCCATCGCCCTGCATCCACCCTGGCAGCCAGCGTAGGCCGGGTGATGCAGAGAACCCACCCGTCACCAGCCAGATCGCCACGGTCGCCGGAATGACAGCCAGTGCCACAAAGAGAAGCAAAGTGACTCGCGACTTGGGTGTGAAAATAAAAATCGCCGCCAGCGCAAAGCTGAGGAAGAGGAAGGCATGGACGCTGAAGAATGGCATCGTGGCGTAGAGGAAAAGCTGGATGCTTTTGGGTAGTTCGGAGCCCTCGCGGAAAAAGTCATCCCTCCATGCGCGCAGCAGCAGGAGGCCACACGGTAGGGCGTAAAGGAGTCCTCGTTGCGTTACGAACATCGTAAGAAAAAAGTTCTTCCACGCGAGGTCAGACTGGAAGTCCTGGAGTTGCCCCGTTTGCAGAATCGCAAAGCCGGCCAGGCCTCCGTTGAAGAGAAACGCGGCGATCGCAAACGCGCCGCCCCAGCGCCAGAGGGCCCAACCCGTGAGAGCAGCACCCACTAGCCCTGTCCAAATGAGTCCCCGTTCCACAGGCACGCCCACGAGCAGAAGTAGGCTGTTCCACAAATCCGCACCCAGGGGGTAGCTCAATGGCACACCGCTGAGAATTGGGCTTGCAGGCCAGAAATCCACGCCATCCGCAAGGTATCGGATAAATTGGATATGCAACGAGATATCACCGAGATTGTAGGGCGAGAGAATGCGCCACTCATCGCCTGCCGGATAAATCAGCCACAAAAAAGCGCGCAGGGAAGCCATGGCGAAGAGAGCGAAAAGCAAAACATCCCACGCGGTTGCACGGCGGGTTTCGTTCCGGCGTGTTTGCGAAAAGACCCAGATTCCCACTGCAAGGCCTATCGTTAATGCCACCAAGGCCAGATTGCAATTCAGACCCTTGAAGGCCAATGCGAGACAGATAGCGCTGAGCACGCTCGCTCCGGCGGCGCTGATGATTCCCGCAGCGAGCTTCTCTCCGCTCACGGCGTGGTTCTGGTTGATGGCTTGATGTCTGGTTCTCCGCCGAGAAGCGCCTGGAACTTCCGCGCTGAGAGGTAGGCCATGCACTCCTCCTGGCCACTGCGGAGGCGAAAGGGAAATTTGTAGTAGGAGTCTTTGAAATTGCTCTCCGTTTGCGCCGCGTTGTTGGCATCGACGACCACAAAATCGGCATCCCATTGCGGTGGCGGGGAATCCTTTTTAAAATATCCCAAGCGGGTGAAGTCGCCGAAAATCCAGGGTAGGGGATAGTAGCTGTCGAGCATGATTATCCCTTCGAGCTGGAAACCGTCTGGCTCGCTTTTAGCCAAGGCCAGGACAGGCTTGGTGAGACGCTCGATGTCTTTGTAGGTTTGCACATAGACATATGGCTCGCTGTCATCTGTGAATCGGAAAAAATTCAGCTGCACCATCATGTAAAGCGATGCTGCCAGAAGCGGCGCGGCAACGAGCCACACGCGATCCCTCGCCACGCGACCCGCCCACTCGCGAACAAGTCCGCCGAGGGTCAAATAAAACGGCCATAGAATCGAAACCACGCACCATGGGGTTTTGTATGGGATGATCGAATAGGCCAGCAGCGTTCCTCCTCCCACGATGGCTATGTAGCGATAGCGAGTATCCGAGGGGAAAATATAGCGCACGCAGGCGAGCAGTCCGGCCAATGCGGGCCATTCGTAGCGGGCCATGAGATAGACCCAATACCAGTTCAGCGGGCCCGCGAGATTGTAGGCGGTCTTCTCATGTCCGCCTGAGTTCACGCCGGTTGAGACCCATGCGTGGAAGGTTTCATAGAGCCCGCTTAGCGCGCGGAAGTCGCGGAATGTGCCTGAATAGAAAAAAATAATCACCAGCACCGCAACCCCGCCGGCCAGGATCGCATCGTCGCGCGTCCATTGCTGTCGTGCAACCGGCCACACTGGCCGGGAGGGCACGATCATTTGATAAATCCAGAGACACAGCGCGGCGATCGCCATGCAGCCGATGTGCACAGCGTAGGTTTCCTTCGTGAGAATCATTCCTGCAACTCCCGTGGCCACGGTGAACAGATGCCGACGCGTGCCCGTTTGCCAGAGACCCAGAACGCCGTGGAGGAGCAGGATCGAAAAAAGAACCTGCCATGATTCGTGAATCGAATACCGACCGTAAAAAACAAACGCGGGCGAGATGGCCATTGCCAGAGCGGCAAGACGCGAGACGCCGAGGCCAAAAAACTCCCGGAAGCGCAACATCGCCCACACGGCCAGAATGCTCGCAATCATCGCTGGAAGACGTAGCGCCCAGACCTCGCGGCCGAAGAGGGTCTGCGAGAGAAAAACAGCGTAAAAGTGGAGCGGACCGTGATAGTTCGTGGGATCGTAGCGGTAGTAGCCGTTTGTCGTCATCTGATCTGCAAACCAACCATTGATGCCTTCATCGAAATGCGGTGGTTTGATTTCGATGAGCCAGCATCGAAAGAAGATCGCCACAGCAAGGATGGCGATTTCAGGCAAATGGGCTTTGAGAGCACGAGCGAACATGCGGATGGCATAACTCCTGCCCCGCTGCCGTATCAAGCTTCCTGCTTCGATCACATTGGGTGCGGGAGAAAAAAGATAGGCCGCCCTTTTGAGGTCTGATTTTTTTACAGCATTTGGCCCTGATGGTTTGGCGTCTTTCCAAGGGTCATCGAAGTTTTGACCAAGGAGCAAGCCGAGTAGAATTAGGATTTTTTCGACAACCGGCCGACTCGGAGTTGCCCAAGATGAGGTCGAAATCTCAGATCCCTGCGGCTTTGAATGGTTCGGGGATCTGCCGGAGTCAGGGAATCCAGAATCTCGGGAATGATGACACACTCCAGCTCACGCATGGGTTGCAATGGAGCATTGTAAAAGATACTTCAACATCATCAAACATGAGCTCAGTGATCTATCTTGATAACAATGCCACGACGCAGGTGGCTCCAGAGGTTTTTGATGCCATGGAACCCTGGCTGCGCGGCGGCTATGGCAACCCTTCCAGCGCTTACCGTCTCGGCCGCGAAGCGGCAGCGGTTCTCGGTGAGGCGAGGCATCGCGTGGCGGCGCTCGCGGGCTGCCAGAGTGGTGAGATTCTTTTTACAAGCTGCGGCACGGAGTCGATCAATACAGCCATCCAGTCGGCACTGGCGCTTGATCCCGACAAACGCCATATCGTCACCAGCGTGGTCGAGCACAGCGCGACGATCAAGCTCTGCGAATACCTCGCCCGGCGCGGTTATGAGATCACTTGGCTACCGGTCGATGCCGCCGGCCACCTTGATCTGGCAGAGTTGGAGGCTTCGATTCGCCCTGATACGGCCATTGTTTCGCTCCTCTGGGCGAACAACGAGACCGGTGTGCTTTTTCCAGTGGAGGAAATCGCAGCGCTTACGCAAAAAAAGAAAACCCTTCTTCACATCGATGCGGTTCAGGCATTCGGAAAACTTCCTCTCGTTTTGGAAGGCATGGGTGCCCAATTCGTGAGTTTTTCAGGACACAAAATTTATGCGCCGAAAGGCGTGGGTGGCTTGTATGTGAGCCGTCGCGTCAAATTCACTCCTCTGCTGCGTGGCAGCCAAGAGGAGGGTCGGCGCGGTGGGACGCAGAATGTTGCTTCGATCGTCGGTTTCTGCAAGGCCGCCGAGTTGGCGGGATCGCATCTCGCGAGGGGTGTAGATTCCACACTCCGCGACCGCTTGGAGTCCAGCCTGCTGACCTCAATCGCGGGAGCATCCGTGAATGGAGACACCGTTCGCCGCCTGCCTAATACGACGAATATCTCATTCGATGGCGTTGAGAGCGAAGGGGCCTTGATTCTCCTCGATGAGAAGGGGCTCTGCTGCTCCGCCGGCTCCGCTTGCACCAGCGGCTCGGTGAATCCCTCGCATGTCCTCAAAGCCATGGGCCTCTCAAACGACCGCGCCCGAGCCAGCCTGCGCTTCTCTGTGGGACGCTTCACCACGGCTTCGGAGATAGATCAGGCGTGCGAAATCATTCCAGCTGTGGTTGCGAAACTTCGTGCCCTTTCGCCAGTGGGTCAGTCTGTTTTGGCCGCTTGATTCGGGCCTCATCCACCTTCCCCAATTCATGATCGAAAAACATCTCGTCCAAATCGTGCAGGAGCTTTCCCTGCAAGCCCGTCAAGTCGCCGCCACCGCCGTTCTCCTCGAAGAAGGAGCCACGGTTCCCTTCATCGCCCGCTACCGCAAGGAGCGCACCGGTGAGCTTGATGAAGTCCAAATTACAAACATCCGTGACCGCATGCAGGAGTTGGAGGAACTCGATAAGCGCCGAGAGTCGATTCTCTCATCCCTCGAAGAGCGCAAGCTCCTCACCGAAGAGCTGAAAGTCAAAATCGAGACCGCAGGGAATCTCTCCACCCTCGAGGATCTTTATCTGCCATTCCGTCCGAAGAAACGCACCCGTGCTACTATCGCCAAGGAACGCGGTCTCGAGCCGCTTGCCGATCTGCTCTGGGAGCAGCGCACTGACACTGACCCCGAGGCTGAAGCGGCGCCTTTTATTTCCGCTGAAAAAGAAGTGCCCGACGCCGCAGCCGCACTGGCCGGGGCGAGGGATATTATGGCCGAGCGCATCAATGACTCCGCCGAGGCCCGCTCCGCTCTGCGCGAGATTTATCTCAACAAGGGTGTGCTAAAATCCAAGGTTGTCTTCGACAAGGAAACGGAGGCCGCCAAGTTCAAGGATTACTTTGACTGGAGCGAACCGGTCGCCCAGTGCCCATCGCACCGCTTCCTGGCAATCCGTCGTGGCGAAACCGAGGGCATGCTCTTCTCGCGCATCAACCCGCCTGAGGAGGAGGCCCTCGCAGCACTCGACTATCTCTTTGTGAAGGGGGCATACCCCTCGGCCGCTCAGGTTCGCCTTGCGGCGCAGGATTGCTTCAAGCGCCTTCTCGGCTTTGCCATGGAGGGTGAGGCTCGTCTTTTCTACAAAAAGAAAGCCGATGAGGAGGCGATCCGGGTTTTTGCGGAAAATCTTCGCGAACTTCTCCTGGCCTCACCGCTTGGTCAGAAGATTGTTCTCGCCGTCGATCCCGGTTTCCGCACTGGTTGCAAACTCGCCGTGCTCGATGCCCAAGGCAAACTCCTCACCCACGAGGTGGTGTATCCCGAAAAGGGTGTCCGCGACCGCACCGAGGCTGCCGAAGTCATCAAGTCGCTTGTGAATCGTTTTAAAATCGAGGCCGTGGCTATTGGCAATGGCACAGCCTCCCGCGAGACCGAGACCTTCATCCGTGCGCTCGGTCTGCCGGCATCCACCGTGATTGTCGTGGTGAGCGAGTCCGGCGCTTCGATTTACTCGGCTTCGGAGGTCGCCCGCGAGGAATTTCCCACGCTCGACCTCACTGTGCGTGGAGCCATTTCCATCGGTCGCCGTCTCATGGACCCGCTCGCCGAATTGGTCAAAATCGACCCGAAATCCATCGGCGTTGGCCAATATCAGCACGATGTCGATCAAAGCGCTCTCAAGCGCTCGCTCGATGACACCGTTATATCCTGCGTGAACCATGTCGGCGTCGAACTCAACACCGCCAGTGCGAATCTGCTCGGGTATGTCTCTGGATTGAATTCCCGCACGGCGGTGAATCTCGTTCAGTTTCGCAACGAAAACGGTGCCTTCCAATCCCGTGAGGATCTCCTCAAGGTTCCAGGCCTCGGGCCAAAAGCCTTCGAACAAGCGGCCGGCTTCCTCCGCATCCGCAATGGACGGCATCCGCTCGACGCCAGTTCTGTGCATCCCGAGCGCTACGCCCTTGTGGACAGCATGGCGGCGGATATCGGCTGCTCCGTCTCCGAGTTGATGCAAAACCCTGCCCGGTTCGCTGCTATCAAACTGGAAAAATACATCACGCCGGAGGTCGGTCTCCCCACTCTCCAAGACATCCTCAAAGAACTCGCTAAACCCGGTCGCGACCCGCGTAAGCAGTTCGAGGTTTTCGCCTTCTCTGACGAGGCGATGAAAATTGAGGATCTCAAGCCTGGGATGAAGCTCCCCGGAATCGTGACCAATGTTGCCGCATTTGGCGCCTTCATCGATCTGGGAGTGCACCAAGACGGCCTCGCACACATCAGCCAACTCAGCGACCAGTTTGTAAAAAATCCCTCGGATGTCTTGAAGGTGGGACAAAAAGTCATGGCCACCGTCATGGAAGTCGATCTCGGACGCAAAAGGATCAGCCTCTCACTCAAGACCAATCCCGAAATCGGCGCTCAGTCTCGTGGGCCGCGCAAGGACCGGAGCGGAGGCGGCCGCAGCTTCCAAACCAAACCCGCTGCCAAAGCCGCGCCGCAAGTGGATTGGTTCACCGCTGCGATGAACCGCAAAAACTAACCGAAGCCTAGCGGTGTCCTCTGTGAGGATTGACCACAGAGGACACGGAGAGCACGGAGGTTTTAAAAAATAGAGCCTGAGGTAGGATATTTCCACTTCTCCTCTCCGTGTCCTCTGTGCTCTCTGTGGTCAATCCAAAACAGCAGGGTCACCGTAGAGCGTTGATCCGCTGGCTCGGGTTATTTTCACGGGGAGAATCTGGCCGATGTGGCGGGGGGCTCCCTCGAAAACGACGATTTTGTTCGTGCGGGTGCGGCCGGTGAGGCGTTCGGAGTTGTGGCGGCTGGCGCCTTCGCAGAGGATTTCGGTTTGCGTTCCGACGAGGGCGTTCAGCTTGTCTGAGACATGGCGGTTCACCAATTGGAGTAAATCCTGGTTGCGGGCCTCTTTCACCTCTTCGGAAATCTGGTCTTCCATAGTTGCCGCCGGCGTGTTCTGGCGCGGTGAGTAGCGGAAGATGAAAGCGTTGTCGAACGAGATGGCGTCGCACAGGGCGCGGGTTTGTTGATAGTCCTCCTTGGTCTCGCCGGGGAATCCGACAATGACATCCGTCGTGATCGCCATGCCGGGCCGCGCGGCACGAATGCGCTCGGCGAGCTTCTGGAATTTCTCCGCCGTGTAGCCCCGGCGCATGATTTTCAGAATGCGGTCGGAGCCGCTTTGGAGTGGCAGATGCACATGCTCTACGAGCTCGGGTAGGCGGGCAAAGGATTCGATGAGATCGTCGCGGTAGCCGATGGGGTGGGGGGAGGTGAAGCGCACTCGCTCGATGCCATCCACTGCGCAGACAGATTCCAGCAACTGAACGAATGGCGAAATGCCGTCGCGCTTCGGAAATTCATGGCGGCCGTAGAGGTTGACGATTTGACCGAGGAGTGTGACCTCCTTCACGCCGCGATCCGCGAGGGATCGGACTTCGTTGGTGATTTCCTCAATCGTCCGTCCACGCTCCTCGCCGCGCGTTTGCGGCACAATGCAAAACGCGCAGTGCATGTTGCAGCCCTGCATGATCGAAACAAATGCCGTGACTTGGCCCTTCTCGACCTCCTGCTCGCGGATCGTGCTCTGGGATCCGGCCTCCTCCTCGGTGTCCACAATCGCCCGGCGCTCGTCATCGATCAGCGCATGCATGCGGGTTTTCAGGAGATCGTCCACATAGTCCGCGACGCGGTGGAATTTCTGTGTTCCTACCACAAGATCGACATGCGGGGAGGTCTGTAAAAGCGATTCCCCTCGGGCCTGAGCCATACAGCCGAGATAGCCGAGGACGAGATGCGGGCGATTTCGCCGGAGCTTCCGCAGCATGCCCATTTTGCCGATGGCCTTCTGCTCGGCCATATCACGCACACTGCAGGTGTTGAGCAAAATCACATCGGCTTCGGTTTCATCTGTAACGATTTGATATCCGCGCTCGGCGAGCATTTTGGACACCTGCTCGGAGTCGCGCTCGTTCATCTGGCAGCCGTAGGTTTTGATTTGGACGCTGGGCATTTTGGAGGAGGGGAATTTGCGGCAGACTTGGGTTTCGGGCAAGGACAAGTGCGTTCAAGCGATGCCAAGAATCCAACCTTCCAACATGGCTTGTTCGCGTTCCTTGGAACTCAACTGCGGTCGAAAATAGCTGCTCAACGCATCGACGGCATCCGTTTTCCGCATCCATTGCGCCACGCTGAAGGCATCGTGCTGGTCAGGGGTTCGATCCTCGTTGGGAAAGCCCTTGCTCCATAATGACGGGTAGACTTCAGCCATAACGGAACGTCCTGGCGGCGGTGTCCATCCATCAAAGGGCCAGAAATGGACGCGGGGGCCAAGTTGCTGGCGCAGGTGGCGTAGCCAGGGCAGTCCGCTGTGGGTGGACTTTGCCACGCTGCCTTGCACATCGAAGTGGAAGACCGATTTCGCACGGCTCCTGAGCTCTGTCAGCCTCCGCCAGCGCGCATCTCCGGTGCGCACCGATCCCTGTCCGTGCAGACCGCGCCGAATGAATTCAACTGTCATCTGGTCGCGATCTGTCGGCCAGTGGTGTTGAAAATCATCGAGAAATCTTGGCCAGTCGGGAGGAAGGCGATGCTGCTCGAAGTAGCGGATAGGGAAGGAAAATGCATGGTCTATCCCCACAAGAGCCGGCGGGCCGTCGCGAAGTTCGGCGGTGAGCCATTCTGCCATGCCTCGACGCGTCCAATACTTCCGCGTGCCAGGTGGCGGTGTAATCTCAGTAGGCAGCCACATAGGCGTGGCTGAATAAAAACGCAGTCCCTTCAGGCTTGTTGTAGGCGTCTGCGCGCCCGAGTAGTCGATGCCGAGGTAGCGTTCAAATCGCATGGGAACGATCAGGTCTATGCTTTTAACTTTCGGTAAGTGGCCATCGCGAGAAGGGGAAAGTGGTTTCGATACATGTCGTATTTCAGGTAGAAAACGCATGGGAAGCCAGTGCCAGTCGTGTAGTCCTCGGTCCAGGATCCGTCGTGGTTTTGCGTTGAGACAAGCCACTGGATGCCGGTTCGTATGGATTCGCGGTGGGGATCGCCTGCGGCGCAAAGTCCCATAAGTGCCCAGGCAGTCTGGCTCGGGGTTCCGGCTCCACGGCCTTTCAACGCTGGAAAATTGTAGGACTCGCAGGTTTCGCCCCAGCTACCGTCTTCGTTTTGGCAGCTCTCGAGCCAAGTGAGGGCTCGGCGAATCCATTCCTCGTCCATGTTCACGCCGATCGAAGCAAGACCGCGCAGAGCCTGCCATGTGCCATAGATGTAATTCACGCCCCAGCGGCCATACCATGAGCCATCAGCTTCTTGGGTGCGGCGCAGCATGCTTATGGCCTGGCGGACTTCGGGTGACCGTGGGTCGTGGCCGATGTAGCCGAGAAGCTCGAGCACGCGGGCGGTGAGATCGCTGCATGTCGGATCGAGGATGGCGTTGTGGTCGGCGAATGGAACATGCTTGAGCCAAGCGGCGTTAAGGTTTTTATCAAAGGCCGCCCATCCGCCATCGTGGCATTGGAAGGAAAGGAGCCATTTCAAAGCGCGGCGGTGAATCTCTTCACGGGCTACCGGGTCAGGTGCCGCGCAGTGCCGAAGCGCCATGAGGACCATCATCGTATCGTCGGTGTCGGGGTAGTATTTGTTGGCGTGCTCAAAGGCCCAGCCGCTCGGTTCGACTCCCGAGTTGCGAGCAGTCCAGTCTCCGGCGAATCGCACTTCGCGGGCCTCCAGCCACGTTGCGGCTTTTTGAAGGGCGGGATGGTTTTTGGGGACACCAGATTCTCCGAGGGCGACGGTGGTAATCGCCGTGTCCCAGACCGGCGAGAGGCAGGGTTGGATGCGAAAGTCGGCAGGGTCGTGAATGAAAAGACCCGCGAAATCTGCTTCGGCCTTTTTGACCAATGGGTGGTCGTCCGCGTAGCCGAGCGAATGGAGTGCCATGAGGCCGTTCAGCATGGCAGGAAAAATCGCGGAGAGTCCGTCGCTGCCTTCACCCATGCGCTTGGTCATCCACTCCTCGGCCCGCTTCAACGCACACTTGCGGAGGGGATGGATGGGAATGCGATTGTAAATTTTCAGCAACGCATCGCATCGCAAAAAGAAGTTCCGCCAGGCCCAGAAGCGTTTGTCTTTTTTCAGTGATAAGTCAGCATTTTCCATCCCGGCAGGATAGAGTTCGTGCAAGTGCAGGGATGCAGGAAGCGTTCGTGTGGGCCTGTAATGGTTCAGAATCGCCAACGGGGCAATGATCGTGCGGCTCCACGAGGACATCTCGTGGAGGTTGAAAAAGAACCAACGGGGAAAGAGGAAAATCTCTGGCGGAATGGTCGGCACATACTCCCAGGGAAACTGGCCGAGCAGGGCCAGATAGAGGCGGCAGTAAGTGTTGACCTGCGGAATCCCCCCGAGTCGGAGAATGTTGGCGCGGGCCTCGCGCATCCAAGGGGCGTTCGGCGAGTCTCCGGCAAGCTTGAGGGCGAAGTAAGCTTTGACCGACGCATTGATCTCGCTCGGGCCGCCGATGAAGATATTCCAGCCACCGTCAGCGGTCTGCCTGCGGCGAATGTGCTCGGCGCATTTGGCTTGGAGAACCTCGTCCACAGAGCCTCGCCAGTTTATGTAGAGGACGGTGTCGGAACAAAGGGTCGAATCGACGAGCAACTCACCTTCCCAATGGCCTTCTTCTTTTTGGATTGAGAGGAGAAAATCCTGCGAGCGTCGGATACATTGGCGCAAGGCGTCGGCGGTTTCCAGTGGAACGCCGAGTGACGCCTGCGATTGGCTCATAGATTCGTTTTGCGTTCGAAAACGGCAAGCATTCCCGAGTGACCGCCTCCGGCCTCATAGCAATCGAGTTCTGCTACGCGCCGAGCATGGCGACCGCCGTCGAAAGGAGTTGCAAGCCAGATATCGACAATTTCAAGGGCGAGATCGAGGGGGATCATGCGCTGACCGATGGAGAGGGCATTGGCGTTGTTGTGGCGGCGACCGAGTTCGGCGGTTTCGTGGTTCCAACAAAGGGCACAGCGGATGCCTTTCACCTTATTCGCAGCAATGGCCTCACCATTTCCTGAACCTCCAATCACGATGGCGCGCTCGGTTTCCTTGCGGACTACAGCCTCGGCGGCGGGGATGATAAAGAGTGGATAGTCCGTGCTCTCGGCGCTGTCTGTTCCGTAGTCCACTACCTCGTGGCCCGCCTTTTTCAGGTGGGCGATGATGGCTTCCTTGTATTCAAATCCGGCGTGGTCGCTTCCGATGGAGATTTTCATAATGTGCAGGCGGGTTGTGGTTGGTCTGAGTAGGGGGCTTGAGGTTCGAGGCCGAGGGATTCCAAGAGCGCGCGGTCGTCGTCGACTCCGGGATTCGAGGCCGTCAGGAGCTTGTCGCCGTAGAAAATGGAGTTCGCTCCTGCGAAAAGGCAGAGCGCCTGTGCCTCACGGGTGAGACGGTCGCGACCAGCAGAGAGACGGATTTTTGCCTTCGGAAGAACAATGCGCGCGGTGGCGATGAGGCGGACAAGCTCGAAGACATCGATCGGAGGGGTCTTGGCGAGCGGAGTTCCTTCAATGGGAGTCAGGCAATTGATTGGCACACTTTCTGGTTCGGGGTCGAGTGAGCAGAGGACCTCGAGCATTTTGAGACGGTCGGTTTCATTTTCGCCCATGCCGATGATGCCGCCGCAGCAAACGCTCAGGCCGGCGCGTTGAACCGAACCGATCGTGTTGAGCCTGTCTTCGAATGTGTGGGTGCTAACGATTTTTTTGTAGTGCTCGGGCGAGGTGTCGATGTTGTGGTTGTAAGCAGTGAGCCCGGCTTCCTTGAGCTTGCGGGCCTCGATATCACCGAGTTGGCCGAGTGTGACGCAAACCTCCATGCCGAGCTTGCTGACTTCGCGCACAGTTTCGAGCATGGTCTCGAATTTGGGGTCGCCATCGCAAACGCCTTTCCACGCCGCGCCCATGCAGAAGCGGGTAGAACCATTTTGTCTCGCGCGCTCAGCGACAGGCATCACCTCTTCTTTGGTCATCAGGCGCTCTTTTTGGAGGCCTGTGTTGTAATGCGCACTTTGGGCGCAGTAGCCACAGTCTTCGCTGCACCCCCCCGTCTTCACGCTGAGAAGCGTGCAAAGCTGGACTTCGTTTTTTGGCCAGAATTCCAAAAAGACGCGGCGGCTTTCCTGGATCAGATCAAAAAGGGGGCGATGGTAGATTTGCTCGAGTTTTTCTAAAGTGGGTCTCACAAGGATTTCGGTTTTAGTCTCCCTGTTTGGCGGAGTCAACCGATGGGTGAAACAACCCGCTTGAATGTCTCGCCATCGTGGCTATTTTGACGGCTCCTAATTCAAAAAAACTATGCCATACGAACTCGCTCCTCTTCCTTACGCCGCCACGGCGCTTGAACCAAATATCGACGCCCGCACGATGGAAATTCATCACGGCAAGCACCACGCAACCTATGTTGCAAATCTCAACAAAGCCCTCGAGAGCTCTCCCGAACTGGCTTCGAAGTCTCTCGAAGAACTGATCGGCAATCTCGCCGCCGTGCCAGAAGCAATCCGTGGAACCGTGCGCAACAACGGCGGTGGACACTGGAACCATACCTTCTTCTGGAATCTCATGGGCCCATCCGCAGGTGGTGCTCCATCCGGCGCTTTGGCTGATGCCATCAATGCCGCCTTTGGAAGTTTCGATGACTTCAAAGTCAAATTCGAAGCCGCTGGCCTGGCCCGCTTCGGCAGCGGTTGGGTGTGGCTCTGCGTGAAAGCCGATAAGTCGGTCGCCATCTGCTCGACGCCCAATCAGGATAACCCGCTCATGACTGGCGTTGCCGATTGCACTGGCACCCCTATCCTCGGCTGCGATGTCTGGGAACACGCCTACTACCTGAACTACCAAAACCGCCGCGCCGATTATCTCAAGGCTTGGTGGAATACGATCAACTGGTCCTCAGTGGAAAAAAACTTCGCCAGCGCTTAATCAATAATCGTTCATAAAATCGAACGCCCGACTGGAAACGGTCGGGCGTTTTTGTTTAAGTTTTTCGCTTTCACCATGGCCTACCTCAATTCAAATTATCTCAAACTCAAAGCGGGTTACCTTTTTCCCGAGATCAATCGCCGCGTCAAAGCCTTCACCGACGCCAATCCCGAAGGCGCGGCCCGCCTCATTCGTTGCGGTATCGGCGATGTGACCGAGCCCCTTCCGCCCGCCGTTCGCGTGGCTATGCACAAGGCCGTCGATGAAATGGGCGAGCGCGGCAGCTTCCGTGGATACGGGCCCGAGCAGGGGTATGAGTTTTTGAGGCACGCCATCGCAGAAAACGACTACCGCTCGCGCGGGCTTGAGGTCGCGGATGACGAAATTTTTGTTTCCGACGGATCCAAATGCGACTGCGGAAACATCCTGGATATCTTCGGCGACAATAATCGCATTGCCGTGATGGACCCAGTTTATCCCGTCTATGTGGATACCAATGTCATGGCGGGACACACCGGTGAGGCTGATGAAAACGGCCTCTATGGCGGGTTGGTCTATTTGCCATGTAATGCGGAGAACGGTTTCGTGCCGGAGATTCCGAAGGAAAAAGTGGATCTCATTTACCTTTGTTACCCGAACAACCCCACTGGTGCCACCGCCACGCGCGCCCAGCTCACGGCTTGGGTCGAATACGCACTCGCCAATGACGCGATCATCCTCTTTGACGCAGCCTACGAGGCATACATACGCGATCCCGAGATTCCGCATTCCATTTACGAAATTCTCGGTGCCCGCCAATGCGCCATCGAGTTTCGCAGCTTTTCCAAGAATGGCGGATTTACTGGCGTTCGCTGTGCGTTCACCGTCCTTCCGAAGGAACTGAAATGCTGCACCGCTTCGGGCGAGATGACGCCGCTGCATCCGCTCTGGAACCGCCGCTTCAGCACGAAATTCAATGGTGTGGGCTATGTGACCCAGCGTGCCGCTGAGGCCCTCTACTCGCCCGCCGGCAAAGAACAAGTCGCCGCACTCATCGAACATTACATGGGCAACGCCGCCATCCTCCGCGCGGCGGCAGAGAAATGCGGCCTCGCAACCCTCGGTGGAATCAACGCTCCCTACATCTGGGTCCGCGCTCCCAAGCACTTCACTAGTTGGCAGGTCTTTGATAAAATGCTCCAAGAAGCCAATGTCGTCATCACCCCAGGCAGCGGCTTTGGCCCTGCCGGAGAAGGCTACTTCCGCATCTCCGCCTTCAACAGCCGGGCCAATGTCGAGGAGGTGGCAAAAAGATTGGCGAAAATTTGCTGGACTTGATGGCTTGTGTAGTATTTAAAGACATCTCTAATTACTAGTTTTCAAACTCACGCGACCTAAAAAAAACATGAAACTCATTAAACGACTTACAGCATTCACACTTATCGAACTTCTGGTTGTTATCTCGATTATTGCGATTTTGGCTTCCTTGGCATTGCCGGCTATCACTGGGGCCTTAGCCCGCGGTCAAATGACCCAGACTATGAGTAACATGAAACAGTTGCACTTGGTTGCACAACAAATCTCCCTAGATGGATCAACGACCGGTGATACAAATCTCGCTTGGCCGGGCGATCTTCCTACAAAAACGTGGGCTGCTTGGGCCGGAATTATTACAAACGGATATATGACAGTCGCAGATTTGGCTAAAATGTGCTCCGCCCCTCCAATCACCGCAACCTCAAACAATGTTGTCAGCAGCACTCCAGGAACGACTCGAGCCATTATTGCCTATCAAGTTTCAGAAACTAACGACTCTGCTGTCGTTATTTTTAGTTCCTCCAACTTTACCAACCAAGCCTCCCCCACAGTTCCTCTCGCAACTGGCAAGCCTTATGGAGCCAAAGGTTTCGTTGTGTTCCGTAAAGGCGGCGACGGTGCAGTTCTCCAAAACAATCAAGCTACAAACACAAATGTAGTAGGTGGCTTCGCTGCCACTCTCGATTAATCATCATTTCAGTTTTTCCATGACAACAATCCAAAAAATCGAATCCGAGCAGTTCAAGTCCGACACGACCCCTTTTCAAGTTGGAGACACCATTAAAGTCCACACTCGTGTGGTGGAAGGCGACAAGGAGCGTATCCAGATTTACTCGGGTATCGTGATTGGCCGCAAGGGAGCTGGCATCAATGAAAACTTCACAGTCCGCCGTGTTTCTTACGGCGAGGGTGTGGAGCGTGTTTTCCCGATCCACTCTCCTCGTATCGCCAAGATCGAAGTCGAGCGTCGTGGTGCAGTCCGCCGCGCTAAGCTGAACTACCTCCGTTCGCGTAAAGGCAAATCAGCTACTACTGTCAAAGACCGCGCCTAAGACTTAAAGAGGGGGGCACGCCCGTCCCGAGCGTGTTCGACTGACGAGTTTGCTCAGCAACCCCATTCACAAAAAGTATAGGCATCATGCTTAATTGCACTGATGCCTATACTTTTTGTGGCACACAACTCTTTCAGAAACGATAATCTTGGTATGCCCTGCTCCCTCATCCACGAGCAACGCCTATCCGCACTGGGTTTCGAGCTCATCGCAGGCATCGATGAGGCCGGTCGTGGACCTCTCGCCGGGCCTGTCGTCGTAGGCGCAGTCATCCTCCCACCGAATTTTGTTCTCAGTGGGCTCAATGACTCCAAAAAACTCACCGCAAAAGCCCGTGAGCGCTTCTATGCCGAGATCACGACGAATCCCGACATTCGGTGGACTTCCATTGCAATCTCCCCGCAGGAAATTGACCGCCTGAATATCCTCGGCGCCACGCACTCCGGAATGCGCGCCGTGGTCGAACAACTTTCACTCCGCCCCGCCCACGCCCTCATCGATGGCCTTCCCGTCCCTCGTTTCCCATGCCCTCAGACCGCGCTGGTCGGAGGAGATGGTATAAGCCTTAGCATCGCGGCGGCCAGCATTATTGCCAAAGTCGAGCGTGACCGCATCATGCTCGAGTGCGACTGGCTCTACCCAGAGTATGGTTTTGCCAAGCATAAAGGCTACCCAACGCGCGAACACTTTGCCAAACTCCGCGCCCATGGCCCTTGTCCCATCCATCGCCGAAGTTTTGCGCCGGTTGCGCAGGCCGAACTCTGGTGAGGCGGCGCACATCGCCCTTGGCAATACAGGCGAAGATCTCGCTGCCGCCTATCTTCAGCGGCACGGTCACAAAATTCTCTATCGCAATTTTCGCGCTCCACACGGTGGCGAGGTCGATATCGTTTGTCGCGACAAGCGCTATGGGCAACTTGTTTTTGTGGAAGTCAAGACGCGCACGAGCGAGGAATTTGGCCGCCCGTCGGATGCGGTTGACGAAAAAAAACGCAGCCTCATTATTCGCGGCGCAATGAAATGGCTCCGCATGCTCGACATGCCAGATATCACTTACAGGTTCGACATCGTCGAGGTCGTCATGGGCCCGACCCGCGAAATCCGGCAGATCGAAAATGCCTTCAATACCCCAGACATCTTTTCGTTCTGATGTCCGTTTCTAAAAACTCTGCACCCTCCCGCCGCTCAACAAAAGAGGAGCACAGGCGTCCCGCCTGTGTATGGCACTGGTGCCGCAGTCCCAAAAAATCTCCTCTCCACAAAGTTTTCTAATGTCCGCAATCCCATCTCTCCTCTCCGCACAGGAAATCAAACTTGCCTACGGCAATCATGTTCTCCTCAACGGTGTCACTCTAACCGTTGCTCCCGGTGAAAAAGTCGGCCTCGTTGGCCGCAACGGCTGCGGCAAGACAAGCCTCCTCAAAATCCTCGCCGGAGCGAACGATCCCGACTCGGGCGAAATTTCACGCCGTCGGGGTCTTCGCACCGGTTACCTTCCGCAGGAATTCGAACTCGATCCCACACGAACGGTTCTCGAAAACATCGAGTCTGGCGCCGCCGATCTTGTGGAGTGGATGCGCCGTTACGAAAGCGGCGAGGGGAGCGATGCCGAGCTTCATGAGCTCCTCGACCTCATCCAGCATGCGGATGGATGGAATCTTGAGACCCGCATCAAATCTCTTGCCGGTTCGCTGGACGCTCCTCCGCTTGATGCCTTAGTCGGGCCTCTCTCGGGCGGTGAGAAACGCCGCGTCGCACTCTGCCGCGCGCTGGCATCGCAGCCCGACCTTCTGCTTCTGGATGAGCCTACCAACCACCTCGACGCCGAGTCGATCGACTGGCTCGAAGGCTTTCTCCAAAGCTTCCCCGGCGCGATCATCTTTGTGACGCACGACCGCTATTTTCTGGAAACCATCGCCACGCGCATCGTCGAAATCAGCTTCGGTCAGGCGTTCTCGCATCCGGGAAACTACACCGCGTATCTGGAATCCAAGGCCCTCCGGCAGCAGATCGTGGAGCAATCCGAGCGTCGCCGCCAACGATTTATCAAGGCCGAACTCGAATATGTCCGCGCCGGTGTCCGTGCCCAGCGCTCAAAATCTAAACACCGCCTTGAGTCGTTCTACCAAGTCGCCGGACAAAGTGCCCCACCCGAAGAGCGGGAAATGGATCTTCTCATTCCTCCAGCTCCCGAAATCGGCAATACAGCTGTGGAACTTGTGAATGCAGGCGTCTCGCTCCCGCTTGGCGATTCCAAACGCTGGCTCTTCCGCAATATGGATCTTTCTCTCCGCCCCGGCCAGTGCACTGGCATTGTCGGTCGAAATGGCGTCGGCAAAACCACACTTCTTCGCGTCTGTCTCGGCCAACAGGAACCCAGCGAAGGCAGCGCGACGGTCGGAAAGCGCGTTGTTTTCAACTACATTGATCAAAGCCGTGCTCAACTCAATGGCCTCGGCACCGTGATGGAAGAAATCGGCGGCACCAGCGGTATGGTCAAGTTCGGCATGCAGATGCTCACGGTGAGGTCTTATCTGCGACGGTTTTTATTCGATGAATCCCGCGTGAACGAGCGTGTGGACAAGCTCTCTGGCGGAGAGCGGGCGCGCCTCATGCTCGCAAAGACACTCTGCCGGGGCGGTAATGTTATCGTCCTCGATGAACCCACAAACGATCTCGACCTCAGCAGCCTCCGAATGCTCGAAGAAGCCCTCGCAGTCTTCGACGGGACAGTTCTTGTGGTCAGTCACGACCGCTATTTCCTAGATCGCATCTGCGACCAGATTGTCGCATTCGAGGAAGGCGGCATCCACATCCAGTCGGGAAATTATTCCTACTACCTCGAGAAGAAAAAAGATCGCGAGAAGCATTACAAAAATATCGGCCGCTCATTCGAAGAGTCGTCCTCCAAGGCACCATCCGCACCAGCACCCGTATGCCGTAAGCTGACCTATAAGGAAAAAGCTGAACTGGAAGTCATGGAGCGAACGATCCTCGAAGCCGAACAGGCCTCAGCCTCACTGGAGGGCCTTCTCAACGATCCCAACTTCCATACCGAGCACGCCACCGAGGCCAAAGAAACTATTTCCAAACTTGAATCCGCCCGCGCCGAGATCGAACGCCTCTATGCTCGTTGGGAGGAGCTTTCCGCATTATGAGCAAAACCACTCCAGTCCCCGGTCAACGCTGGGTCAGCGATACCGAGCCCGAGCTTGGTCTAGGCATCGTCCTGAAGAGCGAGTTCGGCCGCGCCGAGATTTTTTTTCCTGCTGCTGGCGAACATCGCCAATACGCACTCGGCAGCGCACCCGTTCGCCGTGTCGCCTTCAAGGAGGGTGACTCTGTCCGCACACACTCTGGTGAGAGCCTCCATGTGGACTCCCTAACCGATGCCGGTGGCCTGCTGACCTATCGCTGTGGGTGGAGGGATGTCGCCGAGGCGGAGCTTTCCGACAATATCACTTTTTCGAAACCTGAAGACCGTCTCCTCGCCGGACAGGTCGATGAACTTGAGCGCTTCAAGCTGCGCGTGGAGTGTCTCCACCGCCGCCGTGAGATGCGTCAAAGCCCAGTGCGCGGCTTTGCGGGTGGACGCGTGGACCTCATTCCACACCAGATTTCCATCGCCACCGATGTCTCCTCCCGCATGAATCCTCGTGTCCTTCTTGCGGACGAGGTGGGTCTTGGAAAAACTATCGAAGCCGGTCTCATCCTCCATCGCCTTCACATCACAGGCCGAGCCGGCCGCATCCTGATTCTCCTGCCTCCCGCGCTGCTCAACCAGTGGTTCGTAGAAATGTTCCGCAGGTTCCAGATGTCCTTCAGCATTTTTGATGAAGACCGCTGCGCTTCGCTGGAGCTCGAGGGCGCCAATCCCTTTCTCGACAGCCAGCTTGTCATTTGCGCCCTCGATTTTCTTTCCAACAACCCGAAGCGCGCCGCTCAAGCGCGTGAGGCCGAGTGGGATCTTTTGGTCGTGGACGAAGCCCACCATCTCCAGTGGTCACCGAAAGAAGCAGGACCGGAATATCAGCTCGTCGAATCCCTGGCTGTCGCCGCATCCTCCCTTCTTCTTCTCACAGCAACCCCGCAGCAACTCGGTATGGAGGGCCATTTCGCGCGCCTCCGCCTGCTCGACCCCAACCGCTACGATGACCTAGATGTCTTTCTCAAGGAATCCGACCATTACGAGTCCGTCGCAAAGTCCATCGACGCCTTGCTGGCGGGAAAGAAAATCCCCAACGCCTCGATTTTTAAAGGCACGCGCGTAGCTGGTCACTATGCTGACTTTTTGGCGGGCGATGTCTCCGCGCGCGACCGGGTGGTTGCAGCTCTGCTCGACGAATACGGCACGGGGAGGGTTATTTTTCGAAACACCCGCGCCGCTCTTTCTGGATTCCCCAAACGCAAGGCTCACTTGGCCCCGTTGGCTCCAGAGTCGGACGAAACCGCTGCAAAAATCCTATGGCTCATCGCCCTCCTCAAGGAGCTCAAGAAGCAAAAGGTTCTCGTGATCTGTAAGTCGCCAGATACGGCCAATGACATTTTGAACCGCCTCCAGAAGGAGATCAAAATCGCCGCCGCCGTCTTTCATGAGGGACTCACCCTTCTCCAGCGCGACCGCAACGCCGCCTACTTCGCCGAGGAGGATGGCGCCCGCTTGCTCATTTGCTCCGAAATCGGCAGCGAAGGCCGGAATTTTCAATTCGCCCACCACCTCGTCTTGTTCGACTTGCCCGATAACCCCGAGTTGCTGGAACAACGCATCGGCCGCCTCGACCGCATCGGCCAGACCTCGACAATCCATATCCATGTCCCGTTCGAGGAAGGCACTCGCGCCCATGTGCTGGCACACTGGTATCATGAGGCTCTCGACGCTTTTCAGAAAATTCCCCATGGTGCCTCCGACCTCATGCTTCGCTTTGGAAAAAAAATCCAAGCCGTCGCCGAAAACTTCGCTCCCGCTGAACTCGCCACACTTATCAAGGAAACCTCCGCAGAAGCCAAAAAAATTACCAAACGCCTGCAAGGTGGCCACGATCGGCTTCTCGAACTAAACTCCAATCGCCCAGAAATCGCCAAACCACTCATCGAGGCCATTCAGCGCCAGGATGCCGATGCCGACCTCGAATCCTTCTTCATCCGAATGCTCGACCATTTGGGAGTTCAGGTCGAGGAGCTCGGGCTGCGGAGTTATCTGCTCAAGAGCGGGGGATCCCAGACCGCCACACTTCCCGGCCTCGCCGCCGAGGGAACGATGGTGACCTTCCAGCGCAGTCGGGCCCTCTCCCGCGAGGACATCGGCTTCGTCACCCCCGACCACCCTCTCGTTCTCGCCGCCCTTGATGCCATCCTCGGCATTGAGACCGGCAACTCGGTTTTCAGTGTCTGGAAATCCGCTCAAGCCGATGGAATTCTCCTCGAAGCCCACTTCGTCATCGAAGCCATCGCCCCGCCATCCTTGCATGTCGACCGATTCCTCCCCGCGACACCCCTGCGCATTGTAGTCGATCAGTCTCTGACAGATTGCGGCGACGATGACGAATTCCGCAACGCAGTCCTGGAAACAGGCGACGTCTTCACGCTCCTCGACACTCCCGTCTTCAAGAAAAAGCATCTTCCCTCCATGCTCGCCAAGGCATCCGAATTTGCCGCTGCCCGCAAGGAGGCCATCATTCAAACCGCCCGCCAAAAAGCCTCGGATCAAATCACAGCCGAAATCGAGCGCCTCGAAGACCTCCGACTCATCAACAACCACATCCGCCCCGGCGAAATCGAAGCCCTTCAAACCCTTAAAACCTCACTCCTCGAAGCCATAGAATCCGCCACCGTGCGCGCCGACGCGCTCAAACTCGTGCTCCGCCTCTCGCAATAAATCCCCCTCCTCCCGCCAGCCATCGAAAGGGTTGGAATCGAGGGCGGGTCACTCGCGCAACTTTTCATAAATTCCAAGCAACCGGCTTCTGGTGTTATGCCTCACCGGCAAAACCCTGCACATGGGGCTCACAGCGGTCATCCACTGGGGCGCCGAAGCAAAACTTACACATGAAAAGCTGTTCCCGCGCTCTGAAATGTTCTGCTGCTTGCGCAACATAATATTTTCGCGCGTTTTAACGGTATTCAGGAGCATTATAATGGTCATCCAGAGCACCGGAACAACCATCCGACACGAGTTCCGACTCGAAATCAAATGGAAATCTTCGGTTGATTTAGCAACAGAGAATTCATTTGCTTCATCAGGCTTTTCATTCGCTCTGTCCAAGTGTGACAACACGATTTTTTCCTACGTTGCTTTGGCAACAGAAAATTTCAGCGCGAATTTCGAATAGTCCATACCAACTCGTCGATGGATTCAAACAGGAGGATTTTAAATTCTGGTTCGACGAAAACTTGGGCCACACTTCCCCGATCCTCTCGACCGTCTTGGATGTCGAAAAATGGTCCACCATTCTTCAAAGCGGCGACGGAGGTTGGGGCCGCCCTTGGAGAGTCATTCCCGTTTCGGTCGAACGGTCCTCAGGAGAGGGGTGCTGGCGAATTTGCCAAGTCGAACTGCATAACCGCCTCCGCTCAAATTCAGTCACGGCCCTGTTTGCGCAGAAACTTCCAAACATATAACGCGACTCGCCAGTGTCATCAAGCACTCTAAAATGTTCCCCATTCTACGGGAGGTTTGAGTGTGAGTTGCGTTTGTCTTGGAGTTGGATGCTGACAAAAATGCGGGAGTGAGAATGACCGATCTGACTTCTCAAACAAGAAAGCCTTCGAAAATCAAAACACTCGAGATCCGCTCCAGTAAAAGATTGGAGGATGGTGCGCGATACAGGGTTTGAACCTGTGACCCCTACCGTGTCAAGGTAGTGCTCTACCACTGAGCTAACCGCGCTAAGGAAAATCAAAAATTATCCTTCACCTCGCTTCACAGCAATATTTTTTCTGCCTTTTTTCTGTGATGCTCTGTTTGGTAGTCTTGTTGCAGTGAATTCGCAGACTTGTTTTTTTGATCTCTTAACGCACGGCAAGGGACTTCACGAAATTACCTCCCAAGTGCAGAGCATCCTTCAAAGCACATCCATTCGCGAGGGAGTGGTTACCATTTTTATCCGCCACACCAGCGCGAGTCTCGTTATTTTTGAAAATGCGGACCCCTCCGCTTCGCGTGACTTGGTAAGTTTCTTCGAGCGCTTGGTTCCCGAAGATGGTTTGGGCTACACCCACACGCTTGAGGGGCCGGATGACATGACATCCCACATCCGTATGGCTCTCACCCGCACGAGCGAGGTTGTGCCTGTCTCCAAGGGGAAAATGGTTCTCGGGACTTGGCAGGGAATTTTCCTTTTCGAGCACCGCCGTGCTCCCCAATCTCGCAAGATCGCGGTTAATGTCACCGGCTGTTGAATTGCCTTGGAAAAATCAGACCCTAGCGTTAACAATTTTGCACCATCGCTGCGGGTGTAGTTCAATGGTAGATTGGCATCTTCCCAAGCTGCATACGAGGGTTCGATTCCTTGTTATCCAAGGGGGGAGGGGACAACTCGACAGATCGGCAACTTTAATTCGCGGAAACTGGCCTCGCGTCCCGTATTCCTTCACATTCCGAAAGGCGTAAATGCTGATTGCATGAGCCCGCTTAATCCCGAATCCGGCGATTGAACTGAAATCGCCGCCTGAGCTCCCGCTCTAAATCGCGCAACCCCCGCACGCCAGATCATCCAAAAGCTCCCCCTCTCCTGGCGGCTTGGGTAAAAGCGGCGTGATTGGATTTCTGGTATTCAATGCTTCTTTATTCAACGGGATGTGCTTTTTGAGACCACCCCAACTTTCCGAGAACCTCACCTTGAAGCCGAACTCCAAGCGATTCTCCCGCCACTAGGCGACCCGTTCCGAGAAAAAGGCGCTCAATTTCATCCGCTCTTTGAGCTCAGTCTTCTCAAAGAACACTGGCGGGATTCGAGCGCGGAGAACGAATTCGGATTGGAAGAGAATTGACGACTGGCTCCTAAAGAAGTGAAGCCGCTTAACTTAATCTTGGAGTTCCTTCGGCACGGCGTTCTTCGGGTTACGAACGCGCATTCTCTCAAGGTAAATCCCATCTGGAGGGAAATGGCGCATTGACGCCAGTTAGAGCTTAACGGTTTGTCCGATCCGGTCGGATTCGAAGCAGGCATCGAGTGCCTTTTGAATCTCGGCGCCACGACTGAAGTCGGGCTCTCCTTGTTTGCCGGTCTGAATGGCCGTGATGAAGCGTTGGTAGATATTTGGCGTCTGTGGCGCTTTCACCGTCGTCCACTTGACCTTGTGGATGTCTTCACCTAAGCAGACCTCGAGTTCGTTGTAGGATTTGTCTAGATCGAGACGGAGAGCACCTTCCGTGCCATGGATACGGAGAAAAAGGGAATTCGCATGTCCAGTTGCCCAGCGCGTCGTGTGGATCACTCCCTGCGCGCCATTGGCAAACTCGACTTGCATGAGGGCAGAGTCATTGGCATCCAGAGGGTATTCGCCCATGCGTTTGCCTTTGAGTTTGGTGAAGGTTTTCAAACGGGCCTGAATGGTGCGGATTGGCCCGACTGGGAGGGATGCAAAATCGAGGATGTGGACACCCACATCACCGAGCACGCCCTTGCTGCCGTGCTTGCTGGAAAGCCTCCAGAGCCAAGTTGCATTTGTTTTCCAGTCGCCCCAGACCTGACTGGAGAGCCAGCTTTGCAGGTAGCTGGCTTCGACATGGACGATCTCGCCGAGTTCCCCATCGCGCACGAGTTGTGCCGCCTTTTGAAGCGCTGACGAGTTGCGGTAGCTGAAGTTCACCATGTTGATGACGCCAGCTTTCTTGGCCGCACGAGCCATGCGAAGCGCATCGGCGTGGTTCGTGGCAAGTGGCTTCTCGCACAGGATGTGCTTGCCGGCGGCAATTGCTTGAAGCGAAAGCGGGGCGTGCAGGCTGTCGGGAGTCACATTCGAAATGGCATCCACCGAAGCCTCGGCGAGCAGTTTCTTGAAGTCGGTGAAGACTGCCGCCGATCCGCCGTGCTTGGCGGCAAACTCGCCCGCCCGCTTGGCATCCACATCGCAGACGGCTGCAAGCTCGACGCCGGGAATTTTTAGGAACTCTGTGGCATGGACATTCGCCATGCCTCCGGTGCCAACGATGCCAATGCGGAATTTTTTAGGAGATGGTGATTTCTTTTTCATTAGCGATGGCCTTCGGTTGGGCGTTCAGCGGCTTCAGGGTCGATGGGCAGTGGTTCCAGCGGGGGGCAATTCGGGCAGCCATCGGGAATGCAGACCGTCGGCTTGGCCCAGTGGACCGCATTGGAAATGACGCATTGAACCTGCTGGTGGTGGTAGGTCGGATAGGTCTCGTGGCCTGGACGGAAATAAAACACGCGTCCATTGCCACGCTGCCATGTCGCGCCGCTACGAAAGACTTCGCCGCCTGTGAACCAGGAAATGAAAATCAACTCATCAGGCGTTGGAATGCCAAAGGGCTCACCATACATCTCCTCGGCTTGGATTTCAAAATACTCGCCAATGCCTGCTGTGATCGGGTGGTGTGGGGCGATATTCCAGATGCGTTCCTTGTCGGTCGATTCCCGCCATTTGAGCGAACATGTCGTTCCCATGAGCGCTTTGAAGATTTTCGCATAGTGGCCTGAGTGGAGGACGATGAGCCCCATGCCTTCGAGCACACGCTGGCGCACACGGGCAACCACCTCGTCCGAAACCTCGCCATGAGCGATGTGGCCCCACCAGATCAACACATCTGTCGCGGCCAAGACCTCGGTCGTGAGACCATGCTCGGGTTGGTCGAGCCAAGCGGTGGAAACGGACAATGCAGAGTCGGCGCGAAGCGCGTTGGCAATCGTTTCGTGCATGCCGTCCGGGTAAAGAGCGGCAACTTTCGGGTTCTTCTTTTCGTGGCGGAATTCTCCCCAGACGAGTGTTTGGATTTTTGTCATAGTTGGTTTGAAATTTTTATTTGCAGAAATTTTAGCGACTCCATTTATTCCTTGCCGCGACTGCTTGGTTGGAAGGACGGGATGGCATGCTGTTCTGGCTGCCACCTTACCCAACTGGATATGCGGAACCGATCTTGCCAATTCCCAGCTTGTGGATTGCATGTGGGGTCATCGAGATCGCTCCAGATCAATTCAAGCCACTCGGGCTTCCCGTCTGAGGGAGCTTGGGCCAGCAAGCGGAAGGGTTCAACGAGTCCGTCTCCGAAACGCACCACATCGATCTCAAACACCGGATTCTGTCCAATCTGATTTTGCGGTCGCGCCAGAGGAAGCAGGGTTCCTGATTTTACGAAAATGGGCGGGAGTTTTCGCTTTCCAACGATCTTGCCTCGGGTCGGTCCTTGAAATTCTTCCCCGGTTTCAAGGTCAATCCAAAGTCCTCTTGGGAAGACCACCTCTCGTTCAGTGAGGTAGGGTGCGATGGGAGCGACCATGAGGTTGCTCCCAAGGAGAAATTGGTCTTCGACATTGCGAAGAGCTGGGTCTTCTGGAAAATCGCAAACCAGTGCGCGACAGACCGGTGTGCCTTTCCGTCGATACTCCCCGAAGGCACTAAATAGGTAGGGGACTATCCGCGAGCGGAATTGGAGCAGTTCTTGAACAACCCCCTCGAACTCCTGCCATCCCTCCTCGAGTTCACCCGCGAGATTTTTTCCAATATCCACTTGCCGCCAAGGCGGGAGGGGTAGCATCCATCCGTTAATGAGAACCTGAGGTGAAACAACGGCGAGTTGGACTCGGCTCAGCCATTCCTCGCGCGATTCGGCATTCCTCACTTCGGGGCACCAAAGGAGTCCGCTGAAACCTGCGTTGACGACCCCTCTGAGGTAGTCCTTGAAATCATAAAGATCACTGTAAAGAACGGCCGGTATTGGCGACGCAAGAGCACCGAGAGATCGAGACTGGCAGAGCGTTTCCCGCCCGCTTTTCTGAAACGCTTCCGTAATGGTGGAGGCGTAGAGCGTGCCAAACATCGAGTGCATTTGCTCTCCATCCATTCCGCTCGGAAAGGTGCAATACTCGGGAAACGACCATGGGTAGGGCAGAAAATCTGAGTTGTCGCACTCGTCCAATTTGAACCCTGCGATACCTTCGGCAATGAATTCCTCCGTGTGTTGGCTGACGAAGACTTCACGGGTTTCAGTCAAGGAGAAATCTGGCACCAAGCCATCCCAGACCGCGATGGAACCCGAGAACGATTTCAATCGATCATAGATTGGAGAACTAGGATGCACAAAGGCGTGCTCCCAAAGGTTCACTTTGAAATCCATTTTTTTGAGGGATTCGAGCATTTCCATCGGAGCCGGGAATGCTTTTGGGTTCCATGAAAAGCTGCAAGAGTAGGCGTGGCTCTGCCAGCCCGGCTCCAGGCCGATCACATCGCATGGGATTTCAGAATCCCGGAAGTCGCGAGCCATCTTCAGCACATCATCCTGACGGGAGCGACCGTAAGTGCGATACCACACGCCCAGACTCCACCAAGGAGGTAGGACGCCTCCGCCAGAGAACAAAACATAGCGCCTCATGGCATCGAGCAGGGTGGGGCCGCCGAAAAGGAAAAGATCCACTCCGCGCACATGAGGCACCTCGATCACGATCTCCGAAGAAGCCGTTCGCTGCTCCCCGTAAAGGTCTTCGGTGCCTGTTGCAAGATACTCGGCTAACTCACCAGCCGGTCCTGTGAGTTTTTCCCCTGGGTGTGCATGCGAGGCCACATAGAAGGTTGCATATCGCGCGGTGTCGATCAGGACACCCCAGCCGCCAGTAGTGACAAAAAAGGGAACGGGAGCATGTGAGTCGCCAGAGTCGGTAACCGGGTCACTGTTCACTCTCAACGAGCGCTTTTTGCCTGTCTGGCGCACACTCTTCAATTGAAGCCCGAAGCCGTAGACATCTTCATCCCGCAGAGGTATGCGAATGAGAAGGCCTCGGGCCGATTGCTCAAAAGAAATTTCCTCATTGCGGATGGGCAACTCGCCCACTTGGGGCATCTCGTGGAGTGCCTCTAAGTCTGGAAGAATGCGTCGCAGGGAAACCGGGGTTGCGGCCTCGCAATCCTCACCCAGTCTCATTCTCCAGACTCCCGGAGCTGAGAGAAAAGCACTGCTGGTCATCACGCGGAGCGAGTCGCCATTTCCTGAGTCTTGAGGAATGCCAACCCTTCGGTGGCGAGTTGCTCGGGCGAGTCGGCGAGTTTTCGCCAGATACAGCAAAGCTTCGCGATGTTGGGCATATTGGGATCGAAGGATTCGATGGTGACGCATCCCTTGTAATCGATCTGGCCGAGGGCTTGGAAAAAAAAGGCCCACGGCACTTGGCCTCGGCCTGGAATGCCTCTCTGGTTTTCGCAGGCGTGAATGTAGCCCAGATCGTTTCCTGTTTCCAAAACGGCCTGCGCAAAATTGTCCTCTTCACGGATCATATGGAAGGTGTCGAGGTGGACTTTCACATTCGACAAGCCCACATCGCGGAGGAACTGAACGGCGTCGGCGGCTGTATTCAAAAAATGCGACTCGAACCGGTTGATCGGCTCGATGGCCAGAACGAGTCCGGGTGCGTTCCGTTCGGCGTGCTCGGCGATTTCGCGGTAGCATTCCACGCCCCATGCCCATTCATCCTGCGACCTCATGCGACCCGTGAGGTAGCCCCATCCGCAGTAGTTCACACCTCCGAAAACGCGGGCCCCTGCCTCAGCGCTAAGGTCGATGAGGCGCTTACTGAGTTCGACCCCAGCGCGTCGGATTTGAGGTTCAGGGGAAATGATGTTGTGAGTCGCGGGCATCCCGTAGCCGGTGTTGATTTCAAGCCCGAGGTCAGTGGCGATGCGACGAACCTGAGCGGCGGGGAAGCCGTCCGGGTCGAATGGAATGATCTCAACCGCCTCGAACCCCATTTTTTGGAACTGCTCGAGGCGAGGCAGATCTTTGTCGAGAAATGTTTCACTAAAAAGCAGGGAGTGGATTCCGAATTTCATATTCAAGATTGGGTTGTGGATTGGTTGAAGCCGGCCTCGTGGATGCGGAATCCCAAGTAGGAGCCAAAGGCCTCTTGGAGGACTCTTGAGGTGCATCCAAAGCTGAAAGCGACATGGTGTGGGTAGTGGCGCAGAAGGGTGTTTTTGTAGAAGTCCAGCAACCCCGGGATGCGGCACCAGCCTTGGGAGCCAAGGGTGCGAGATTCGTCGGATTCGAAGCATCCCCCGACGACGAGGGCATTCCAAGAGCCGTCGGAGGACTGGGCCGCGCGGAAAAGTGTGGCATCGCCCGGGCGAACGCGGAGGTTCAAAACACCATGCGTCTTGGATTCCTCGACCGCGCCAGAAGTCGCCAAGATGCTGTGTGTATCGAGCTCGGGGCGTGTTTCCGCCATGCTTGCGGGAAAGACGCCGCAGTGCCAGAGGTTCACCAAATCTGGATCGGCATGGTGGAGGTTGTTCCAATCGGCCAGAGCGGGCGCTGCGCCTCCCGCAAGCTGAAGGGCGTGCATGGAGAGTGCACCCAGACCATCGGCCTCACATGCGCATGGCACGCCCAAGTCTCCAAGGCGGCTCATGACGAAGCAGGGACAAATCCCGAGATTCTGCTCGATGGATGTCCAGCATTGAATGGAAAGGGCGTCGAGATTTTCCGAGGCGATCCAAGCCCGCAGGACATGCTCGAGTTTTGCCATTCTGATCAGTGAAGGTTCTGGCGTGCGCTGCGTGTCGGTCGAGGAACGCATGCCGGAGAGGGTCTCCAGTGCGAGCGCATCGGGTAGGGCATTTACGCGAGCCATGATTTCGGAAAGGTCGAGAGTCACTGTGGTGGGGCCCAGTCGTTGGAGGGCCCGTTCATCGAATCGGCATGTCCAGAACGCATCCGGCCTGGCTCCAGCTTGGCCATACCTCGCGGAGCGCACGCCGCGAACCACACGGCACACGGCGGCAAATTCTGCCAATTCTCTTCGGAAGGAATCGGAATTTGGCTTTGCCAAAACATCGGCGGCAATCGAATAGGTCGCCCCGATCTGACGCAGGGCATCGGCGATCGAGAGAAGGCCGCAAAAGGAATCCCTCCGTTTTCCGCCAATGCGCAAGGGGCCATCTTCCGGACACGCGTGGAGGAGAATCGGAACGGACAATCCACTGCGCCGGATCGCTTGAGCCACGGCCTGCTCATCGCCAAAATTCACCGCCGACACCAAAATTCCATCGACGCGGTTTGCTGCAAACAACTCGGCACAGAGAATCGATTCGGCGAGGCTCTCCACACATCCCATGCGGGTTTGCTGCGGAGTGGGGCATATCAACTCGACTCCGATTTCTGCCGCTGCGTTGAGAATTTCCTCACGCATGCGGGCGGCCAAGGTTTGGTCAAAAAAACCACGGCTTGCCGGCAGAAAACCGATCTTCAGTCCTTTCCGATTGGTGCCAGCAGGTTCGTTGCCTGAGTTCAAAGTGAGATTTGCTAAGTTGCTCATGGAGGAGATTCAAATAGTCCCACGCATGGTATAAGCGTTTCATTAGATCGAAATCCCTGTTTTATGCGAATTGGTGCATTGCTCAGATGCCGCTTGAAGAGTCCTCTTAGTTGTAATACCTGCGGTTAATGACCCACCTGACCCACCTCTCGCATCTCTCTTCGTTCTCACTCCGCGCAGCCCTGACGGGGCTTTTATTTTCTGCTCCGATGCTTCACGCGGAACCGATTCTTAAATGGGCTGTTCAAGGCGATGCGGCTTGGAATGAGGCTGGTGTTTGGAAAACGGAATCCGGCGAAGAAGCCTCTTGGACAACTGGTGCTTCGGCCATTTTTTCTGACTTGAAAGCGCCTGAATTGGTCGTCGATGTCTCCATTCCCACCGCAGCGACATCCGTGTGGGTTCAAAAAAATCCCCTCACCGTTACGGGAGCCGGGCCATTGGTCTTGAAATTTGATCCGACCCAAAAAGGTCATGCTCTTCGAGGTGCGGATAACATAACCTTCGATGTTCCCATTCAAATCGATGGCGGTGGATTGCAATCATGGTTGATCGATTCAAAAAAATTTCAAATCACCGTCAACAAGGGTATCTCTGAAATCACTCCGACGGGTATTTCGTTTGCATTTGGCAATCTCGTTCTCAACTCTCCCAGCACCTTTACTGGTGGAATCGCGCTGAATTCGGCCATTCTCACCTTAGCAAATGACGCAGGCGCTGGCTTGGGACCGATTACTTGGAGTGACAAGTCCATCTTGGCCACCCGAGGAGGCGATCGGGTTATTCGGAATTCTCTTGTGACGCCTTACTTGAATAATGAAATCCTCTGGACTTTTCAGGGAGGTAGTCGTTTGACGATTGATGCCCCGATTCTCTGGCACGGGACGGATAAGGCCGTTGTGGGAATGAGTATTGAGGAGGGTATGACGGTGACTTTCAAGCAAGGCATCTGCCTTCCAGAGAACCGAACAGCCGTTCCAGGATTGAAGCTGGCTGGAGGCAATGGCACTCTTGTTTTGCAAGGCGAGATGGCATCCACCGGTCCTTTGATCATCGAGAGCGGAAGATTGGAATGGAATACCTCCAGCGAGGGCTTGAAATCTGCAGTCCTCGGGGAGAAAGGCGTTTTGTCTGGCAACGGGACGATCGGCTTGGCGGATGCGAATGGCGACTCGGGGACATTTGAAGCCACTGGAACCCTCTCTCCTGGTCAGGATCAAGGTGTGGGCAAGTTGAGCGTTACCGGCAATCTACAGATCGGGTCTGGGTTTCGCTACCGTTGGAATTTTGGATCTCGGCCGAAGGAAGGCGACTCCATCGAATTGGTTGGAAGTTTTTCCTTCAAGGGAGACTCAGGCTCTTGGGCCTTTCTGGTATCTCCAGCAACCGGCGCGACATTGCCCCCTGGGGTTCATAAATTTCAGATTGTTTCGGGAAGCGTCGATAAGGGGGTAACTGATCGCGCAGTGGTGGAGATCGATCCCGCGCTACCGAAGGATCGCTACTCTGCAGCGCTCCAAGTTGAGCCGGGCGGCTTGTTTCTGACTCTTACGGTCAAGTAAGGTCGCTACAGTTTGCGAAGAGTTTTTCCCTCCACAAGCTCGCCCTGCAGGAGTGTGGTGCTTCGTTTTGCGGGAATTCCTTTTTCTCCGCGCTCAATCATCTTCACAACAAGATCCACGCCTGCTTCTCCGACGCTCTCGCTGCGCTCATCGACTCCTGAAAAGCGGGGAGCCGCGTTGTGTCGCGCGGCAAGGGCAAATCCGACATCCCTTGGAATTTTTAACCCGAGCTTCTTCAGCCAATCCGCTACGACCTCCAAGTGGGCAATCACAACATCGGGCTTGTGTTTTTTAAACCATGCGGCGAAGCCCTCAAAGTCGAGCGTGCGATTGATAAACATGGGCACACTTTTTCTCGCCGCATCTGGTTGAAATGTCAGGAATGCGGCCGCCCAAGTTCGGTCGATCGCCTCGTGGGTGCGGGTCAGGCAGACAAATCCTGGGTGTGTGTAGCCGAGCTTTTTGAGTTTGCGCAGTAGAAGCGTCATGCAGTGGAAATGATCGCAGTCAACCGTGTGCAGAGGTGGCCAGAAAATGGTCGAGCCGTAGGTGACCGCTGCAAACTCATCCCAGTTCAATTTCACCCGCGCTCGCGCCCGAGGCACCGGGGGAATTAGCACCCCGCGAACATTTCGGCTCAGTAGGATTTGGGTCAACCGGATCGGGGTGATGCCTGGCTCGCGCATCCAGATTTCATCGACGCTGTAACCCAGTTCCGTGGCACGCCGGGAAGCTCCTTCGAAATAACTGATGTTCTGAAATTCCCGCCATCCCTTGCGGGTCGGATAGTTTGTGAGCCAGGCCAGCGTTCCTTTATTCGTTTGAGGTTGGTTGCTGGAGCGGTAGGCCATCAAGGCCGAGAGCATCGGGTCGGGCTTGTAGCCGAGTTGCAAAGCCGCTTCTTTCACTTTTTTCCGAAGTGTCTCCGTGATTCGCGGGTCGTTCTTGAGCGCCCGCGACACCGTGCTGTGGTGAATCCCCAACGCGGCTGCCAGATCTCGCAGAGTGATTCGTTTTTGCGGTTTTGCTGTCATGGGGAAGAAAAAATGGGGTTTAGAAAAACGCGAAGGGGAAAGTTAAAAGCCAGGACATCCATCCACTGTGCACCAATGTGCATCACATGAAAGGCGAACTTCAAAAGCGGGAAGAAGTGTGAGTTTTTTATTGATGCTCATTTATTTATTAAACTTCTCAAAAAATTTACCGCGCTCTACCGGTAGAAACTTTCCTTGCAATGAAATATTGCTCAGATACAGATTAGTCCAGTATTTTTTTCACGATTTTCTAAAAATTCATGATCCGTCACCCCAAGAATCCTGTTCTTTCCACCGCCGATTTCTTTGCTGGCGACTGCTACAAGATCGCAGAGGAAAAGTTTTCTTCATGAGCCGAGTCACATGAGAAATCATTCAACCCCCATCCCTCAGAGAGTGTCGGACTCTGGATCAGAGTGCTTTGCAGGACTCGCTTCTGGACTGAGCCATCTTCCCGTCCTTGGCCATGGACGGACGCGTTCGGTCACGGCCGAGAATCCAACGGGCGAAAAAGGCATGGGCGGGATGGCAATTCCTGACCCGTCCGAAGCGAACCCATTCCAAGGTGCGCGGGCGGCCGATGACTTGGGGCAGGGGTGGAAGGTTCGGCCATTCATCCGCATCAATGCTGGGGAGACGGCGACGCTCATGGATGTGCGAGGCCCCGGTGTGATCCAGCACATGTGGATGGTAGAAAACACTGGTTCGGAGAACATGGAGCGAGGCATGGTGATCCGCATCTACTGGGATGGCGAGGAGACACCTTCGGTGGAATGCCCTGCGCTGGAATTTTTTGCTATTGGCCATGGCCGTGTCGGGCATGTGAACTCCCTCGCTGTGGTTGTGAATCCTTTGAATGCGCTGAATTGTTTCTGGCCCATGCCATTCAGCAAGCAGGCGCGTGTTACGCTCGCGAACGAGAGCGCGGTGGATAACCTTTTGGTCGGCTATCAGATCACCTACGAGGAGAGTGATGTCGCACCCGGTGCGGGCAGGTTTCACGCCCAATACCGTCAGGCGCGCACGGCGGATCAGAACCCCTACATCCTTCTGGACAATGTGCGTGGGCACGGGCGCTATGTTGGCACTTTCCTCGCGTGGACCCAATGGGAAAAAGGCTGGTTCGGTGAGGGAGAGGTCAAATTCTACCTCGACGGCGACGACAAATTTCCAACGATTTGCGGCACCGGCACCGAGGATTACTTCCTTGCCAGCTACGGGCTTCAGAGCACCTATTCCAGCGCTTACGCGGGGTCTGTCCTCCCGGCCAAGCACACTGCCGGCCCTCCTCAGTTTTGGAGCCTTTACCGCTGGCATATCCAAGATCCGATCAACTTCCGCGAGGATTTGCGCGTTACGATCCAAGCCCTTGGCCTCGGGGAGAAATACCGCATGCTTCAGCAAGATGTCATTTCGTCGGTGGCTTATTGGTATCAGGCCGAGCCCCATTGTCCGTTCCCAAAATTCCCAAGTTTCGCCGAACGGGAAAACCTGAACCGAGTTCCATAAGATAAAATCTACCCAACGATTCAGTCTCTCGCATCAACCCAACGCATCCACCAATTCCTTCACGCTATGATTCGACATCCCAAAAACCCCATTATCGCTCCCAAAGACATGCCCTTCGAGTGTTCGGCTGTGTTCAACGCCGGGGCGGTTCGTTTCGAAGGCCAGTTTCTTCTCCTATTGCGAGTGGAAGACCACGCGCGCCAAGTCACATTTCACACGGCAAGGAGTGCGGATGGCGTCTCTTTCGACATCAGCCCCACGCCTATCGATTATCCGCTTCGAGACATTGAGAAGAAGTATGGTTCTTATCGATTTGATCCGCGCATCACGCCCATTGGCGGGGAGTTTATCATCTGCCATGCGGTCTGGATTACTGGCTTGGGATGTATGATCGGGATGGCTCGGACGAAGGATTTCGTTCATTTCGAGCCCACGCCTCACCTCTCCATGCCTCACAATCGCAATGCGATGCTTTTTCCAGAAAAGATCAACGGGCTCTACGCGCGGTTGGAGCGTCCTCAGGATAGCGACACCGGTCGGATTTGGGTCAACTACTCTCCCGATCTGCGTTTTTGGGGGGATGCGATGCCGCTCGACATTCCGACACATGTGTGGAGTTGGAGAAAAAATGGCGGCGGGGCGGTGCCCATCAAGACGCCCGAGGGTTGGCTGACGATTTACCATGCGACGGCCAAGACGGCTTCGTCGGAGAATTACTATCTGGGCGTCATGCTTTTGGATCTTGAGGATCCTTCTAAAGTTCTCCACGCCAGTCGGAAATTTATCCTGCACCCCCAGGAACACTACGAATGCGTCGGTCAAGTGCCCAATGTGGTCTTCACCTGCGGGGCGATTGAGACGGAAAACGGGGGATTGAATGTTTACTACGCCGGGGCGGATACCTGTGTATGCCTTGCTCAGACAAGTATTTCTGAACTCATTGCGGCCTGCAAGGAGTAAAAAATCTCCCCGAAGAATGCTATGAAATTTCTTCTCCTTCTCATCACGCTGGTTTCGGGAGGCTTTTTGTTTGCCAATGAGTCTGCTCAGCCCGGCGGACAAAATGTGAGCAGTGTAAGGGCGGCCAGCATTTTTAGTAACCGCTGCGTCCTCCAGCGTGACATGCCGCTGCCGATCTGGGGTTGGGCACCTGCTGGAGCTAAGGTGGAAGTCGAGTTGGCTGGGCAAAAAGTCTCGGCCGTAGCGAATGAGAGTGGCAAGTGGCAGGTAACCTTAGCGCCTCTTCCAGCAGGTGGGCCGCACGAGCTCAAGATCAGCTCGGGCGCGGAGACCGTGGAAATTACGGATATTCTGATTGGTGAGGTGTGGGTCGGAGTGGGCCAATCAAACATGATGATGGGCTTGGGAAATTCGGACGGGGGCGAGCAAGCCATCTCTCGCTTTAAAGACTACCCGAATCTCCGGTTTGTTGCCGCGAATGCGCAGTCCTCCGAGACACCGGCGGCAGATTTAAAAAATATTTCTTGGGTCGCTCCGACTTCGGGCGTCTCTGCGGTGAGTTTTTTCTTTGCGGAGGCCCTATACAACCACCTTGGAGGCTCCGTTCCGGTTGGGATTATTAATTTGACCCTCATTGCGCCCGCTGAGGCTTGGGCCGATGCAGAGCGATTGAAAGCCGTTCCAGCACTCGAAAAACTGGCCGGCCACAAAATTTTCCCTCACTTGAGCGGGCAGGTCTTTAATGGGGCCATCAAACCTCTAGCTCCCTATGCGATACGGGGTGCTCTCTACTACCAAGGGGAGATGAATGCCGGTCGCGGTCCGCAGTTTCGTTTGATTTTGCCCAAGGTGATCGAGAGCTGGCGGGCGGCTTGGAATCGTCCGGATTTGCCGTTTTTCTTCGTGCAGCTCGCCGCTTTTGAAGAGCACAAGTCGGCAGCGGATGCTAAATTGGACATGCGCCCTGACATGCTTGCGAAAATCAAGCCAGTTGGGGAGAGTCATGGTTTTTCTTTGGTTCGGGAATCGCAACTTCAAGTGGCCCGCACGGTGCCGGGCGTGGGCATGGCCGTCGCGATCGATGCAGGAGACCAGTGGGATATCCATCCGAAAAACAAAAAAACCGTCGGCGAACGGCTGTTCCTTTTGGCTCGTGCCAAGGCGTATGGCGAGAAGGGAGTCGCCAGCACGGGACCGATGGCGAAGGAGGCCAAGTTTTGCAAAGATCGGGTCACGATCACATTTGATCTGGAGGAAGGAACGAGTCTCGTTGCAAAATCAGACCCGCTTGTGGGCTTCGAACTCGCTGGAGAAGATCGCATTTTCCACAAGGGTGAAGCCAAGATCGATGGCAATACCATCGAGGTGCGATGCCAAGCGGTGCCCGAGCCGATCATGGTCCACTACGCGTGGGCCGGTTTCCCGGAAGTGGGGCTCTACGACAACACGGGCCTGCCAGCCACGCCGTTCCGCTTTTATGATTTCTCTCGCATCGTAAACCAGCAGGACCAGACAGAGCTTCCATTCGGTGGAGTGGATACCCTCAAGTCCAAAGACGCGCCCGGTTGGGAACTCACGGGCAACGCCACATCCCTGACTCTCCCGGATGGCACCTCGGCCTTTGAGTTGAAAGTCGAGAAGGATACGGTTTTTCAAAACTCGGGAAAGATCGAGGTTTCTTACGCTTGGAATGCCAATCCGCTGGGCTCGAAATTTATTCGTCCCGGAAGCGTGGTGGGATTTTCTTTTGAGCTGGCTGCGACGCCGGAGGGACCTGCTCGCTTGTATGTTAGGCCCGCCATTAATCACCAAGCAGGCGGACAAGAGATTTGGGGGCCTGCGGTTTTTGCGGAGAACGATTTGGAGGAATTCCGTAAAATCCACATCGCCCGCCAAATCCAGACTCCTCGATCGGATGGCGACTCGATCGGCATCCTCTTCGCACTGGCGGAGCCAAAACCCGGGCTGCCCATCCTTCCCGCTCGCGTGCGTGGGCTCACGCGCTACCGTGTTGTGCGGCCACTATTGAAAGTCAGCTCCACCGACTCTATCGACATGGGATCAATCGAGTCCGGAGCGACAGCCGAGTCCAAGCCCCTGACCATTTCCAATGGCCAGAAGGTGACATTGCCGCAAATCCTCAATGCCAACGCAGACCCTGTGGAGGTGCCGACCGTTCTACACGGCCTCGCCGATCTTCGTTCCGATGGGGACGGTCCTGTGCAGTCGGTTCTGCAACCAGGCGAATCCGTTGGAGCCATCCTATTGGGCGATGGATTCGAACTCGTCGGGGCGAATGTTTCCGCCGACGGGCAATCGCTGAAATTCCTTGGAGCCGATGGCAAACCGGGGCTCTTTGGAGGCTCGAATGCTGAGCAGGAAACTTTCACTGTTCGTTTCAAAGGTGCCAAGGCCCCAGGAAAATTCTCGAGCACTCTCCGCATTGTGACCCAAGCCACCAACCTTGGCACGCTCAGCCAGGGGCAAAAAAACGAACCGCCCGCCAACCTTCACTATCTCGACATCCCGATCCATGTGTCGGTGAAATAAATCGATTTCCAATGACCATCCACAGTATTCAAAATCATTTACTCCAATTTGATCTTCGCCACGAAGGGGATAAGTTGGATTGCCAAGTCACAGTCAAATCCACCGGCTTGCAATCACCATGGGTTCCACTGCTCGTCTTGGAGGTTTATGACCGCATGCAGGAGCGCGTGGACCGAGTATCGACATTCCCCATCGCTTTTTTGAACGCAGAGGGAGATCAAGTTTTGCATGCCAGCCTGCGCGACCCACAACGAGGTGTCACTGTGGGTCTTTGGATTCGTTTGGAGGAGGCGGGCCTTTGCTTGCGTTTTCCGCCCTCGGAGATCGAGGAGGCTGGGGAATCGCTTTACCGCGTTTTTGCGGTAAACCTTCTGTCCGGCTTGGTGCGAACCGGTTCTGACGGGAAAGTCCTCATGCCACTCTGCAGCGGGGTTGTTTTTTCGCCTTTGGACAAGCCAGCGCTATCCGACCGATTCTTGATCTACGGGGAACAGGAGCGTTGGGAACTCCTGCCCACCATGCCGATCTGCGCGGCACTCGGCGAAAGCGGGGGCTGGATTTCGATAGCTACAAACGGTGCGGAGGATACCTACTGCTCTGTTGCCACCGACGGAAATGGGAGCGCCACCATCGGTTTGCACCCTATGCTCCGCAGGCATTGGTGCGATCCCGTTGATTGGACAACCCGTGAGATTCGTATCGAGCCGATCCTGCCAGGGACCGACATCATTCTCGCAGCCGCTGACCGCTTGCGCCGCCATGTCGCCGAGGACATCAAGAAGCCTACGCTGAAACAGCGTGCAGCCGAGTCGCCACAATGCGCCTACCAGCAATCAGCCTACACGATGAAGCTCTTCCACGGTCTTCAGCAACAAGGCATCATCGTTGATGGCCGCGGTCCCGAGGCTGGGAAATTGCTTTTTCGACGCAGCATGACTTTTGCAGAGGCCGAAAAAAACCTCCTCCGCCTGAAAAAAGCCGGCGTCGAGCGCATCTACTGGCAAAGCGTCGGTTGGAACCCCAAGGGCCACGATGGCGCCTGGCCAACGGATTTTCCCATCGAAGAGCGCCTCGGCGGGGAGCAGGCATTCCGCCAGCTCATCCAATCCTCGCACGAAATGGGCTTTCATTCAACCGTTCACCTCAACACCGTCATGGCCTGCTTCCAATCACCGGACTTTCAGGCGGACTGGGTCCTCCACGACATTTGGGGCGAGCCCAAGCTGACTGGGGTCTGGGGCGGCGGTCCCCACTCCAGCCACTGGGGCTTGGCGATTCCCGAGGAGGTCTTGCGCAAGCGGTTTGAAAAAATCAAGCAGCTCGGCCTCAATGGCATGCTCTACTTGGATTTTATGGGAAATCCCCTCTACGCAAACCACCACCCTGTTCACCGCGGTCCGCGGGCGCACTATGCCCAAGGCATCCGGCGGTTTCTTGATCTGGGGCGGGAATATTTCGGTGGCGTGCAGACCGAGATGGGCTACCTTTATGCGGCAACCAACTGCGATGCGCTCGCAGGCGGCCCCGGATCGCCATGGCACCTCCAACACATCAAACCAGAGTGGCCCGTCTCCGCACTCATCGAAGAGATTGTGCCAGTCTGGAACCTTGCCATGCATGAATTTGTCACGATGGAAAACCAATCGATCGGATGGGAGTCCACCATGCGCTGTCTCTTGATGGGCCAAGTGCCTCGCGATGAATGGGCTGCAAGCCCAGGTTTGTTTCCTGTGCTCGACGATGCCCGGATCGAAAAAATCCGAGCGCGTTACGACCTCTGCTGCGAGAAATTCGGCCACCTCATTCCCGAGCAACTCGTTTCGTGGAAAAAATGCGCGGACGGCGTTGAAGAAACCCAGTTCGCAGATGGCACAGAAGTGCAGGCGGATTTTGCCTCAAGTCGCTTGATCATTAACGGCCAGACGATTAGCAAGCCGGATTTTTTATAGAAAACAAATGACCGCCCCCCTTGGAAAAGTGCAAAATTCGGACACCGCGTTCACTTTGGTTGAGATTGTGATCGCTCTGGGTGTTGTCGCATTTTGCATTGTTCCATTGATTGGCACCCTCGCTGTGGCCTACCAGCAAGGGCGCGATTCTCAGGCCAAAACTGAGGTGGCGCTCGTCTTGCAGTCGATGGAAACCGCCTTACGCGCCTCAGCAAATAGGGGCACGAACAGCTTCGCCGACTTGAGGTCAAAACTTCCTCTCACAAATTACTTTGCGGAAGGTGGGCGTTATCTCGGAGCGAATGCTTCTGTATCCGGCACCACAAATTTCTACCGCTGCGTTGCGAGCGCAAACGCAATCTCGGCCAATGCGAATTCGTTCGGTATAAGCATTGTGGTGCAATATCCGCCGCCCACTTACCACCAGCAGGTCACCAACCAAATCAGCCTCTTCCGCTATGGCACACGCTGGTAAAAAACAAACTGCATTTTCTCTGGTCGAACTGCTCGTCGCCATGGCGCTCTTGGCGATTGTTGTCTCGATCCTTGCATCGATCTTCTCATCCACTCAAAAGGGAGTGAGCCTCCTCGGCAGCGCGAGTTCCCAGAGGCGGGATGCCAGCACCGTGCTCGACCAGATTTCGCGTGATCTCCGCTCGGCGTTGGAGCCGGTGTCCCGCAGTTTCGAGGAGGTGAGCCCTGGTCTTCGGACTCCCCAACTCCTTCTCAACCCAGCGGGTTTTTCCACCAACCAGACTGCTTTGTTCTGGAGCGCCTCCAGCGAGTCCAGTCTGGGTGGCACCACATTGGTCGGATACACCTTGCGCTGGGAAAGCACGCCAGAAGGCCCTCGCCCTCGGCTTTGTAGGGTTTCTTTTGATCCCAATGATTCGGAATCTATTAAAAAGAATTTGCGCACGGCTTTGAATACGCCGTGGGTCGATCAAGCTTTAGTCAACGCCAACGCTCCGGGGGACTCGACAAATGGATATCAAGGATGGATTTCCGACAACATTCTTGCGTTTTATGCCCGGGTTTTGGATCCCCAGATGAATCCCATCACGAACTACGCCAGGACTCTCAGCGGTCCTTCCGCTGGAACCAGTTCCGTGAACGCGGTTTTTGGATCCTCCGCCAACGGCACTTCCACGCTGGGCGCATTTGATTCTGCCAAGGGCTATCAATACACACGCGTTCCCGACAATGTGGTGGTCAATCGCTTTGGGCCAGCCCTGCCGACTGCCATCGAGTTGGTGGTGGTGACAGCCCCGCCCTCAAGTATTCAGAAGCTCACATCCATTCCTGCCCCTGTGCTTTCTGGCAATGCCACGGTCATGTGGACAGACATCAACTCGTTTCTTGCCAGCCTGCCTGAGGGCATTCGCAAGGCCTCGCGCACCTTTTCCACCATCGTTCCGCTCTCCGTCCAGCAATGAAACGCACTTCTCATTCCATTCAAGGAAGTTCTTTGGTTATCGTGCTTTCTTTTGTTGCGATTTTGACACTCCTTGTCGTTTCGATTCTCAGCCTCGTCTCGTTCGATACCACGATCTCCTCGAATTCATTGGAAAACACCAAGGCTGATAACTTTGCACGCTATGCGCTCGACGAAGCGGCCGAGAAACTCTCCCGCATCCCGCTCGATAAACACTGGGCCGCTGGACCCGGTCTCCTGCGCATCTGGAATGGCTCCTCATGGGATGCTGTCAATTTGTATTCCGAGGGAACCGGGACCGATCAAGTCAATCTCAATGCCCTGCTTTCCGATGGATCCTACGCCATCATGCCGCCCAACTCCGACTTTCCCACATCGCCTGAGATGAAAGTGAATTGGCGGTATGTGCTTGCGAATGGGAGCGTGGTGGCCTCAGCTCCCGCCAGCGGCGCGATCGGACGCTTCGCCTATTGGGTCGATACCGAAAATAGCCGGGCAAATATCAACACCGCTGGCTTGGGAATGACCCAGTTCAACTCCGCCCTCGAACCGTGGGTGGCGAGCCTGCGTGGAAACGAAACATTTTCCCTTTCCGACTATCGCCAGAATGTGTGGGACCCGAATCCCTGGGCGAGTGATGCAGTCAACATCTCCGCCAATGGCACTTTATCCTTTCCTGCGCTGGATCGCACGGCGGCCCAGTCGCGGACTCTTCAAAATCTGACAGGCCACCCCAGTTCCGTGGATTTGTCGTTTCTCGACGGAATATCCATCCAACAGAGCTTCAATACTTTTCGATATGCTGGCTCGTATTTTCTGAGGGCGGATGCAAAAAATGCGACCCTGGTTCGCCCGAGCGTGGGAAGCACGCCAAGTTTTTTGATTTCCCAAAATCCCGACCTTTCCGTTCGATTTTTCAATATTCCTGAAGACTGGAAGCAAATTGTTGGTGACGCCATCTTTCAAAAAAACAAGGCCTACATCACCACACGCGGTCGTTCGCCGGAAATCACTCCGTGGGGAACACCGAAGATGGCCCTCTCGTTGTCTCCAAAGAATGGAAACGCACTGAATGTTCTCAGCGAAGATCTCCAGCGAAATTTTCCAGATACGCTCATTGGAGCAGAAGACTCACGAATGGTTTTGGTTCCAAATGTGGAGTCGGGTTCTAACCCTCCCGGTCGACAAATTCTGCGCGATCTCACTTTAAACAATGTCTATCAAAATCAAACCACTAACCAAACGATCCAAGGCGCTCTCAGCGGAATCCAAGCGATGCTCGCAACACCGGTTCCAGAATACGCCTCTCTCTCATCAAAATATGGATCGAACGGAACGGAGCAAACTGCCATGGAAATCCTTGGATTCGCTGACCAAACACTCAATGCATTCACCCCAGGCTTTTCAGGTTATGCCAGATTTTGGAACGAGCCTCCAGATGCCGCTTTGGTTCCTCCGGTGCTGGGAACCGATGCGACAAAAAAATTCTATGGTGGGCGTCTAATTCCTACCACAAGCAACTCCACCACAAGACGCCTCGCTACCTATGGGCCCTACTTAATCAATGAAATCGGAATTCAAGTGGAATCCACCAGTTTTTCGATTCCCGACTCTCCTTTAACTGCCAGCAGCGCGACGACGCCGGCTGCCATACTTCGAGCGGCGGCCTCTGTCCCCGAAGCGCCTTATGCTGTGATCTCGCCCATGAACTACAATTCCACAGGCCCAACGAGCGGTGGAGCGGTCTGGTGCTTCGCCCTTCGCAAGCCACTGAGCAATACCGCCACGGGAAATGTCACCGCAAATCGCGATCGCTGGGTGCGCGTAACGATCCGTGGAGAACTCGTCTGCCCGCCCAACTGGGGATTGTCTCAGAAGCTACAGCTTGGTATGGGGCCCAGATTTTATCTGAGCGATGCGATTTTAGATTATTCGACAACAGACACAACCTATCCTGCGGGAACAAATGCGGGAAGCCTGCGTGCTTACTTCGCCTCACGGAGAGACTTGAATACGAACGATAATTACATGTATCCCAGTTCGGGAAGCTATGTCATGAAACCGCCGAACCCGTTTCCGCAGCTTTCGGCCTCTGCCCCCTCCTATGTTGAAGCGTTTCGAGTCACGGACGGGGGTCTATTGATCGGCCCTTTTCGTCCGGGTAGCGCTGTGAGTTTCCGGCTCAAATTGCGACTTATTGGCGATAATCAACTCTGGGGAGGTTTTGCTCCAGGCGCTGGAACAACTAAATCCCTATGGTATGCCATGCCTGGTATTTTTCAAGACTACATTGTCGGATTGGTGAAACCCTCGAGCGACGCTTTGGATAAAAGTCAGGATGATATGCTTGAGTTTCAAGTTAACAACTTGGATGTGGATTCAATAATTCCAGAAACGATTTCCTACGAGGCGGATGATCCCCGTTTGGCACGGCGCAAAAGCGGTCTGAAATTGACTTCCTCGCATAGTTTTGCAGCCGAAAACTCAAATTTCACGGGAAGCATCAATAACCAAGCAAGCGACTTATCCATGCCGAGTTCATTGCTCCAAACAGTGCGTGGTGTCATGCGGGCCCGCGCAGTTAATGGAGCATGGGGAGATCTCACTGGAACCAGCGAACGGCAAAACGCCAGCAAAATTCTTGGTCTCCCTGGAGTAGGCGCAATGTCCAGTATTGCAACGGGCATCGAGGCGAATGTGCCGTGGCAGACGATGAAGTTTTACGCGAATAGCGACGCCGTTCCGGATTGGTTGCTGTGGAATATGTTTTTTGTGCCGTTCGACCGGAGTATCGCGAACCAGACGGATGGAAAAATCAACATCAACGCTACGATGCATCCCTTCGGAATCAAGCGCACTAAACCCTTGCAGGCCCTACTCGCCAATAGGGTTCCCAACGCAGCCGGCGTGGCCACAAATATCGCAAACCGTGCCTTGGCTGGAGGAGCTTCCGCGCTGGCGGGCCCTTCTGACCTCTATGTTTACGGTGGTCAAGTCGCTCAAATATCAGGTGTTGCGGACTCTGGTGCGAGCGAATACGAAAAAGAGAAGGTGACCCGTGGCATCGCTGATCTCGTGACCACCCAATGCAGCGACTACCGAGTTTTTATTGTCGCGCAATCCATTCGACAGAATGCGCAAGGAACAATTACTCCCCTATTTACGCGGCGTGTGGAAGCCACCTTGAGCAGAAGTTTCGACGAGGGCGGGCGGTTTTACACACCCACGGGTTTTGGGCAATCCTACGCAGGCAAGGGGTATCCCTTTGTCACTACGGGCTCACCAGCAGCAGTTTTTCCATCCAGCGTCGTGGAGCGAAGCAGTTACCTCACGACAAACTCGACGGTTTCTCTCAATCTCAATCACACAGCTACCATCACCAGCAAGGGATCGAATTTTCTGGGAGCGGATGGAATGCCCAATACCGGCGATGATTGGTTGGTTCCCCAAAAAATCGAAATTTCCAGTTTCCGAACTCTCCCATGAAATCAATCTTTCTCACTTCGGTATTTCTGATTGGTGTCTCGTCACTTGCTTTATCCAAGCCAGTCATCACGCCAGTCCAACCCGAGTCGCTCCTCGTCGCCTTGCCTGTGGTTCCCTCGGCTTGGAAGCTCCTCTCTTCTTCTGCTGCCAACGAGCTCATGGGAAGCGGGGAACCTGTGACGATTGCGACTCGGCGGTATGAAATCCTGTTCGAGGACAAATCGGTGGAACCGCCGCTGGTCAAGAAACTCCTGCTCAAGCTGGTTGCGATGGATGTGGGCTCTCGCACCGAGACGGTGGAGACTTTTCGAAGCCAACTTTCGCTTGCCGGTCAGGGTGAGGACGCTCGCCGGAAGATCGATTTCGGCTCTGGTGTGCTCGGAGCATTTCGCATCCCCAGCGAAGGGATCATCAAGTGCGATGCTCTGTGTGGAGACCGTCTCGCCCTTCAAATTGAAATGCAAGGTGCTAATGAAAAAGAATTTGTTTCTGTATTTAAGGCACTCGACTTTGCCAATTTATCAGCTTTGGCTCGCCGGTTGCCAGACTCGCTCAATTCCAGCGGTCGTTTCACTCTTTTTATTGTCGATGAGTTAAATCCAAAGAAAAATCGTTCCTACCAAGTGGGCACGGTGGATTTCTCCAACGAAGTGATGGAATCGAGAAAGAATTCTGCAACCCCATGACTTTTAGGAATCAAAGTTCTCATCATCAGGCGTTTTCCCTTGTGGAACTGTTGGTTGTTGTAGCCGTTCTGTCTCTCCTTGGGGTCTTTACAGTCATTAATGCACCGGCTTTGCTGGCAACTGGAGGCTTGCGCTCCGGCAGCCAGCTGGTCTCCGATAGTCTGGCGCTGGCGCGAAATCTGGCGATCACCAAAAATTGGGCAACCTTTGTCGTTATTCGCTCCTCCGGTGACCAATCTTGGCAGCGGCTTGCCGTCTTCGCTCTCGACCCAACCTCTGGCCAGTGGATACCCGCCTCACAATGGAAGAGCCTGTCATCTGGAGCCAGCATTGACCAAACATACGATCCGAGCACGGAACCCTGGTCGAATTCGCCGATAGACATCGCCGAGGCCCATGCTGCGGTGACTCCCCCGAGTCAGGCCATAAAGGATGGAAATCAAAATCTTGCATTTGGAACGGATTATCTGTGTATCGGCTTCCTGCCAAGCGGAGCCTTGCTGGCAGACAAGGCCCTCGCCTTGCGAATCGTGCGGGGCATCCGCACAGGAAACACTTTTAACGCTGTCGGTGGGAATACCGCACCAACCGACTGGGTTAAATTGATCGTCGAAAAAAGCACCGGCCGGTCTAAAGAACTTCGCCCTAACCAGTCATAGTAAATCACACGCCCACAACATGAAAAAAACCAGTAACATCATTCTCTCGATATTTTTATCGATGAGTCTCCTGTCCTCCTCCGTCGGTGCCGCCGAGGATCAACTGTCCATCAAATTCGATGGCAAAGGGATCAGTGAAATCAACTGGAATGGGAGAAACTATGCTGTTCCAGGAGCCTTTGGATTGGGTTGGGCCAACTTTTGGGATGGGGAGCGACAATTCAATGGCTTGGGCTCCTCGCAGGGAATTTCGATAGACGATGCCACCAGCACTATCACGGCAGAATATACTGGGGTGAAGCTCGTGTGTCGTTACCAAATAGAAAATAGCCGCTTGGATATGTTTGTGGAGATCACCAACAAGACGGACAAGCCTCTCGTCTCTGTGAGTCCGAAACTCGCATGGCTGGATTTGCTGACCTCGCATTTGAATACGGACGCCGACTCCCTCGGCGTTTCCAAAAGCATTGATAACAAAGAACGCATTGGCCTGAGGAGGTTGGAGGCTCAAGGCGCTTCCATCGCTCTGATCAACTGGGAGTTCTCGCCTCCTGCCAGCGTGAATGTGGGCTCGCGCGCTCCTTCCGGACCTTATCCTCTTATTCTCGGTATTCCTCAGAAGCACCAGGGTAAACATCCCATCGTAGACAATCGGTTTTTTGTTCAACCGGGCCGCGAGATTGCCCCGCATGCCACCGACAAATTCCGAGTTTCGCTTCTTTTTGCCGATCCGACAGCTTCAGACGCATCGCTCTCGCAAGAGATCAATGCACACATTAAAAAGCAGTATCCCATGGTCTTGGATTGGAAAGACCGCCGCCCGATCGGGACGCTCTTCCTTGCCAATCCACACACCGGCTGGGAGACCAACCCGAGAGGCTACCTGCCCGGCAAAGGAAAAAACAACGATGTCACTACTGAGCAGGGAATCCAAGAATTTGGCGCTGCCCTCATGGAGTATGCTGACAAATCTGTAGAAATCCTCAAAGAAGCGAACGCCCAAGGCGTGATCGTCTGGGATCTCGAAGGTGCCGAGCATTACCATCCGATAACCTATATCGCTCAACCCGATAAACTTGCTCAGGTCGCTCCCGAGATGGAACGATTTGCGGACGCATTTTTTAAGAAGTTTCGTGAGGCGGGCTTGAAAACAGGAATCACCATTCGCCCGACCGAAGTCGTCCCCGATCCGAAGAGACCAGGCAAATGGACGCATATCGAGGTTAAGGATCCCGTGAAACTCATGGACGAAAAAATAACCTACGCCAAAAAACGCTGGGGATGCACGATCTTCTATTTGGACTCCAATGTCTTCAGCAACGACTGGCTCACGCCTGAGCAGAAGAAAGAAATGAAGGTGGAGTGGACCATGCCCACATCCATGCTGGCCGACCTCATGAAAAAGCACCCGGATATCCTGATCATTCCCGAGTGGTCGCGTTGGCAGGATTACCGTTACGCTGCGCCTTATGCTTCGGTGAACCTCGGGCAAACTATAACGAGCCCAATCCTCCGCACCATTTATCCCGATGCGTTTCGAGTGATGAGCACAAGTTCACGCGCTCTGGAGCAATCTTGGCAGACCTACCTGCAAGGTGCCGTGGCGGGCGACGTCTTTCTATTCAACGCTTGGTATCGTGCGGGTGAGTATAAGTTATTGAGGCTCCTATTGGCCGAGGTGGAAATCCAAAAACAAGGCCCGCCGAGCGATCTATCAAAGGCGAGCGATGCGGACTTGGCGAAAATGGTCAGCAGCCCGGAAAGCAATGTGCGCCAGCAATATTTTGCCATCCAAGAAATAGGAAAGCGTGGAAAGCCGGAAAGCGTGGAACTTCTCATCCCGATTCTCGACTCGTCGGATATCCTCCTCCAGAGGAACGCCATCATTGCGCTCGGAATGATAAAGAACAGCGGCACACCCGAGTTGGCGGAAAAAATGGCCCAAATCATTCGGGATCCCCAGTCTCAGATGTTCGCCTCCGTTTCCACTGAGACCCTGGGAAGCTTTGGCGCGGTCTCGCACGAGCAAATCTTGTCTTTACTCTCGGAGTCTAAAAATACCAATTTGATCATGAAAGGAATCCAGGCTTCTAACTTCCTGCCCGAGCCGAATCCAGAAATCTCCGCGAAACTCTTCGAGTTAGTGGATAGCAATGATGAAGCCCTGCAAGAAAGCGTCATCTCAGCCCTCGGGAAATCTAAAGTCCAAGCCGCTGTTCCCAAGTTGGTTGAGTTACTCGCCCACAAAAAGGAAAATATCTCCAACTCGTCGGTCGTGGCCCTGGGGAAAATCGGCGACCCCGCCGCAATACCACCCATTCTCGACCTCTATAAGCGGGGATTCGGCACCATGGCAGTTTACTCCATCCGAGGTAATCAAGACGATGCCCTTCAAGCACTCTCCGGCAGCAAACAATCCCGGACCCGTGACGAATGGCAAGCTTATTTTGCCAACCAAAACCCACCACCATCCCAATAAAAATCAGTCTCTCACTTTAAATCTATACTAAATTTGATAAAATAATACAAATAAATTATATGCAACACACCAGAAAAGCAATCCTATTGGTTTTATTATCGATAAACACTCTGTTATCCTCTGCTCAGGCTGCGGATAACCAACCATCCATCAAATTCGATGACAAAGGCATCAGTGAAATCAACTGGAACGGGAGAAACTATGCTGTTCCAAAAGCTTTTGGATTGAGTTGGGCTAACTTTTGGGATGGAGAGCGAAATTCCAATGGCTTGGGCAGCATGCAGGGAGTTTCGATAGACGAAGCCACCAGCACCATCACGGCAGAGTATACAGGGGTGAAACTTGTGTGTCGTTACCAAATAGAAAATAGCCGCTTGGATATGTTTGTGGAGATCACCAATAAAACGGACAAGCCCCTTGTCGCTGTGGCTCCAGAACTTGTGAGACTGGATTTGTTACCCTCGCCTTTGAATACCGACTCCGACCTCGTCGGCGTTACCAGAAACATTGACAACAAAGACCGCATTGGCGTGAGGAGGTTGGAGGCGGAAGGCGCTTCCATCGCTCTGATCAACTGGGAAGTCTCGCCTCGTGCCCTTGTAAATGTGGGCTCTCGCTCCCCTTCCGGGCCATACCCTGTTATTCTCGGTCTTCCCGACAAGCACCAAGGTCAGCATCCCATCGTGGACAACAAATTTTTTACTCAACCGAGTCGTGATATTCCCCCGCACGCCACCGACAAATTCCGAGTTTCGCTTCTTTTTGCCGACCCGAAAGCTTCAGACGCATCACTCTCACAAGAGATTAATGCGCACTTTAAAAATCAGTATCCCATGGTCTTAGATTGGAAAGACCGCCGCCCAATCGGAACGCTCTTCCTTGCCAATCCATACACCGGATGGAAGACCAATCCCAGAGGCTACCTACCCGGCAAAGGAAAAGATAACGATGTCACAACCGAGCAAGGCCTCCAAGAATTTGGCGCGGCCCTTATGGCGTATGCCGACAAATCTGTTGAAATCCTCAAAGAAGCGAACGCCCAAGGCGTGATCGTCTGGGATCTCGAGGGAGCCGAGCATTACCACCCGATCACCTACATCGCTCAACCCGATAAGCTCGCTCAGATCGCTCCCGAGATGGAACGATTTGCAGATGCGTTTTTTAAGAAATTTCGTGAGGCGGGCTTGAAAACAGGCGTCACCATTCGCCCGACTGAAGTGGTGCCCGATCCGAAGAGACCAGGCAAATGGACTCACATCGAAGTCAAGGATCCCGTAAAACTCATGGATGATAAAATCACCTACGCTAAAAAACGCTGGGGTTGCACGATCTTCTATTTGGACTCCAATGTCTTCGGCAACGACTGGCTCACGCCCGAGCAGAAGAAAGAACTCAAGGTGGATTGGACCATGCCCACAACCATGCTTGCTGACCTCATGAAAAAACATCCAGATATCCTGATCATCCCCGAGTGGTCGCGTTGGCAGGATTACCGCTACGCGGCCCCGTATTCTTCGGTGAACCTCGGGCAAACGACGACAAGCCCAATCCTTCGAGCGATTTATCCCGATGCGTTTCGAGTCATGAGTATTAGCACTCGCGCTTTGGAGCAAAATTGGCAGACCTACCTGCAGGGAGCCATGGCGGGTGATGTCTTTCTATTCAACGCTTGGTATCGTGCTGGTGAGTATAAGTTAATGACGCTCCTACTGGCCGAGGCGGAAATCCAAAAACAAGGCCCGCCGAGCGATCTGTCCAAGGCCAGCGATGCGGACTTGGCGAAAATCCTCAACAGTCCAGAAAATAATGTGCGCCTGACATATTTTGCCATCCAAGAAATAGGAAAGCGCGGCAAGCCAGAAAGCGCCGAACTTCTCATCCCGATTCTCGACTCGTCCGATCTCCTCCTCAAACGAAACGCCATCATTGCGCTTGGAACGATGAAGAACGGCGGCACACCCGAGTTGGCGCAGAATATGGCTCAAATCATTCGCGATCCGAAGTCTCAGATGTTGGCCTCCGTTTCCAGTCAGACTCTGGGAAGCTTTGGCGCGGTCTCGAACGAGCAAATCTTGTCTTTGCTCGCGGAGTCGAAAAAACCGGAATTCATTTCGAAGGGCATCCAAGCCGCTTGTGCCCTGCCCGAGTGCAGTCCAGAAATCTCCGCAAAATTCCTCGAGTTGGTGGACAACAAAGACCAAGCACTCCAAGAAAGCGCCATCACGGCTCTCGGGAAATGTAAAGTGCAAGCCGCTGTTCCAAAGTTGATTGAGTTACTCGCCCATAAGCAGGAACTCATCTCCAATATGGCGGTCGTGGCCCTCGGAAAAATCGGCGACCCCGCAGCGATCCCTCCGATTCTCGACCTCTACAATCGGGGATTCGCCTCGATGGCAATCTACTCCATCCGACGCAATCAGGACGATGCCCTCCAGGCACTCTCTGGAACGAAGCAATCCCGGACGCGAGAGGAATGGCAAGCCTATTTCGCTAAGCAAAATCCATGACGACCTCAACGGAAAAAACATTCACCTGCGGCTCTCTCGTTTACACGAAACGAGGGCTCATCGCGATGTTTGCCTGGATGCTCTGGGGTGACTTCTGCTTCACGCTCATGGAGACGATTGTTCCCAGCATTATCCCACTAAAGATGAATAGTATGGGGACATCAGGCACACTGATTAGCCTGATGATGACCAGCGTGCCGGCGGTCTTCAACTTTACGATCACCCCGGCGATCAGTATTTGGAGCGATCGACTCCGGACAAAGTGGGGGCGGCGTATGCCGTTTATCATTGGCAGCCTTCCATTTCTGACGATCTCGCTTTTGCTGATTGGTTTCAACGACAACATTGCGGCAATGGTGCACAAAGCCTTTTTCTCTGGCAGTGCTTATGATCAGACCAAGGTGGCCATCGTTCTTCTGGCGAGCAGTGTGGCCATGTTTGAACTCTTCAACATGTTTGTGAGCACGGTTTATTGGTATCTTTTCAACGATATCGTCCCCGAAAACATGTTGGGCCGCTTCATGTCGCTCTTCCGCTTGGTGGGAACACTGGCGGGAATGTTTTACAACTTCTTCATCTTTCAGTTCGCGGAGAGCCATATGAAGGAAATCTACATCGGCGTGGCGATTCTCTACGGAGTGGGCTTTGGCTTGGTCTGTTGGAATGTTCGTGAAGGCTCCTACCCGCCCCCGCCGGAGATTGACTCCAACGAAAGTTGGTGGAGCCGACTCGTGAAATCGATGAAGGGCTTTTATAATGATTGCTTTACCTCGCGATATTATTGGTGCTTCATTCTTGATGCAGCGGTTGTCTGCTTGACGGCGTTTGGTCCTTTTGGAGTTTTTCTCAACAAGAGCCTGGGACTGACTCTCGGGAATATCGGCATTCTCTCGGGCATCGGCCAGGGGGCCACACTCGTTTGTTTTCTCTTTGTGGGCAAATTGGTAGATCGCTGGCATCCCGTCAGAGGCACGGCCTACCTTCAAGCTTTCGTTGTTTTCAATTCCTTCAACGCCTGGATTTGGCTCTTCATTAAAAGTCCCGACCCGCTGGTTTACATGTGGATCGGAGCGATTTCGAGCGTGGTTTTCGCACCGGTCTTTTCAACGACATCCCAAGTCTCCGGCATGACGCGGTGGATGAGGTTGTTGCCAAAGGACAAGCTCGGCCAGTTCAGCGGAGCGATGTGTCTGGTGCGGGCGGTGTTTATTTTTTCCGCTGGTTTCATTTCGGGGGCCTTTGTGGATTTGGTGAAACATCTGAACCCTCCGACACCCGAGGACCCGGAAGGTCTTTTTGGTTACCGTTATATGTTCTTGGCATCGGGTGTGATCGGAGTCGTGGCATTCTTTTTCCACTATAAAGTTTATCGCGGTTGGAAACGACTGGGTGGAGACCTCTCCTATGTGGCTCCGGATTCTAGCGTGAAGGTGGAAAAACTCCCGCCCGTGCCGGGAGATGAGGGGCGTGTGCCGAAAGGTTTGTTGCTTGTGGCTGGTTGGACTGGTTTTGGAGGTATTCTCGGCGCGATCACTTGGGTGTGTTATTACACTTGGTGGAATCCGAACCCCTCTTACGCCGGGATTTTCGGGATTGCTGTGGTTGCACAGACCGTGATCCTTTTGCTTTACCTGCGCTTTATTAAATTTATGGAAAGACCTTAATGGCTATGGAATTCTTAAAATCGATAATCCAATGGTCCAACGGCTCTCCCGAGTCGATCGAATCTGCTCCGGACGATTGGATTCTTCTCTCGTGGCGTATCCGGGCAGGGACTTGCTTTTCAGCAACCTGCCGTATTCCCATCGCTCCTACCGCTGCGCCGTTTTGGTGCATTCCAGGGCTTTTTTGGGGTGACAACCAGCATGATTCGACGGGGCAATACTACCCGCGATTCCAGAAGAATTTGGAGCATCCGGAAAAGTTCCAAAGTTCGTTTTGGGAGTTTCACACCCATCGCATGGCCCAGCCGATTGTGGCCGTGCATGAGGGATCGACTTGGTGGATTCTGGAAGTAGAACCTCACACGGCGGTGGATGGCCAAGTGCTTCATGCGAGCGTGGGATTTGAGTATCGGGATGGGCAGCCCTTCCTGCTCGCCTCCCTGCCTTACGCTGAAAGGCCTTATCAGCATGTGGGACATGATTATACGATGCCCGTTTCCACAAGTTGGACTCCAACCAAAGATTGTGTCATCCACTGGAAAATCCGTCTTCTCAAAGTCGCCGGTGAGCGTGCTTCCATTCTTGATGTTCTTCAGGCAAACTATCATTCCGATTTGCTGGCCTCACAGCGTGCCGAGCCCTCGGCTTGTGCGGCGGCCACACGCGATGCCCTTATGCATTGGCATTTCCATCCGCAGGAAAAATACTTTCGTTACACGGCGGCATTTGATCGAGTCGGGCAGCAATTGGCCGAGGCGGGTGGAGCCTCCCTCGACCGCCACGAAATGGGTTTGGGTTGGGTCAGCGGATGGGTGGTTTTCGAACCGCTCTTGGAGTGGGCCATGCAAAATGGGGATGCCGAAGCTCTTCAATCCGTCGAACAAACTTGGAATCACCTTTTGAAGAGCGGCCTGGTCTCGCCCTCGGGATTCTGGTGGACGCGTTATGCGCCGCAACGGCATGCGAATGCTTCGATCTTTGATGCGCGATTTCCAAATGGCTTCGATGGAAATTGGATGCCCGACCCCACTCATTTGCACCTACGAACGCTGGGTGATGCCGTGCTCCGGGCATGCCGCATCCTACGCCGACGCGGCCAGAACCTCTCTTTTGCGGGCGAGCTTCAGAAACAAGTTCTCTCTCAAGCGGAAGCCATTGCAAGTATCGCCAGAAAGGGATGGCCGCTGCCCATGGCCGTCAGTGCCTTGGATGGAGTGCCCACAGGCCAAGCTGGAACGGCGGGAATGATTTGGATTTCCGTGTGGGCTGAGCTGCATGCGATGGGTTTGTGGGAAGATATCGCCCTTCTCGAAGCCGGTCTGGATCACTATCGTGGGGCGGTGCTGAGCGGAGAACTCTTTGGTGCTCCGGAGGATGTCGGAGAATGCGTGACCTCCGAGGATGTCTACATCGCCATCAACTCGTTTCTCGATGGGTATCGCGTCACAAACCGTCCTGCCGACCTGGAAACCGCCGCGCACGCCGCGCGCTGGCTGTATCTCTGGCGCAAGTCATTCAATCACGCGATGGATCCTCGCACGATTTTAGGAGTCTATCACCTCCGCAGCCGAGGTGGAGATCTCGCTTCTTTCAAAAATAATCACCTCCACATTTATGGCCTGGATGCGGATAGGAGCCTCAGGGATTTAGCCCACCTCACTCAGGATTCCCGATGGACGGAACTCGCCGATGACCACTGGGAGTTTGCTGCACAGCTTACCCCGCTGGTGGATGGTCAGTTCAACGCCTATCGGGGTATGGTCACCGAGCAATTTTATTTTATCGATTGGTCTGCGCTCGGTAACTCGGTGTATATGCATGAAAGTGACTCGCGAAAATCCGCTTACGATGTGGGTCCGCATTATAAAAATCACGGTAATTTTGCTGGGTTTTCTCATGCCTGGTGCACCGCGCTGGTCCTGAAAACCGCCATCGATCGCCAATCTTCGAGCGTCTCTTAATGAAAATCCTCTTCCAAGGCGACTCAATCACCGACGCGTTCCGAAAACCCGATGAGATCAACCCGGCTTATCAGCTGGGCAACGGATATGTGTTCCTCATCGCTGCCCAACTTGCTGCTCGTTTCCCCGATAAACATTGGGATTTCGTGAATTGCGGCGTGAGTGGAAACAAAATTCTTGATTTGAAAAAACGCTGGACAAATGATGTTCTCGAAATCCGTCCCGATGTATTGACGATTTTCGTTGGTGTGAATGACACGCTTGCGGCGATGCAGGGGCAGCCTTCAACAAATGAACAAGAATTTGCCAGCGCGTATCAATTTCTCCTGCAAGAGACTCGCCAGCATTTACCAGACACCCGATTTGTTCTTATGGAGCCGTTTCTTTTGGAAGTGGGAGAAGTTCGAAAAAGCTGGTGCGATCATCTTCGCTCCAGACAACTCCTTGTCCAAGCCATCGCCTCGGAAACGATGTCAGATTTTGTGCCAACGCAGCAAATCTTCAACAACGCGTCGAAGATTCGAGAACCCGCTTTTTGGTCATATGATGGCATTCATCCCACGCATGCAGGGTTTCAGTTGCTGGCGGACGCTTGGCTTGAGGTCTTTGAAAAAATGAGGTTATAAATGATGGAAGCGGAGAATATTCTTAAAACAGGGTCGGATATTTTGGTTTTGGAGGAACTGGAGGGCTGGATTCGGAGCGGTCGCCTTCGCGTCGGGCAGCGCCTCCCCTCCGTAAAGGCTCTCCAGAAACTACTTGGAGTCGGTCAATCCAGCGTGGAATCGGCCAAACAGCAGTTGGAACGCCGAGGCTTGATCGAAACGCGTCAGCGAAGTGGATCCTACCTTCTGGCCGATGCCAAGGAAAAGATGGCCTCCGAAGAGCAAACATCCATGGAATCCGCCCAATTGCTGGACTTCTATCTTCCTCGTGCAAAAACCAAAACAGTATCTGTTTACACCATGGATTTCCTCGGTCGCTCCCAAGCCGCCTGGCAGTCTGTGATCCAAGAATTCCAAAAAAACCACGACTGCCAAGTCGAACTCTTGACTTCCGCCGATGGCCACTTGATGGATCTCATCAAAAAGCGCCCGATCGATGTGGTTCACACGACTCAGGAGATGATTGATGCGATTGGCTCGCATGAGTTTAGTGACTTTTCAGGCTACACTGGCCTCAAGGAGTTCGAAGCCGATCTCATCCCTTCGGTTCTGTCAAAATGGAGTTCCCTCGCGGTGAAAAACTCACTTCCTTTCGCGCTGACCATCAAATACATATTTGTGAATCGTTCGTTGCAAAGGAGATTTGGCATCGAAGCCCAGTCGTTTTCCGATCCCCTGGAATTCCTGGAGGCTACAAAATCCGCCCATCGCAAGGTATCCCTGCACGGCATGCGGGCGTTTGCTTTTTCACGCGTGGAGCATCTTCTTTCCATGGTCGGTGCGGTCTATCCTGCCGAGGGTGGTGGGTTCGCTTGCGATCGTCAACTCACCCAGCGTTGTCTTGAGTGCCTTCACAGCAGTGATTTGCCGATTTTTCACGATCCAGAAATTCCCAATATTTTTGCAACGGGTCATGCCATCTATGCCAACCACTGGAGCTTCACCTGCAGCGAGTTGCTCGAGCGGGTCGATTTCGAGTGGGAGGCCCTGCCAGTGCCTCTTAAAAGTGGACGATCGCAACAAAGTTTCCTCTCCGTGCTCGCCGTGCCCCGCACCGCGATCGCAAAACGAGATGCGTTTCTCCTCGCGACCCAGCTGGTCAGCAAATCCGCGCAAAATCATTTCGCCAAAGTCGGGGGGAATCTCCCCGTTCGCTCGTCGGCGATTCCCAGCGTCGCCGAAGCGGATTGGCAGCACCTGAGCTTGGATTCTTTAAATCAAGCGCTTGCGACATCAGATTTCAATTGGCCCCATCGAGACTGGGGCCGAATCGAATACGCCCTGCCTCTCAACTTGCAAACGGATCTCCTGAGCGGACGCCGACAAGTATCCGAAATCTTTCAGCGCGTGGAGGAAATTGTGAATGCAACTTCCCAAGAGCTCAAATCTCGATGGTCACCAAAATAAACTCCTGAAATTGTTATTAAAATGATTAAGCCATTTAAATACAATAAAAAACAACTCGCTCAAATCGCCTTGCCCATGGGAGGCATCGGTGCCGGCTCGATCTGCTTAAACGGACACGGGGGTCTTCAGGATTTTTCCATTCGAAATCGCCCCGCTATTGGACCACTTCCCGACCGGTTTGGAAATGGTCGCGATGCAGGATTCGGCATCATTCATATCCGTGGTCATAGCCCCGTGACGAAACTCGTGGAAGGGCCATTTCCCACGGAAAGAATTTACAACATGGGACTTCACGGAGTCGGGCATCTGCAAGGACGCTACGAGGGATTGCCCCGTTTTTTCAAAAACTCCTTCGAAGGCTCATACCCATTTGGTTGCGTTAAGCTTACCGATCCCTCAATTCCCCTCGATGTCAGCATCACAGGCTGGAGTCCGTTGATCCCGCGCGATGACATCGCCTCGGGCATTCCTGCCGCGATGTTGGAGTATCGCTTCAAGAACCGCTCGAAAGAATCCGTGGAATTCGACTTTGTTTACAACCTCTCCCATTTGGTGCCGGACTCCACCCATGGCGAGAAGGGGATGCGCAACAGGGAAATACCGAAAAAAGGCATCCTCTTTACGAATACGGATGACCCTGAGAGCGAGAAGTTTGGGAGCGCTTCGGTGACGGTCATCGGGCAGTCTCCAAAAATCAAAGCCATGTGGCTCCGCGGTGGATGGTTGGATGGATTAAGCTCTCTTTGGCGGGAAATCGAAACCGATGCCTTTGAACCGAATAACGGTAAAAGCGGGGAGGGAATGGATGGCCGAAATGGTGGATCGCTCCTCCTTCGACACACTCTCAAACCCGGCGAAGAGGTCGTGATCCCGATTGTGATCACTTGGTATTTCCCAAACTGCCGCTATGATGTCGGATTGGTGAAACCCGATGACCAGAAGGATATTCCTGCAAGATGGAGTCCGTTTTACACATCCCAGTGGAGTGATGCAAAAGATGTCGCCTTGTATGTTCACGCGCACTACGCCGATCTTCGGGATCGCACGCTGGCTTTCTGCGAGGCGCTTTTTTCTTCCACTCTTCCCCGCGAAGTCATCGATGCGGTTTCTGCAAATCTCGCGATCTTGAAGTCCCCAACCATTCTGCGTCAGAAAAATGGAAATCTCTGGGGATGGGAAGGTTGCTTTACCGATGAGGGGTGCTGTCACGGGACTTGCACCCATGTGTGGAACTACGCGCAGGCGTTGCCCCATCTTTTCCCAAATCTCGAGCGAACCCTTCGGGAGCAGGAACTTGAGCGCAGTATGGACGATCGCGGACATGTGAACTTCCGTGCAGCCTTGCCTGATGGGCCTACGACGCATGACTTCCACGCCGCAGCGGATGGTCAACTCGGTGGGGTGATGAAGCTCTGGCGCGATTGGCAAATCTCGGGCGATGACGATTGGATGCAAAGACTTTACCCACTCGCCAAAAAGAGTATCGACTATTGCATCCGCCAATGGGACCCCGAGCATCGAGGTGTTTTGGTGGAACCGCATCATAATACCTACGATATCGAGTTTTGGGGAGCCGACGGCATGTGCTCGAGCGTTTACATTGGTGCCCTGTCGGCCATGCACGATCTCGCCATGGCCGCTGGTGAGCCGGATGCAGCATCCCACTACCGCGCCCTCGCACTCGCCGGGGCCAGCGCGATGGATCAAGACCTCTTCAACGGAGAATACTACGAGCAAAAAGTCGAGTTCCGACATCTTCAGGATCAATCGTTTGTGAAATTGATCTCCGAAAAAAAACCATCGATTCCCCCTTCGATGCTCAAAATTCTCCGAAAAGAGGGGCCGAAGTATCAATACGGCAGCGGATGCCTCTCAGATGGAATCATTGGGGCTTGGATGGCAAAACTGTATGGAATTCCGATCCCATTGGATTCCAGTAAGGTGCGATCAAGCATCTCGGCTATTTTCCGGTATAATTTTCGATACTCCCTCCGCGAGCATTGCAATCCACAGCGTCCAGGCTACGCGATCGGTGAAGAACCCGGACTCCTCATTTGCTCATGGCCAAATGGCGGTAAACCCACGCTTCCATTTCCTTACAGTGATGAAGTGATGACCGGCATGGAGTATCAAGTCGCCACACACTTGATTTCCGAAGGCTTCGTAAAAAAGGGGCTTCAAATTGTGAAATCGACCCGCTCACGACACGATGGTTCTGTCCGAAACCCATGGAATGAATATGAATGCGGGAACTACTACGCCCGCGCCATGGCGAGTTTTGCGCTCCTTCAAGCCTTCTCGGGCTTTCAATACTCGAAATGGAAAAAAGAGTTGGAATTTGCACCGCAAGTCAAAGCCCGACCGTTCCAAGTCTTTTTCTCAACGGCTGAGGCCTACGGAGTGATCGCTCTCAAAGAAAACAAGCTTCAAATCGAAGTTTTGGAGGGAGCACTGGAAATACAAATTATTCATCTCAAACTACATACAAAGGAACCAACGATTTCAATCCCAGTCCAGACGACCATCAAGCCACGAAAAAAATTTGAGGTGTCCTTCTCGAAATCTCGGACGCTGCGCGGAAAAGCCTAATGAATCTCTCCTTCATCCCACAACCTCAACGACTGCAATTTCATGAGGGATCGTTTCCCATCCCTATCGAGTCCACGATGGGAATCAGCGATGCGTCATTTTATCCAGTCGCAAGGGAACTGCAATCGATCTGGCCCAGCCTCGCCTCGTCCCTCCCGATTCGTATCTGTCACCCCAAATTCTTGGATACCATTCGGATCAACTTGTCGTCCGAGCTTTCTGCTGAGGCCTACCGCTTAAAAATCGACGCCCACGGAGTCCATGTGGAAGCCGGTTCCGAAACCGGTGCCTTCCACGCTGTGCAGACCTTGCGACAAATCTTCCGTCAATTGCGGGATGGATTCCTTCCGTTCTTGGAAATCCACGATTGGCCGGACTTTGCGGAGCGCGGACTCTACTACGATGTCTGCCGCGGTCGAGTGCCGAAATTGGAAAGGCTTTTTGAATTAGTCGAGTTATTAAGTTACTATAAAATCAATCAATTCCAGCTTTATATCGAGCACACCTTTGCGTTTCGAGGTCATCCAGATATTGGGTGTGAGGCGTCACCTTTGACGGCGGATGATATCCTTTCGTTGGATGCGCATTGCCGGTTGAGGCGGGTGGAATTAGTTCCATCGCTCGCCTCGTTTGGTCATCTTTCCAATGTGCTTAAAAATCCTCGCTACCAATCTCTCGCTGAAGATTTTGGAGTCGGCAAATATCTTTCGCCCGATGCGCCGGAGGATTTTTCCCACACGGGCTGGTCGCTTTCGCCAGCAAACCCTGATATTTATCCTTTTTTGGACAGTCTTTACGCCGAATTTCTTCCGCTTTTCAGCAGCAAGCGCTTCAATGCGTGTTGCGACGAAACATTTGATCTCGGTTGGGGGCAATCTTACGAACTTTGCCGCGAGAGGGGGAAGGGCCGCGTTTATCTGGAGCATATCAAAAAGATCAACGATCTCTCCAAAAAGTATGGCAAGTCTCTGATGATCTGGGGCGATATCATTCGCCAATACCCGGAATTGGTCTCCGAGATTCCGAAGGATGTCACGGTATTGGATTGGGTGTATGGCTATGAGAATCGCTTTGACTCACTCTCGGATTTTCAGGCCGCTGGCCTGAAATTTTTGGCCTGTCCGGGCACATCTTCCTGGCTGGGCCTGTTTCCGAGACTCCCTCAAGCGCGCGCCAATATCTCTGGATTCGCCTGTGCGGCCAAAAATTATGGCGCGGCAGGGCTGCTTAATACCGACTGGGGCGACGGCGGACACTATAACTTCATGGAAAATTCCTGGCACGGCTATCTCTTTGGCGCCGAGCAATCTTGGAATCCGCAGGCCGAGCAATCCGATTTCACGCGCCGTTTTGTGATGGCATTCTTTGGATACGACGACCCGGCGCTGGCTGCAGCGCTCGATGAGCTGGGCGGTATCTCGTTCACCTGCCCCGCCGGCGGCGGGGCTGGCATCTGGCAGGACATCTTGTTCGCCCTGCCAGATAATCCGATTTTTCAAACAATCGCATCCGATAAGGGCACTTATATTTCTGACGGGAAGATTGTTACCGACCGGAACCGGCTCGATGCGGCGTCCTTGCGTGAATTGCTGGAACGACTCGGTGCGATCCGTAGCATTTTTTCATCAAGACCAGAAAATGCTGATCCTCAAGGGGTCTTGCCATATTGGATTTACGCGGTGGATGCCACCCGGTTAGCCGTGCGACGATTGCTGGAATACGGAGCGGGTGGCTCAGCGAATCCAGAAGAGCGTCGATTGATTCAGAAAGATTTACGAAACCTGAGCCGTTCCTTTCAGCGGCTTTGGATGGATCGCAATCGGACCTCGGAAATCGGGATCACCCTCGCTCGATTTGACCGGGTCATTCGAGGAGACAGCTTGAGAGTCCAACTCGAAGAAACGGCGCACGGGCCGCTGCGTGTCACTGTGACCAACCATGGCCTGCGCAAGGCCTCAGGAGTCGTGAGTCTTCAATCATTCCCGGAGGGTGCGCTGCGTTTCGATGGCGAGTCGGAACTTCTCTTCCCCAATCTCCGTCCCGGTTCCTCTCAAAGCGCGGATTTTCCGTTCCAACTCGCCCAAGGCGTGGAGAAATGCGTTGTCAAATCCTCAAGCACAAATCCCAATACCACCAAGGGCGTGCTCGGCATTTTCCGAAGAAAAACCCTCCAAGTCTCCGAGTTTCAGAGCCTCCCCGACGGCGGGGCGGAATTGGCTGGTTTTTTGTCCGAGCATGGCGCGTCTTGCCACTTGGTGCGCGACGGATCGCCTTTGGCAGAGGCTTGGATTGCGTTGGATTCCAACGCGATTGCACTGCTGGTCTCCGCGCGGGATCACAGCATCACGCGAGCGCAACCGGTTTGGAAGGGATCTTGTTTCGAGCTCTTCGCCAAGCAGGAAGACTCGGAAATCGCGCAGATTTTCCTGTGTCCCTCCACGCCGGATTCCCCAGCTGCGGCATTCGAGTTAGACCGCTCCGCCGTCGCCATCGTTCCTGCTCCAGCTATTGCTGTGGAGGAACTTGGGAGTGATGGAAAACATTACCAACTCGTTGCCAAGATGCCGCTCTCCATTCTGAAAATGCCGCCTCATCTCAACGATTTCCGCATGGAGATGGTGCTCACGAGCGTGACATCGCCCGGGCATGGCTACCAGCGCACATCGCTCTTTCATCCTGTGGAAGATCCCAGCACGAACTGCAGGGGATTCGGCTTCGTTCAAGTCAAAAAGGCCGTTTAGAGAGATTAATGAAAAATTTAAACGCATCTTTTGAGTGGGATGGCTTGAATTTTCAGGGAGGTGTGCCCGGTCTTCACCTATTGCTGGGAGCTGAAGAAGCGCCTTGGAGTTGGTGTGGAACGCCTCAGGAGCCCGCATCTCGGCAAAGGCGCCTCACACCGCTTGGCGAGGCCGTGGAATCCCTCATTCGATGGGAAATTCTCGAAAAGTATCGCGTCGAGTGGCGCATCACCGAACTCGCTCATTTCAAAGGGTTTTCTATCCGCACCATTTTCACCAACATCGCTCAGGAACCCGTCCGCTTGAGTCGTTTGGGGATCATTCAATCTTCCTGCGCTGCCTTAACGGTTGAACCCGGTGATTGGTTTCTATCGAGCGCCATCGGGGGCTGGGAAAATCCCCCTTCTGGCTTACTGGCTCGGGCCAATCCGCTGAGTCACTTCCACGATTTTGCTTCCATTTATTCGAACAGAGGTGAGCGCGGCGTTTTTATTGCAGCCGTTGGGCCAGCTGAGTCAGATGTCGGTATTGATGTTTCCAAGAGTGGGAATGCCTATGGCTTGTCGATTTTCTCGGAAATGACGGATATCTTGGTGGAGTCGGGCGAGAGCAGAACCTCGGAGGAGGTGGTCTTTCTCTTTGCGCCCTATCAGGTAGCAGCCGAATCGGCCATGAGGTGGATCGGGACCACCCACGGCTCGCGCGTGCACCGGGGAGCTTTCACTGGCTGGTGCAGTTGGTATGAACAATACAACAATATCTCGGCCAGTCATGTCATCCATGTGGCCGAGGCTATAAAAAAACACAGTCATCTCATTCCCCAGAAGGTCATTCAGATCGATGAGGGTTATGAGCAGGCTTGGGGCGACTGGCGCCTGAATCCAAGATTCCCCGATGGCTGGGCTCCCGTCACCGAGGCGATCCGCTCTGCCGGAGCGACGCCTGGGGTCTGGATCGCGCCCCTTGGTGTTTACGACTCCTTAAATCTTCACCACGAGCACCCGGAGTGGTTCCAGTTTTCAGCCGGTGTCTGCGAACCATTCGCTGGGGAATTCTTGGGCAATCCCCTTCATTTTTTGGATCCAACCCATCCGGATGTTCAGCAATTTATTCGAGAGATTGTGAGGGCGAGGATGGCGGATGGATTTCGGTATTACAAGATTGACTTCAACAAGATCGCGCCGTGCAGGTTTTTTAATGGCAAGCTGACGCGCTTCCAGGCCTACCGGAACCTTTACCGCCTCTACCGCGAGGAGGTCGGTGAGGAATCCTACTTGAACTCCTGCTGCGCTCGGTTGGATCGGGCGGTCGTCGGACTCGTCGATGCCATGCGAATCGGCGCCGATTCCGATTACGAGCCGTCTTGGATTTTGATGGCAATTCGTGGCACTTCCGAAACCAGTCCAGCAAATGGAATTCTCACCGTGGCCGATCCCGATGTCTTCTTCATGTTGCCGCGCGAGAAGGACGCCTCTTTTAGACGCTGGCAAAGCTCTGTGAGTAAGCCGCTATTGGATAGCTGGCAGGGATTTGTGGGCCTCTTGGGCGGGCTTGTCATGACATCCGAGCCTCTCTTCGACGGCGCGTATGAAGCGGCACTTCGCGAACTGGAGACTCTCACCCCGCCCACGCCGGAGCGCGGACGAAGCTTTTTGCCGGGTATGGAGATTTATCCCTCACTCTTTGGCTTCTTCGCCGAGCGAACCTGGGGGGACTTTGCAGTCGTGCAACTCTTCAATGCCTGCGCGACGGAGGGGGATGTCCGATTGAGCGCACCTGATCTCGACCGCTTGGGCAAATGCCACCTATGGAGTTTCCGCGATGGCCAATACTTAGGGATCAAATTCAGCGAGTATGTGGAAAAAAACCTACCGCCTTGGGGAAGTCGATTGATTCGTTTGACGCCGGTCAATGAGAGGCCCACACTGGTGGGGTCTGATCTTCACATCAGCATGGGCGCTGCGGAGGTCAAGGCCTTTTCTGTTGGAATAAATACCCTTACCATTGAACTCCACGATGCCGGTGCTCGAAGGGGGACCTTATGGATATACTCGCAGCAAGAGCTTCAAATCGAGTCTGTTCAAGGGTGCGAAGCCGAGATGCAACAGAGTGAAGACAACCTCTGGAAGCTTGGAGTTTCCAACAGGCAGCGCGATGTCAATCAACGGATTGTGCTGGCAGTCGATCGTCCAGTTCAGACCCAACAAACGCGCGAGCAGAGGGATTTCGATGAGCTTTCCAAACTGCGCGTCCGCTTGGATCTGCTTGAGAAACCTTGCACTGGCGAGCCAACGGTGCCCGGATCACTCAAAGTATCGCTGACCCATACCGGCAAGGCGGAAATCTGCGGCGATGTGGATCTCATTTCCGATGGGGCGGGCTCTTTCGATTTTGTTCCTGCGAATGTTCCGTTCCGTTTGTTGCCCGGTGCCAGCATGTCTTGCGAAATCAGCCTGCTTCCAAGCTTTTACAAGCCATCCATAACGGTCGCTGCATCCATACACCACTCCATTCGGGCGTGGATTCCGATCTCCATGCGCCGTGCGCCAATCCGAGTTCCTTCTGGGGTGGACCTCAGAAGTCAATGGCCTGCCATAGCAGAGACGCTGCCTTCTTGGGTTTTACCAAACGACCCCGGAGCGGCCCGCTTGAGAATGGCGGCTTCCAGCGAGGAATTTTGTTTTGAATTGCAGGTCGAGGATTCTCATCCAACCACCAACCACGAAACTCTTTGGGAAGGATCATGTGTGGAATTCTTTTTTGCTCGAGTCGGATCAAACGAAATCCGTCAGTTTTTCTGTCAACCGGATATCGCAAAGAATGGCGTCCGTGTTTTTCAAGCCAAAAGCATCCGAATCCGTGAGATTTGCAAGGAAATCACAGCCAGCTTCACGCTGACAGAGAACGGTTACCAGATGATTGCATTCATCCCGCGATCGGTTGCGGGTATTGCCTCCGAGGATAAAGAATGGATGCTCGAAATTCAGGTGTCACGCTACAACAAGGGAACATTAGAACATGTCCCATTGTTCGGGGGACCAAGCGCTTTTGCGTCCTCCCAGCTTTACGCTCACATTATCGAAAATTAAATAAGAAATTCTATGCAAACACATACTAAAAAACTCCTATTGTCTTCCCTGTTCGGTGATCATGCTGTCCTGCAGCGTGATGTGCCTGTGCCCGTTTCGGGATGGGCGGAACCTTTGAACGCGATCGAAGTGCGGTGCGCCCACATTGTTGCGAGGGGGATGAGCAATGCGGATGGAGAATTTTGCGTCCGCCTGCCCGCCATGCCAGCTGGTGGTCCCTATGAGCTTGAGGTCAGGAATTTAGAAACGGGAGAAACTTTCAAATCCAGCGATGTCATGGTCGGAGAGGTGTGGTTGGCCTCGGGACAGTCGAATATGGAGTGGACATTTAAAATGACGGGTGAGGCTGCCGAAGCTCATATCTCGACTGTCAATAACCCGCATATCCGGATGCTCACCGTGCCCCGCCAAGCCATTTGGGGTGGTCGGCGTGACATCAAGGCAAACTGGCAAACACTTTCCGCTCCCGAGTCTTTAGACTTTTCGGCCGTAGCCACCTATTTTGCCCAGAAGCTCCAGGCCGAATTGGGCGTGGCGATCGGAATCCTGAATGCCTCTTGGGGTGGCACCCCTGTGGAAGCATGGCTGAGCCGGAATGCCTTGTCCCAAAATCCGTTTCTGCAATCGCGCTTTTCTAGATATGAGGCGGATTTGAGCGATCCGGACTATTGGCAAGGTCTCAATCAACACCAAAGAAACGCTTTTCCTGCGGATCCCGGAAACCACGCCGAAGAAGCTGGTTGGGCGATGCCATCCTGCGACGAGTCGTCTTGGTCGGAGGTTCAAATTCCCAACCCCTGGATGGTTTTCGGTCATAACCACAGCGGCGTCTTTTGGTTCCGCAAGTCGTTAAAAATTCCGCAGGCGTGGGTTGGCAAAGAGTTGATTCTCAAACTGGGCGCGATCGATAAACACGATGTTTCTTATTTCAACGGAGTCCAGATCGGTGTCACGGGCAAGGATTTTGAGGAGGAACATTGGAACACCCCTCGCGAATACACCATCCCACGAGAACTGGTGAAGTCGGATTCCGTGACGCTTGCAGTCCGTGTGTATTCTTTTGTTTATCAGGGCGGTCTCATCGGGCCCGTGGATATCATGTGCTTGCACCCGGCGGATCAACCCGGAGAACGCATCCCTCTGGGGGGATCGTGGCGATACCAGATGGAGCACGACTTGGGATTCGTCCACCCCCCCGGTTTGCCATTCGGTCCAGGCAATCCCAATACCCCACATATCTTATACGATTCCATGATTAAACCCCTCAGAAGCTTCGCAATGCGCGGGGCGATCTGGTATCAAGGTGAAAGCAACGCGGATCGAGCTCATGAATATGGTAGCTTGCTGCGCGACATGATCAAAAACTGGAGAGCCGATTGGGGGTTGGGTGATTTTCCGTTTTTCGTTGTTCAACTTGCTAACTTTCGCGCTCCCGCCGACTTCGATTCGTCCAGCACTTGGGCGCGCTTGCGAGAGGCTCAACTTCAAGCACTTCAAGAACCCAACACTGGCTTGGCCGTCGCGATCGATATCGGAGAAGCTGCCGATATCCACCCCAAAAACAAAAAGGATGTGGGTGAGCGCTTAGCCTTAGGCGCATTGGCGAAAGCCTATGCCCGTGACATCCCGTATTCTGGTCCGATCTATCGCAATATGATCCTTGAAGCAAAAGGAATCCGCCTGTTTTTTGACCATGCCTCCGGTGGGTTGATGGCCAAAGACGGGAATCTGAAAACCTTTGTGATCGCTGGGAAAGATCGCGTCTTTTTTCCCGCCGAAGCCTCGGTGGATGGCTATTCCGTGTTCGTGAGCAGTCCGCAGGTTCCATTTCCTGAAGCCGTGCGCTACGCTTGGGCAGACAACCCCGAGGGTTGCAATCTTTTCAATGGGGCTGGACTTCCCGCATCGCCGTTTCGCACGGACAATTGGTTATAAAAAGATCCTAAAACTTCATCCTATTTTCAAAAAATGAAAGCCTCCTTTCCGTCCAAATCATTAAAACCCAGCGACGAATGTCAAACGGATTTGGCTATCCTCGGCGGTGGGCTCGGAGGGTGTGCGGCCGCCCTCGCGGCGCTTCGTCGAGGCATGCGGGTCGTTCTCACCGAGCCCACGGATTGGATCGGTGGTCAACTGACATCCCAAGCCGTTCCTCCGGATGAAAACTTTGCCATTGACACGCATGGGGGAAATGCCAGTTACCGCCTGCTTCGTTCAAAAATACGAGATTACTATCGGAGAAATTACTCCTTGAGAGAGGATTGCCAAACTTCCCCGATTTTGAACCCCGGGAATGGCCTGGTCTCTGGACTTTGCCATGAGCCACGCGTCGCCTTGGCCGCTCTTGAGGAGATGCTTGCACCATTTCGATCCTCTGGGCAGCTTGAAATATGGACACAAACCCGTCCCGTGAGCGCGGAGATGCGTGGGGACTATGTTCAAGCCGTTGTTGTCGAGCGAGAAGATGGTCAACGCGTTCAAATTCGCGCCTCTATTTTTATCGATGCCACCGAGGCGGGTGATGTGTTGCCGCTCACTGGGACAGAATATGTTACAGGAAGCGAGTCGCAATCAGAGACTGGCGAGCTTCACGCTCCCTCTCTGGCGAACCCTCAGAATATGCAAGCCTTCACTTGGTGCTTTGCCATCGAGTATTGTCCTGGTGAGGATCATTCGATCTCTGAGCCAAGAGATTGGCGCTTTTGGAGGGATTTTATTCCCAGCCTCACCCCAGCATGGCCCGGGCGATTGTTGTCTTTTGATGGAACTCATCCCGAGACTTTAGAAAAAAGACACTGGGCGCTCAAGCCGCACGAGCCCGGCGGGTTGTTCCACTTCCGCCGCATCATTGACCATTCGCTGCATCTCTCCAACGGCTACCGTGGAGATACCACATTGGTGAATTGGCCTCAAAATGATTACATGCTCGGAAACCCGTTTGAATGCAGCGCGGAGGAAGCTGAGAAACACTTGGATGGTGCCAGACAGCTAAGTATGAGCCTCCTCTATTGGCTCCAAAATGAGGCCCCCCGTGCGGACGGAGGGACCGGCTGGAAGGGCCTGCGTCCGAGAGGCGATCTCCTCGGAACGGCGGATGGCTTGGCCATGGCTCCCTACCTGCGGGAAAGTCGCCGTATTCGCTCCGAATGCACGATCCTCGAACAGCATGTCGGCAAACTGGCGCGTCGTGATCTGCCTCATGGCGAGGCCGAGCGCGCCGAGGCGTTTTTCGATTCCATCGGTATCGGATCCTACCGGATCGACCTCCATCCCAGCACGCAAGGCGACAACTACATCGATGTGGAAAGCCTGCCATTCCAGATTCCGCTCGGGGCCATTCTCCCGGTTCGCGTTGAGAATCTTTTGCCAGCGTGCAAAAATATCGGAACGACCCACATCACGAATGGTTGCTACCGTCTGCATCCCGTGGAATGGGCCATTGGCGAGGCCGCTGGAAGCCTTGCCGCATTTGCCTGCTCAATCTCAGAACCACCCCGCGCCATCCGTGCTTCGCAGAAGCTGCTTTCGGATTTTCAAAGCTCTCTGGTGGACCAAGGCGTTCCTCTGGAGTGGAAATAAGGCCGCAATTCCAATCTGAACCCAGCGCAAGAGAAAATTTATGCACATTGTTGCCAGAGTTGCATAAGATTTGACTGGCTTTTCGCAAATCGTAGGTTTCTGCGATGAAGAAAATCCTTTTCACCTTGTCCGCCCTCTTGTCGGGAATTTTTGCCGCTTCGGCGGGCCAAGTCGTTGGCTTCGACGCGCAGGAATTGTCTCTGGGAGACATTGCGTCTTCAGAACTCCAGAAATCCTTCAAAAATCCCGACAACCTCAGCCGCTTGGGGTTCGCATTCAATTCCAAATCCGAAATTCGTTTTGAGGCAGTCGCAGCGGGGAATTCCGGGCAAGCGCTCCGCTTGCATTTCCCTCAAGATGGCGAGGAAGCAAAAAGCGTTTACATCTCATTCCGTGACCCTCAGATCGCGGAATACTTGAATCCAGCCGCTCCGCTTGTCTTTGAATTTAAAATCCAAACACCTTCTGACCGAAACTCTCTGTTGGGCGAAGTTCTTTTCCTTCGTGAAGGGAAAATTCATGCGGTTTCTCTGTTTCGAACTCCCCTCGAGAAGAAATCGCAGGGTGAACCCACCTTTGATCTTCCTACGGGCGAACCGGTGGATTTCAAAATCACGCTCTCCTCGCAAGGGGGAGGGGTTTCGGCAGCCTTTCAAGCGAAGGGTGCATCGGGTTTTTCCGACGAAAAGGAGTGGACGCTGCCCGGAACAGAGAACTTCACTCTGGCCGATCTTCAATTTCTGAATTTGCTCGCCACGCCAGAGCAGGGTGCACCGGCAACGCATCTGGACATTTTCTCAATCAAAATCTCTCAGTAAATTCCGGCCTGATTTCATCGAGGTCGACGCGCAGTCACGGAAGCTGGAGAGGCGATGCGGAAAGTGTGCCCGCCTTGATTTTACCTCTGTGCACCAGTGCGCTCAGGGAATGAACCGTGCTGGTTTCGCTGATGGGCGAAGACGGAGTTTTTGAATCACCTCAGTGCGCGATATCCGAGGGGCAGGGGTCGTAGTGCGGATGCGCGACTTGTGGAATCCGCAAGCCTCCGGTCTGGTAAACCTCAGGTCGGCCTTCGCAAGCGATCTTCACGACTGGCCAGAGGCTGTTTTCGCTCATCTCAGGAATGTTCCTGATTTGCAAACGCGAGCCTCTTTGCTGGAAGGGTAGGGGAGTTCCGTTGTCGAGCCGCGTTACTGAAAGGACTTTATTTGCCAGCCCGCCCAGTGTGGCTGTGTCCCCAGGATGGCGCCGTATGAGCCAGAAAAGGGAATCGGCTTTTGCCGTCAGCGGGCCGTGGAAATTCCAATCTCCGCGATGATCGCCGCGCTCCTGCAGATCATAGGTGAACAGCTCGGTCCCGTAAATGGACTCGCCGTTTTTGCGTAACCACTCGCCCACACGAGCAAGCATTATCAGGCACGGATCGGGGATTGATCCATCCCCGCGCGGCCCCACATTCAAAAGCAGATTGCCATTGCCTTGCGCACATCGGGCCAGCATGTCCAGGATTTGCGATGCGGTTTTCCACTCGTGGTCGCCAACATGGAATCCCCAGCTTTCGTTCATCGTCACGCAGGCCTCCCATGGTCGCCAAGGATGCGGGGCGCTGAGATGCTGCTCGGGCGTTGCAAAGTCGCCGGGTAGTCCGTTGCGGCCATTGAAAAGGATATGTGGCTGAATCTCCCGCACCATTTCATTCATCCGTTGCGCCTGCCAGCCTTCGGCGTTGAAGGGCCACCAGCCATCATACCACAAGATATCGATCGGGTTGTATCGCGTGACCAACTCTCGAATGCGGGCGTGCGTGGCGGCGATGAATTTCTCGCAGGCCACAGGGTCTTCGACAGCGGCGACGGAGTCTGGTTGGTCATACCAGTTGTTGAGGCTGTGGTAGAGCCCAATCCGGAGCCCATGCGCGCGGGCGGCGGCAACCATCTCGGCGACCAGATCTCGTCCTGTGGCCCCGCTGTTGCCGATGTGGAAGTCCGAGAGTTCCGTCGGATAAAGACGAAATCCCTCGTGATGCATTGTTGTGAAGACCACATACCGCATGCCCGCATCCACCGCCATGCGGCAAATCCTTTCGGCATCGAAATCCTCCGCCGTAAAGCGTGCCGCCAGATTCTTGTATTCCTCGCGCGGGATTTCCTCGCGGTTCCAAACCCACTCGCCGCGCTCGAGCAATGAGTAGAGTCCATAGTGAACAAAGAGCCCGTAGCGCGCTTCGGCAAACCAAGAGAATTTATTCATCGTATCAGTCATATCTTCCACTCCTCGTTGACTTGATTCTTCTATAGCAAGAAGATTGTTATGAATGCACCAATGCGCACCATTCTTTTAGCTTTCGATTTTGACGCTCGCTGAAAACTGAATCAATCTGCACCCCTTCTAACCTCACTGCGCCCCATCCCTTCAATTCAAATTATGAAAAAAACTCTCAGTCTCCTCTCAGCGGTCTGCATCGCTTTCAACGCCTATGGCGCACCACAGATCGAGCAAACTTCGACTGGTGCCACGGTGGAAACCGATCGCTGCCGCGTAACCATCACTAACGGGTTCGTCTCGGAAATCACCAACAAGCTCACCGGGGAAAATTATCTCAAAGGCGCCGAGGCCATGGAAAAAATTCTTCCTAACATCCCGGCTGGACTCGGCACCCAAGCGGGTGACGCGGCTTACGACGGAGCGGCCGCGACATTCAAGTGGCCATGGGCGGAGTTGCCGATGGATGTCAAACTTCCGAACCAGCATTTTCCCGCCGCTGGCACGGGCTTCACCTTCACCAAGACTAGCGAAGCAGCCGCCACCCTGGCTTACAAAGGCCTCACGGATGGAAAAACGAATTTCCCCGCCGAAGAATTCCTCTTGGATGTGCAGGTCGATCCCGACACGCAAGACATCCTCATCACTCCCTCGGGCAAATCCAACAAACCGGGTGTCTATGGAGCCAACCTTTTGTTCGCTCCCACGAAAAAAACGATTGCGATCCAAGCGCCGATTTTTGATGGGGTGAAATTGACCTCCGATATGCCTGATTGCTTGTGGCACACGAAGTGGCCGGAATACTGGGATTATTCGTTCCTCGCCCTGGAAGGGGAGGATAAGGGAGCTGTAGGTCTTTGGGCCCAAGATTTGGATTTGCAATACAAAAGCCTGTTTTACCGCATCCAAAATGGCGGTATCACCTTTTCTCTCGCTACTCTCAGCACGCCACCCTACGAGAAACTTATCGAGGCCAAGGGCGTGACTTGGAGAATCCAAGCCTTTGACAAAAGCTGGAGCCAAGCCGCCGCACGCTTTCGTAATTGGCGATTGGCTAATGTGAAAATTGCTCCCCGCCCGGATTGGACCAAGCAGGTTTCTTTTGTGAACAGCGGCGTCAATGCTTCCGAAGGCTGGTTAAATATGCTCAAAGCCTACCTCGGTGGAGAAAACCTCAAGCGCAGTGTCACCTTCGCACCAGTCATTCGTGCGGCAGCATTTGATACAAAACATTGGGATAATACGCCCTACGAAAAATTTAAAGGGGAAATGCCAGCGTGGAAGCAGTCTGGGGCGAAGCTCATGGCCTACCTCCAGCCGATGATCATGTGGGGCAAGGTTCCGCAGGATGACAAGGAGGCGCTTCGCATCAAGTCCATGAGCGAAAAAGCTGATACGATCCGTCCGTTCACCCATAACATCCAAGATCCGCTGGTCGACCAACACAACCTGGCCAATAAAGAGTGGCAGGAATGGTTTCTTAATTGCGTCCACAGCTACATCGCGGAATACGGCGCCGATGGAGTCTATCACGACCAAAGTTATCCTTGCCCAATTGACAATCGAGGCCTCATCAACGGAATGCGTTCCACGCAAGGAATGGCGGATTATTTTTACAAAGCCGCCACTCAAAATCCCGATTCCATCCATGGCAGTGAGCACTTGCACGAAGCCAACAGTGTTGGAGTTTCTTTGGGAATCGGTTCTGGCGTTCTTTGGGGAACCGCGCCCGGTATGCGCAATCAGCGCATTGAGCATCCGTCGCCCGTATCCAACGCTTTACATTATCCCAATGCAACCTTGTGGGCCTTTCCACACTACTCGGATATTGGCGGCAAACCGAGTGCCACGATTTTCCACTGGGGTATGAATCAAATGGAGGGGCGTGGAGACCTCGCAGGCTTGGCGATCCAAAATTCAGGCTACAGTAAAGCTGTTCAAGATGGTCCCTACTGGCGCAATGAAATCGGTATGGATCGGCTGCGAGCCAATCTGTTTGTGAAGCACGGGTTGCGCCCCGTCTATCCCGAAGATTGGGATCGCAATACCCGCACCTATTTTCAAGGGGCTCAAGGCGAGGATTTTCGATATGAAAACACCCCATGGGGCAGCCAGTTTGTTCAAATCCAAGGTGATAAGAAAATATTCCAATATGGTCGTGCCACTGGTGTCCGGAATGTTCCCACCGACGCGGGAATCGCGGGCTGGGTATTTTACAATCCAGAAGGCCCATCGGGACTCAGCCCCAGTCGCTACTATGTGATCGATCCTTCGGTAAAGCGCCCAGCGGTTTATTTCTCGCCCGCTTTTGAAGTTCTTCCCGGTCTTCCCACAGAGCCGAGTTTCTACGAAGGTTATGTGGAAAATGGCTGTGGAAATAACGATTTCGCCATGATTCGCGTGGAGCCAATTCCTGAGATCGGTCTCGTCATTCGGTTTGATAAAGTCTTTCTCCACTCGCCCACAGCTCCGAAATTTGTGTTTGTTAATGGCAAGCCCTTCGAAGCCAAGAAGACGGACGACCCCAACAAATGGCGGATCGATTGCGAGTTGCCATCGACGATTGTGGCGATCCTCAACGAGCCGGCATCCGGGGTGGCTGGCGCTTCCGCTGCCGCTATGGCGCGCGCCGTTAGCTCCACAAACATGGATATGTTCGATTCCGCTTGGTTCAGTCAGCAAATTGTTAAGGATGCTAATCCCAGCGGTCTTCAAGTGAAACTCTCTGTGCCGGCGCCGTCCTTTGGAGGAATCCAGGCCATCGAATTGCAGGTTCCTTTTAAGGCTCCCGATTCGAAGGGCACGCTCAAGGTGACTTTTCCAAAACCATGCCCTCCGATCCAACAAGTGCTTGTCAATGGCGCGAAAGTCGATGCCTTTTCCGATCCCGTAAAGACACCGCCCGTTGAAATCCCTTGTAAGCCAGGAGAGGTCAAATTACTCTCAATGCGCACAGACCGTGGCCCCGCGTGCGTGAACTTGGAATGGATTCCCGACGCTCAACCCTGATGATGCAATGATCGACTCCTCGAAAAATCGTCCTGCCAATGTTCGTCTTGGCATAGTAGGCCTTGGCCTGATGGGAAATGGGCATGCAAAGGCTATTCTCAACCAACAAGTGCCGGGATGCGAACTGGCAGCGATCTGTGACCAAAATGAGCAGGTTGCCACCGGATTTCCCAATCTCCCGTATTTTTCCGAACCGTCCGCCATGCTGCGGTCCGGCAAGATCGACGCCGTTCTTATCTGCACGCCGCACTACGCGCACACGACGGTGGGGATCGCCGCGCTCAAGGCTGGCCTGCATGTGCTGGTCGAAAAACCCATCTCGGTGGATAAAGCCGACGCGCTCAAGTTGATCTCCGCTCACCGTGGCTCGGATCAGGTTTTCGCGGCCATGTTCAATCAGCGCACCGACCCGATTTACCAAAAGCTCCGCCAGCTTGTGACTTCGGGCGAGCTGGGTCAGATTCGCCGTGTCAACTGGACAGTCACCGACTGGTTTCGCACCGAAGCCTACTATGCCCACGGCGGTTGGCGGGCCACTTGGGCCGGCGAGGGTGGGGGAGTCTTGCTGAACCAATGCCCCCACAATCTCGATCTTTTCCAATGGATTTTCGGCATGCCGTCTAAGGTGCGTGGCTTTTGCCAATTCGGTCGCTATCACGAGATCGAAGTCGAGGACGATGTCACCGCTTACTTCGAATACCCTGATGGCATGACGGGCGTCTTTATTACATCCACCGGCGAGGCTCCGGGCACCAACCGCCTCGAAGTCGCCGCCGAGCGTGGTCGAGTGGTGCTCGAGGAGGGACGCATGGAATTCCGCCGCAACGAAATTCCTGCCTCGGAGTTCAGTCGCACCACCGCCGAGAAGTTTGCCGCCCCGCCGATTTGGAATGTTTCGATTCCCCTCCCGTCCCATCGTGGGGAACAGCATGTGGGCATTCTCAAAAATTTCACCAACGCAATTTTGAAGGGCGAAACCCTTTTATCGCCTGCCGCCGAAGGCATCCACTCGGTGGAACTCGCCAATGCCATTCTTCTTTCGAGTTTGGAAGATCGCAGCGTGGAGCTTCCCCTCTCCGCTCCCCGCTTTGCCAAATTACTCGCCCGTTTGAAAAAATCTCCAACCCAGTCGAAAAAATGAAAGTCACCCAACTCGCCGCCCAACTTTACACCTGCCGCGATATCCTGAAAACTCCAGCGGAAATCGCCGCCACCCTGCGCCGCGTGCGCGCCGTAGGCTATCAAGCCGTGCAGGTCAGTGGCATGGGCCCCATCGCTGAAGACGAACTCCTCCGCATCCTCGACGGCGAAGGCCTCGTCTGCTGTGCCACTCACGAGCCGGGGGATAAAATCCTGAACGACCCGCAAGCCGTTGTCGAACGCCTGCAAAAACTGCGCTGTTGCTACACGGCCTTTCCTCATCCTGGCGCAGTCGATTTTTGTGATCCTGACAGCGTGCAAACACTCATTGCGGGACTCGAAAAATCGGCAGCCCACCTGGCCAATCACGGCATGGTGCTCTGCTATCACAACCACCATAACGAATTCCGAAAGCTCAATGACCGCACGATCTTTGAGAAAATTTTTGCCGAGGCTCCGCATTTGCAAGGTGAACCCGATACCTTCTGGGTGCAATATGGTGGAGCTGACCCCGTGGATTGGTGCGAACGGCTCCACGGCAGACTGCCTCTCATCCACCTTAAGGATTTTTTCGTCAATCACGAGAACCACTCCACCTTCTGCGAAGTCGGTGCGGGCAATCTCAACTTCCCTCGCATCATCGAGGTGGCTGAGAAATCGGGCTGCCAATGGTTTATTGTCGAGCAGGATACCACGCCGGGCGATCCCGTCGACTCGCTGGCCCAGTCGTTCCGATACTTGTCAGAAAACATTTGTGAGGCATAGTCGATGAGTGCCGATGGAATGACTCACGCCCCGGTAGGTAAGCCTTCGCCAGTCTGCAAGCCGGGCGAGTTTTTCATAGCGGCGACCCACCTCGACCACGGCCACATCTACGGCCAATGCAATGGTTTGGTCGAGGCCGGAGCGCAACTCAAGTGGGTCTTCGATCCCGATGCGGAGAAAGTGCGGGCGTTCCAAGAAAAGTTTCCCCAAGCCAGCTCAGCGCGCTCGCTGGAGGAAATTCTTGATGATCCCGAAGTGCGACTCGTCGCAGCGGCAGCTGTGCCAAATGAACGCGGCCCGCTGGGTTGCCGCGTTATGGACGCCGGGAAGGATTATTTTACCGATAAAACCCCGTTCACCACTCTGGAGCAACTCGAGCAGGCGCGCCGCACTTGCGAGGCCACGGGCAAAAAATATGCCGTTTACTACAGCGAGCGCCTCCATGTCGAGTGCGCCGTCCATGCCGGCCATCTCATCGCCGCCGGTGCCATCGGAAAAGTCGTCCAGACCCTCGGCACAGGCCCCCATCGCCTCAGTGCCTCGGCTCGACCTGCCTGGTTCTTCGAGAAGCAAAAATACGGCGGCATTCTCTGCGATATTGGGAGCCATCAATGCGAGCAATTCCTTTTTTTCACCGGCGCCAAGAAGGCTCAAATCGTTCACTCTGCGGCTGGTAATGTCGCCAATCCCGAGCACCCCGAACTCGAAGACTTCGGTGAGTGCAACCTCCTCGCCGACAACGGCGCGTCGGGTTACTTCCGTGTGGATTGGCTCACCCCCGCCGGACTCGGCACCTGGGGCGACGGCCGCCTCGTGATCCTCGGAACGGAGGGTTACATCGAATTGCGCAAATACACCGACATCACCACCTCCAACGGCGCGGACCAGCTCCTCCTCGTCGATGCAAAGGGCGAGCATCGCATTCCTTGTGCCGGTTTGGTCGGTTTCCCATTCTTTGGCCAGCTCCTCCTCGACTGTCTGCACCGCACGGAGACTGCCATGACACAACAGCACACCTTTCTCGCCGCCGAGCTCTGCCTCCAAGCCCAGCAACTCGCTAACGCACAGTCTTGCCCTCCCTGAGCTTTCGCATCGCAGGGGAACCGCTTAAATTCCAAAAGCTGAATGCTTTTTGGACGCATGCTGTAGCGGCGGTCTGCGACCGCCGATGCTGAACGATTCGGCGCTCATAGAGACGCCGCTACAAGTCAGAGTGCCTCGATGAAGGTTTAAAAAAACCAAGCGGCTTCTGGTATCGCAGTCATCGATTTGATAACACGAGTCATCTCCGGGGGAACAGCTGTTATCGATTTGATAACACGAGTCATCTCCGAGAGAACAGCTGTTATCGATTTGATGACACGAGTTGTCTCCGAGGGAACAGCTGTTATCGATTTGATGACACGAGTCATCTCCGAGAGAACAGCTGTTATCGATTCGATAACACGAGTCATCTCCGAGGGAACAGCTGTTATCGATTCGATAACACGAGTCATCTCCGAGGGAACAGCTGTTATCGATTTGATGACACGAGTCATCTCCGAGAGAACAGCTGTTATCGATTCGAGAACACGAGTCATCTCCGAGAGAACAGCTGTTATCGATTTGATAACACGAGTCATCTCCGAGAGAACAGCTGTTATCGATTTGATAACACGAGTTGTCTCCGAGGGAACAGCTGTTATCGATTCGATGACACGAGTCATCTCCGAGAGAACAGCTGTTATCGATTCGAGAACACGAGTTGTCTCCGAGGGAACAGCTGTTATCGATTTGATGACACGAGTCATCTCCGAGAGAACAGCTGTTATCGATTCGATAACACGAGTCATCTCCGAGAGAACAGCTGGCTACTGGCTTCAATTTCTCCGAAACCAAAGACGATTTGTTATTGGTTGTGAACAGTTTCTACGAGAGTAAAGATAATTTTTTCGAAGTTGGAAACAATATCTCCGAGACCAAGGACAATTTGTTTGAGAGTGGAAACAATTTCTCCTGAGCCTTGAAATGTTTCGTTGCTTCAGCGACAAATGATACCGGATCGATTTTGAATCGGAAAATGGCTGGAACAAAATGCAGGAGCGCGTTCGCCGTCGTTCCATCGAAGCTGCCATGTGCCGTTGAGGTCGATTTTTTGATTCATAAAAAACTGCGGAAAATTTTCCCGTTTCGTTTTCGGCATCACCCTTTCGGCCCGATGGCCTCGCTGCCAAAAATGCTCACCGCCCGTTGCCACTGGGGTCGCATGTCCACGACTACGCTGCTGTCCATGGCTTCATCGATGGCGTTAGCTACCACCAGCGAGTTCACACCCTCTGGGAATCCCGCAGCCGGTGTGCGCTTTCCCAGCAGGACCTCGCCGAGTTCGATCGCCATTTGCTCGTCCCCGCCCGCGTGGTCGCTGCCCGAGGTGGGTTGGTAGTGCAGAATGGGTTCGTCCCAACCGATCCGCGCCAGTTCCAGCTTTCCTGTGTAGGCATCCCACCGCAGCGTTCCCTCTGTGCCACAGATGTAGAATCGTCGCTCCGGTATGCCTGCGTTGCACTGCGTGTGAAATGTGGCCTTGATGCCGCCGGAAAAATCCAAGATCGCCACTTGGTGGTCCACTATGGATTTGTCGTCAGTGAAGGGATCGACTCCATGGGCGTCAGGCCACGCGCGGTAGGCCGGGCTCCCCGAGGGCGAGTTCCCCACACGCTGGGCATGGAACGCATTCTCCGACCGAAAAAATCGGCATCCGCCAAAACTCGCCACCCGCACAGGGAAGTCGCCGACCAGCCAGAGCGCGAGGTCGATATCGTGGCAGCATTTTTCCAGAAGGTGGGTGCCTGCCAGATTGCGATGCCGACGCCAGTTTCCATGGATGAACCCCCCGTGGTTGAAGCGGAGGGTTTCGTTAAACTCAAAGGAAAGAATGTCACCGATGCGGCCCTCTTCGATGAATTTCCGAGCCAACCGGTAAAGCGGCGAGTAGCGCAGGACCAGGCCCAGCGCAAAGGTGCGGCCGCTGGCTTTCCAGGCTTCGTGCATCTCGGCAGCCTCATTCAAAGAGAGCGCTAGCGGCTTCTCGCAGAAAACATGCTTGCCAGCGCGAAAGGCTTCCACCGCCTGCGAGGCATGCTCACAGTTGAACGATCCGATAAAGACCCAGTCGACATCCTCCCGGGTGCAGAGTTGAGCCGGGGTCTCGCAAGTCGCGGCCTCTGGGGCTGAATCGGCGCGGAAGCGTTCCAAGGCTTCGCCATCCGGATCGCACAAGGCCGTGACGCGAATCGAGGGGAATTCGCCGATCAAGTTCTTGATCACAGTCAAAATCCGACCGCCCGTTCCAATGACACCGATTCGAATTTCTGCGGCTTGCTGTTGCGAGGTTTCAGAGTTCATGAAGTCATCTATTGCATCGGGAATACGAGTGACAAGATTTCTCACCGCCCCTTGCATTCAGTGATCTTTAGGAAGAAATTTGCACCAATGTGCACGATTTCTTTTAGAATTCCCCATCCTTTTTGGGTTCTGGTCTCGCCGTGACGGGGCGTTGTCACGCTGTGAATCATTTTGATCCTGTTATCCTGTTTAAAAGTCCTTTTCTGAGCTCAAAGTCGATTCTCGCCTGGATGCAATGCTCGCACACCAGATGCCTCGACAAAGGTCCCGCTCACACCAGACGGCAGGTGGATCACTCCACGATGGCAACCCTCCGCACACTCCAGCGAGACCGAGATGGATCCGTTCGGGTGCGGAATCGTTCCCCGTCCCCACGGCATTGATCCGAGTTGAGGCTCAATGCGCACGGATTGAAACCCAAACCCCTCGGGGCGAATACCCAGCAAGCTCGCGAAGGTATGGTAAACTGGGTGGGCCCCCCAAGCATGGCAATCCGACCGGCTTGGCTCGGGCAGCTCGACTGTGGTCTTGAGTCCCATGCGTGTCAAATAGGACCAGAGATCGAGCCGTTTGAAGAGAAGGTCGATCCGCTGTGTGCGGTAGGCCGCTTCAAACAAGTAGTGCGTAAAATAAATCGTCGCTCGCGAAAGATCTGGCGCGTCCAGTTTCGTCTGCCGGTCGCCAGCCAGGATCGCAAAGCACTGAGCATGTTCGCTGAAATGCTGATGCTCCCGGTCATCCGCGTAGACCCCGCGAGCTTCATTCCAGAACATCGCCCGGGTGGCGGCGGCGACGCGGTCGGCAAGATGTCGATAGCGTTCAGCAAATTCCTTCTCGCCAAAGCCTTCTTCTAACTCCGCTGCCAACCGCAGAGTGTAGACAAAATGCCAATTGATAATCCCGCTGATCCCCAAATCCGCTTCGGCCGGCATCCCCATAGACCATTTGGGAACCCAATCAACAAAATTCCAACCACTCAGTGCCTCCAGCAGACCGTCGCCATTTACCTGCTGCGCAAACGCCTCCAGCACAGCCCGCACACCGGGCATCCTCTCCCGAACAAAGGCGGGATCATTGCGCCACAAGGCGTAATCATACACCATTCCAACCCAGTAAAGGGAAAATGGCGGAATAAACTGCGGCATCCGGCAGGGATACCGCGCCTGGGTGAGGCCGGAGGGCGCACGCGATTCGTCATAAAGGAGGATCGCCTTGCGCGGCAGGCGGTCATCGCCCGTCAGCATGTAGGTCACCAAAACCTCCAAGCGCGTGTCCCCCACATACATGAGCTGCTCGTAGTAGGGGCAATCCATATAAGTCTCGTGAGAACACATTTCCAACACCCGAGTCGCCAGCGGGGCCAAGTCCGCAAGTTCTTGCGAAGGCACCTCGTAGTGACCGGAAAACTGGTAGGGATAATGGGTCTCCAAGTGGAAAAGACTTTCAATGATAAGCGGTTCCTCGGCGGTCGAGACGACGATCTCGAGATAGCGACCGGCCTCCCACCAGAAGGGCTCATACCGCCGCTCCCTCTCTCCATCGTGAAAAATGGTGTTACCCACTCCGATAAAACACTTGTCCTCAATCTCGTTACGATTTCCCTTGGGAACCGAATACTCTCCGGGTTTTTGAGGGAGTTGCTCAAACAAAGCTTCCGCCCAGTGGATGCGAAGCATCGCTCCCTTGCCACTGGAAAGAACGACGACTGGATACGCACAGAAATAGTCCTCCAAGTCAACGATGACCCGCCGTTTCGAGTGGGCCGGCACGGTGAGCGGTGCGGCTCCCGCCAGCAATTGGTTCCAGCTGAGGGCTTCTTCAGCGCGGTGTTCATTCGCCCTGACGGGAAGACCAGCCGTATTCTCCGAGGCGATGGACTGCACATGCCGAGCCGTTCCCATCTGGCGGGGTTCCTCCAACATGGCGGGTAGCATCGCGGGTTGCAGCCGCCAGTTGTTAGGGCCCATGCTGGTGCGGGCTGCGCTTTTGGCCAGCTGGCCGACCTCCACACTCCGCCAACCGGTCTTTCCCTCACCGAGCTCATGTCCCCAATCGTAGTCCGCCCCGCGCAGCACCGTTTTCGCGCTGACCCCCCACGCGATAGCTGAGTGCTCAAAAGAATAGCCACCGAGCAGCTTGGCCTCCCAGGCGGCGGAACCCGTATTCAAGAGTTCCACGGGCACACCTTCCGCAGCGAGAAGGAATGCGGGATGCACCGTGATTTGTGCCAGCGCCGAACCGGCCTTTGCGCCGAGCCAATACACGCGCGCGACAAGCACATGGCGGCCAGCTGGGAGAGTCAGATCAAAGGTTTCAAAAAACCAACAGTGCCGATCTCCACGCTCCGACCCACGCCCGATACGCTGGCCATCCAGGAAGAGTTCGTAGCGCTCATCGGCCGTCACATGAAGGCGCACTGTGGTATCGGCTTCCAAGGAGAATTCCCGCCGATAGGCTACTACCGCAGGGTCGGTGCCTTTGACTTCGGGATGCTGCACCCAGCTGGCAGGCCAAGACCCCCGCTGGAAGACATTCTGACCCGCCACTAGAAACGGCTCCTCGGTAAGGATAACGCGTTCGATTTGATTATTCATAGTTGATTTCAGTCCAAGTCGGTCCCTGTCCAAGCTCACGGAGCAAATCCGCGAGCCGCAAGCCACTTGAGCGATTCAGCCTGCCACTCGTCCCACATCGGTCCTTGGTATCCATTCAGCCCGTGACCGCCGGTCGGCAGCTTGAGATAGGTTGCGGGAATTTGATGGGCTATCAGCGCATCATAAAAAAGTTGACTGTTCTCTGGCGTAACCGCCGTGTCATCCTGCGCGTGGGCCAGAAACACAGGCGGCGTCTGGCTTGTCACCCGCCTTTCGCTGGAATACGACTCCAGCCGTTCGGGTGTCGCGTTTTTTCCGAGCAGGTTATTGCGTGAATCCCCATGCGCGAAAGGCCCCACGGTGGCAATCACGGGATAAATGAGGATCGCAAAATCAGGGCGCGAGCTGAGCCGATCAATCACATCCGGGGCTTCAGGATTTCCGTTGTCAAATTGGGTCGCCGCCATGGAAGCCAGATGCCCGCCTGCGGAAAATCCCAAGATCCCCACGCGCTGGGAGTCGCACTTCCATTCCTCGGACTTGGAGCGGGCCACGCGAATGGCGCGCTGGGCATCGAGAAGCGGAACGAGAGGGTTGCCGGAGGGTAGCCTGTATTCCAGCACAATTCCCGTGATGCCATGTTCGTTCAGCCAACGCGCAATGCCATGCCCCTCTGGCTCGACAACCACGCGCCAGTAGGCCCCTCCTGGGCAGATGACGACGCAGGTTCCATTGGGATTCTTCGGGAGGTGGACCGTGATGAACGCATTTCCCGCACTCGATGTTCCGTTCCCCGCCGGAGCAATGTCGGCCCAGAGTGGTTGCCGTGGAAGCTCATGGTTGATATCTATAGCATTCATGAGTTGAGAAGGGTCTGGGGAAACGAAATGCAGGTTGGATTCAGATGGGGTATAGAAACCACGCGGTCACTATTCATGGCTGGAGAAGCGTTGCAAGGAGAAAAACCCGCCCCACATTCCTTCAGGGATCGGACGCAAAGTCCTCGCCGTTGCGACCTCGTCTATTGTTCGTCTAGCCCCGCACCACTTTCCCTCGAGGGGTAAAAGGGCAACGGATCGTCTTGGGGATCGATCTCAACGATCTCATCGCCTCTCCAAGTGAAATGGTAGCACCTGCCGGAAATCATTTTTTCCTCCGTGTGACGAATGGGCAGGTCAAAGGAAAGATCGATCTCGCTACCGCTCTGGAGCGCATCCGCTGGTATCCATGCGAAGATTCCCATGCGGCGCAGCGGCTGCGTCTCGCCATCAATGGCGAGGCGAAACGAAGATTCCGGTGTCCAAGCGGGAATGCGGATGAGGATATTGTCTGGTTGTTTCACGGTGACCTTCACATTCGCTTGTTCGCCCCTCGTGCTCTCGACCTTCACGGTTTCATTTTCGACATCAAAGTGGAGATTGATTCGCGTGCCGATTGCCGAGCGGGTGACCGCGTGCGAGTAAATGTCGCAGAGGGTGTGTATGAGGGCGGCATGGACATCCGGAGTGCATCCTTTCTCGGCGTGGGTAGACCTATGGATACACCACGCGCCGATCTGTCTTGGGGTGAAATCGCGCTCGGGGTATCGGTGGACATCATCCTCGGTCAGTTGCGAAGGAATAAGGCGCGCCCTGACCAGGCGCTCCACATCGTCCAGCAAGTCATCGCAACCGCCTCGCAAGGACAGCCACAAGGCCAGTTGCGCCGAATCTCCAGCGCTGGCGGGATCGCTCACCGGGTCGCCGTGGTCATTCGGAAATCGGATTTTTCCGAGATCATGCGCCGTCCAGCCGGATTCCATGACCAGTTGGTTTCGGATGCCATTTCGGTAGGTCGCTTCGACCACATCCACATATTTCCTCTGCCCCGTGTGCAAGCCGTAAAGAAGCAGACCGCGCAGGGTGCCGAGGTAGGAGTGGTTGTGGCCTGCATTCTCAGGGTCAATGATCTCTTGGCGTATGCTCCCATCGGCGTTTGTGGAATACGCCAGGTGGTGTTCCGCGATGCGTTGCGCCAGCGCAAGCACGGATGGTTCGCCGGTTGATTCGGATAGCCAGACCAGCGCTTCCAAAGCGCGGCCACTGGTCGCCGTTCCGTCGAACCACGCCCCGCGCTTCGTTTCGGAATGCGAGGGATCGACCGTGTGGGGAACCCGTCCCCAAGATCCCAGCTTGGTAAAATCAAAGCTTCCATCCACCTGCAGGATGCGATCCATGGTGCGCACGAGTTGAAGAGAGCACTCGCGGGCCCAAAGATTTTGACGCCGCCGGATCAGTCCACCAAAAGCCAGAAGAGTCTCGCGGAAGTTGTGTGGGTTGATCTTCGCCCACTGCTTCAGCCAAGGCACATCCAGCCGATTCATCAGCAGGCAGTCGGGATTGTCCGTGAGCAACTGCAGATTCCGCAACGACGCCGCCTCCAGCTCGGCAGGGATTACAAACCCGATGGTTTCTTCCAGACGCAGCATCGCATCCCACCAGCGCCCCAAGTCATGCGCGGCCTCGTAGCCGCCCGAGGGCATCAGGTCTTTTTCAGCATCCAATATTTTCAAAAGCCCGTTACCAGCCGTTTGCAGTCGATGTCGTAGGTTCATGTGAAATTCCAAAATAAAAGTCACCAAAACTTTCCCGGTCAAGAAGCCAGACATCTATGCACCAGTGTGCATAAAAAGTCGTTTGCAGAGCACTGTGGCACGGAGCACTATGGTTCAGTCCTCCTATGCTCTCCTCGATCACACCTTATTTCAAGGATTCCTCGCCTCGTTGGCGGACGGTTTTTTTGTGCCTCTTGGGGTGGTGCCTGCTTGGGGGAATCGCGCGCGCGCAGACGACCCTTTACATTGACAACAACGGGACCTCATCAGGCTTCGGATGGGCCAATGGTGTTACTGCTACATGGGATGCAAATACGACCTCGGTTTGGACCAGTAGCGCGGCTGGCACGAACGCAACGCAAACGTGGACTGCCATCGGCGGGAATAGCTCCACGGTAGTCGGGCTGAATGGAACGGTATCCACTTCTACCGTTATCGTTGTTGGGAATTTCACGATTGCGGGTCTCAACAAAAACACCTCAGGCACAACACAAATTACAATCAATGCAACCAATTCCTTAACCTTCGCACCCAGTGCCACTTTGACGGCTGTTGGACAGCTTACATTTACGAACCTATCGCCGCTTGGGGATTTCACCTTAACCGGGGGAGGCAATCTGCGCCTTTTCCAATCCTACTCGGGCAACATCACAAACAACAGCACTGTCTTGGAAATAGCTCAATCTAATAATATTTATGCAACGAACATGAATGTGAACCTAGTTGGTTCAAGCCAGCTAAATATGATTAATGGCGGTTATAATGCGGGTATCGGAAGTCTCTCTGGGAATTCCACAAGCGCTTTGATTAACATTAGCAATTTTACAGTGAATCAAAGTCAAAATGGCACTTTCCAAGGGGTCATTTATGGGTCTCGTATTTCTGGTGTCGTAACCGCAGGCGGGGAATCGAATTTCACCAAGAACGGCTCGGCCACTCTGGCGTTGACCGGCAACAACACCTATGCGGGAGCGACTGTCATCAACGCGGGAACTCTGAGCATCGCGACAATTGCGAATGCGGGTATTCGCCTCACCGGCAATTATGTGGCGAGTAACGCCACAGTAACTGCAAACAGCACAGCTGGGCTTGCTGTCGGTATGACGGTCGTTTCCACAAGTGCCACAGCCCGCCAGTCAATCTCATCAATAAGCGGAGCGACCTTCACGATGAACGCAAATGCAAGTTCAGCCGGAACCAATGTCGTGTCCCTCGTCGGCTTCGCCAACGGGTTGGGCCTGTCCGACAGCACGGCGACAAATTTGCAGATCGGCAATGCCACGCTGCGCTACACGGGAGTCACGGCCAGCACAGACCGCAATTTTACACTTATTAATGGAACCACGGCTGGCATCGATGTGAGCCAAGCAGGAACGACGCTCACCATGAGCGGGTCCGCCTCCTCCACGAGCGCTGCATTCAATAAACTCGGCAATGGAACTCTGGCTTTTACCGGCAATCACTCCTATACTGGCGCGACCACGATCTCGGCAGGAACGCTGAGTGTCAGCACGCTCGCCAACGGTTTATCTGTGAGCAGTATCGGCCAATCCACGAATGTCGCCAGTAATCTCATCCTCAATGGCGGCACTCTGCAATATACCGGCGTGGGCGTGAGCACCGACCGGTTATTTTCTCTCCAGTCGAGCAGCACGATCGACGCCTCGGGCACTGGAGCATTGAACTTGTCGAACATCGGCACGATGGGCTTCAATGGCGGCACGGCAGTCAAGACCCTCACTCTCACCGGCAACAACACCGGCTCAAACACCGTCGCAGCTGTCATCGGAGACAACGGCAATGCCACCTCGGTCATCAAAGCTGGCACAGGCACATGGGTCCTCACGGGTGCCAATAGCTACTCCGGTGGAACCACTATTAGCAACGGCACTCTCATCCTGAGCGGCGCCGCAGGTTCGGCTGGAAGCGGGAATGTTTCCATTTCCAGTGGTGCTGCCCTCCAAATCGCCAACTCGGGCTCCACAACGATCTCTAACAACATCAGTGGCGCAGGCGATATCGCTCACACTTCAGGCACTGGAGTCACAACGACTCTTTCCGGCAACAATTCCAATACCGGTGCTATCCAGTCCACCGGCGGGGGCACCCTTCTTTTCAGCGGAGCCAATGCGCTCTCCTCTGGTATCACGAGCCTCAACGCGACCAGTGCATCCACCTTGAGCTTTGTGGATGGAACCACGCGCACGATCACACTCGGGAGTTCCGGCATCTCGCTGAGCTCTGCGGCCCTTTCCTTTGATGTCAACCTCTCCAACTCGACATCAGACCGTTTGAATTTCTCCGGTGCGGCCAACCTCACTGGAACCAACACGGTGAACCTTTCCTTCCTCAACAGCCTCTCCGGGGCGCAAACTTGGACGCTCCTCACGGCCGCCAGTGGGCTGGATAGCGGAATATGGAGCCTCGGGACCTACACAAACCAGTCCGGCTATACTTTTTCCCTCAACTCTACTGCCACCACGCTCTCACTCATCGCGAGTGCGGGATCGAGCGAGGCCTATTGGACAGGCGCAGGGGGCACAAGTTGGACGGCCACCAATTTCAGTTCGACCATCAATGGCGGTGCCTCCATCCCAGGTGGGAATCTCACCAGCTCATCGATTGTCATTTTTGCCGGCACTGGCGCGGGCAACCTCACCACCACACTGGGTGCGAACTATACGATCAAATCGCTCACTGTTTCAACACCCGAGGTCGCCATCAACGGCTCCAACACGATCAATGTGACATCCTCCTCCGTGAGCGGTATCGACATCTCGGCTGCGGGAAATACCACCATCGGCGCGAACCTCGCGGGTAATGCCGGCCTCTCCAAATCCGGCACAGGCACACTCACTCTCAATGGGTCAAATACCTACTCGGGAGGCACCACCATCACAGGTGGCACGGTGGTCATCGGATCCAGCACTGCCTTCGGAAATGCTGCTGGCGCTGTCACCCTCAACCCTGGCACTGGCAACACCACGACGGTCAAAATCGGAGCATCCAACCTCAATGTTTCCAACAACATTGTTCTTAACAGCGGAACTACGGCCATCGATACGAATTCCTTCAATGCCACAGCTTCGGGCATCCTCAGCAGTTCAGGCGCACTCACAAAACTCGGTGCTGGCACCCTCGCACTCTCAGGCAACAATTCCCATGCGGGCTCCATTACTATCTCAACAGGCACGCTGGAAATAGCATCTACCGGTCTGCTCGGAGGCGGGACTTACCTCGGCGCTATCACCAACAACGGCACTCTTACCTATTCGGGTGCAAACAACCAAACGCTCGGGGGAGTGGTCTCCGGAAACGGCGCACTGATACAAAACGCGACAAGCACACTCACTCTCTCCGGGAACAATACCTACACCGGCGCAACGACGATCAACGCTGGCGTCCTAAACATCCAAGACGCCAACGCGCTGGGCACCACGGCCAACGGCACTACCGTGGTCTCTGGAGCCGCACTCCAACTTCAAGGCAACATTTTAGTGGGTGCTGAGGCGCTCACGCTCTCCGGCAACGGCGTGAGCAACGACGGCGCCCTGCGCAACATCTCTGGCTCGAATACCTACGCTGGCGCCATCACTCTGAATGCTGCCACCCGCATCAATTCGGACTCTGGCGTTCTCACCCTCACCGGTAACATCGGAGGCGCCGGGCAAAATCTGACCCTCGGAGGCGCAGGCACAACCATTCTCACGGGCTCGAATACCTACTCAGGAGCAACTATCATCACGGCTGGAACGCTTCAGGTCGGCAATGCGGGCACGACCGGCAATCTCTCCACGAGCAGCAGCATCACCAACAATGGCACACTTACCTTCAACCGCTCCAATAACATAACCCAAGGCACGGATTTTGGCACCGTCATCAGCGGCACGGGTTCACTCATTCAAGCCGGCAGTGGAAACTTGGTTCTCTCCGGCGCTAATACCTACACCGGCAATACAACCCTCAATTCCGGAACTCTGTGTATTAACAATTCAGGCTCGGGCGGCACCAACTCCGCCATCGGAACTGGCACACTTATCATTAACAGTGGCACCATTAGCAACACGAGTGGATCCCTCGTCACCCTCTCTACCAATAACACTCAAATCTGGAATGCTGGCTTTACCTTCAATGGCACAAACGATCTGAATCTCGGCACAGGCAATGTCACACTCAGCACTGGTCTTTCGGTCACCACAGCTGGAGGGAACCTCACTGTGGGCGGTGTGATATCGGGCTCGAACTCTAATCTTAATAAGTATGGGTCAGGAATATTAAATCTCTCTGGTAATAGCTCCTACACAGGAATTACCAACATTTATGTAGGAACTCTTAGTGTCAGCATTCTCGCCAACGGTGGTGCTTCCAGCAGTATCGGCCAATCATCAAATGCTGCCGACAGGCTCGTTATTGCTGGGGCCGGAACCACGCTGCGATACACCGGCGCGGCCGCAAGCACCGACCGGTTGTTTACATTATCAAACAGCGGCACGATCGACGCCTCGGGCACTGGGGCATTGAACTTCACGAACACCGGCTCGATAACCTTGGGCACGGGGGCCAAGACCCTCACTCTAACTGGCAACAACACCGGCTTAAACACCCTTGCGCTTGCCATTGGAGACAACACGGGAGCCACCTCGCTCACGAAAAATGGCACGGGCACATGGGTTCTCTCCGGCAACAACAGCTATAGCGGCGCGACCACGATCTCGGCGGGAACGCTGAGTATCGCCAACATCGCTAACGGGGGCACGGCCAGCGGACTTGGCGGCTCCACGAGTGCGGAGGCGAATCTCGTGCTCAATGGAGGCACGCTCAACTACACGGGAGCCAGCGCCTCGAGCAACCGGAGCTTCACGCTGGCAAACTCCACCAGTAGCGGCATTCGGGTGGAGTCTGCAGCCACAGTGCTCACAATCAGCGGGACTTCCGCGGCGACCTCGGGCAGCCTCACCAAGAGTGGCGATGGCACGCTTGCGCTTACTGGCAACAACTCCTATTCAGGCGGCACCACGATCTCGGCAGGAACAGCTCAAGTCGGCCACGCCAACGCCCTCGGCACCAGTGGCAACATCACCTTCTCCGGTGGCACCATGAGCTTTGCCTCCGGTGGGTCGGGAGCTGACTACGGCGCACGCATCAAAAACAGCGCATCGTCCATCATTCTCGATACCAATGGCCAATCGGTGACCTTCTCTGGCGCGATGGATAGCTCCAATGCCGGCGGCCTCACTAAAAACGGCACTGGCATGCTTACACTCAATAGCGCGAATGCCTACACCGGCGGCACCACGATCTCGGCAGGAACATTGCAAGTCGGCCACGCCAACGCACTCGGCACTAGTGGCAACATCACCTTCTCCGGTGGCACCATGAGCTTTGCCTCCGGTGGCTCGGGAGCCGACTACGGCGCACGCATCAAAAACAGCGCATCGTCCATCATTCTCGATACCAATGGCCAATCGGTGACCTTCTCCGGCCCGATAGATAGTTCCAATGCCGGCGGCCTCACCAAAAACGGCACCGGCACCCTCACACTGTCTGGCGCAAATACCTACACTGGCGGCACGGCAATCAACGCCGGCACGCTTGCGCTTTCCGGGGCTTCAGGCGCTCTGGGAAGCAGCAATGTGGCTGTGGGCAGCAGCGCCGTGCTGGAGCTCGGCAATAGCGGCACGCCCACTGTCTCCAACAACATCAGCGGCTCCGGCACGATTCGGCAGACAGGCTCCGCGACCACCAGCCTCAACGGAACAAACACCAACGCCGGCGCGGTCGAAGCCACCACTGGCACGCTCCTCTTCAGCGGCGCAGGCGCCCTCTCTGCCAGCACCACCAGCCTTAATGCCAGCAACTCCGGGACTCTCAGCTTCGCGGATGGCACAACCCGCAACAGCACGATTTCGGGTAACATTTCCCTCACTGGCTCGAGCTTCTTGAAATTCGACATCAATGGCGCTTCCTCGGATTTCCTGTCGGCAAATGGAACCGCCTCGCTCTCCGGATTAGGCAAAATCCAGCTCAACCTGCTCTCGGCCCCATCCGGCCCCACCACCTACAATCTCCTCTACGCTGGCGGAGGGCTCACCTCGAATTGGACGCTGGATGCCAATTCCTTTGCCGCCGGGGCGTTTAACTGGAACCTCTCCACCAGTGGAAACAACACCCTGCAACTCATAGCGACCGCCTCATCGACAAATACCTATTGGCTGGGAGCCAGTAGTGGAAACTGGTCAACACTGGCCAACTGGGCGGCAGGTGCCAATGGCTCCGGCTCTGGCGTCCTGCCTCAAGCCGGATACAATGTTTTCTTCGATTCCACCACGCCGATTGGAAACCTCACCACCACACTCGGAGGCCAAGACTACACACTCAGCACACTCACCATTTCCAAGCCGGAAGTCACAATCAACGGCTCCAATACCCTCAATGTAACCACCTCCGCGCTGTCAGCCATCGCTATTTCCGCCACCGGCAATACGACAATCAATGCCAACCTCGCAGGTGCAGCCGGTCTCACCAAATCCGGGACAGGCACCCTGACGCTTGGGGGCAATAATTCGTTTACCGGCGGCGCCTCAATCACCGGGGGCACGCTCATACTTTCCGGCGGGTTGAACAACTCCAGTGTGACGGTGGATGGAGGCACTCTCAATGAAACCTCCACAGGAACCATTGCCGGCGCAAGCTCGACATTCACCCTCTCAAGCGGCAATGCCACCCTCGCAGGCAACAACACCTATGGCGGTGCTACCACGATCACATTAGGCACGCTCGAAGTCGGCACCACGGGTCGTCTCGGCGGCGGCAGCTACGCGCAAAACATTGCTAATAACGGGGCCTTCATCTACTCAGGCACAAACAACCAAACGCTCTCGGGTATCATCTCCGGCAGTGGAGCGCTAACTCACAACGCCAGCAGCACCCTCACCCTTGCAGGCAATAACACCTACAGCGGTGCCACCACGATCAATGCAGGCACGCTGGAAGTCACCACCACAGGTCGTCTCGGCGGCGGCAGCTACGCGCAAAACATTGCTAATAACGGGGCCTTCATCTACTCGGGCACAAACAACCAAACGCTCTCGGGTATCATCTCCGGAAGTGGAGCGCTGACTCACAACGGCAGCAGCACCCTCACTCTCTCCGGCAACAACACCTACAGCGGCGCCACAACGATAACCGTAGGCACGCTGGAACTTACCACCACAGGTCGTCTCGGCGGTGGCAGCTACGCGCAAAACATTGTCAACAACGGAGCCTTCATCTACTCGGGCACAAACAACCAGGCGCTCTCGGGTTTCATCTCCGGCAGTGGAGCGCTAACTCACAACGCCAGCAGCACACTCACCCTCGCAGGCAACAATACTTACAGCGGCGCCACAACGATCAACGCAGGCACGCTGGAAGTCGCCACCACAGGTCGCCTCGGTGGTGGCAGCTACGCGCAAAACATCGTCAACAACGGGGCCTTCATCTACTCAGGCACAAACAACCAAACGCTCTCGGGTATCATCTCCGGTAGCGGTCTGCTGACTCACAACAGCAGCAGCACACTCACCATCGCAGGCAACAACACCTACAGCGGTGCCACAACAATTAACGCCGGGACGCTCCAGATCGGCGCAGGCGGCACAACAGGTTCCCTCAACACCACCGGCGCCATTACCATCAACGGCACTCTCGCCTTCAATCGGAGCAACACGGTCACCCAAGGCACGGATTTCAATAGCGTCCTCTCCGGAGCAGGAAACCTTATTCAGACAGGCAGCGGCAATCTCATCCTCACCGGAAACAACACCTACACCGGCACCACCACGATCAACGCTGGCACGCTCGAAATCTCATCCACAGGCCGACTCGGTGGTGGCAGTTATGCGCAAAATATTCTCAATAATGGCTCTCTGATCTATTCTGCCAACAGCAATCAGTTGCTTGCGGGTATTATCTCTGGATCGGGCTCTTTCACACTAAATGGCGTAGCATCGACCACCACAGTGACGCTGACTGGAAATAGCTCCTATACCGGCAACACCACAGTCAATAAGGGTTATTTGAATATCCAGCATGCTAATGCCCTTGGTAGCAGCAGCGGTGGCACAACAGTAGAAAGTGGAGCCGTCCTTCAGCTTTCGGGTGGAATAACGATCGCCTCAGAGATTCTCACGCTCAAAGGATCGGGTCAAACAGGAGCATTGCGAAGCGAGGTCGGGAACAACGAGTGGGCGGGAGACATCGTGATCGCACTAAACAACACGCGTATTTATTCGGCTGCTGGAGCCTCTCTGAAAATTAGTGGGAACATGACAAATAATGGTGATTCCACAACTCAGGCTGTATTTGGTAACATAGGAAATGGCACTATTCTCGTATCAGGCAACATGGGAGGAAATGGGAGACTGGTTGTAGTTTCCGACGGGGTAACAATCACAGGAAACAATACCTTTAGCGGAACGACAGATATCCAAGTTGGAACGGTTTCTATCAATTCGATCAAAGATGTCGGAGCAGGAGCCAGTTCGCTGGGAAATCCTTTGACATCGGCTAACGGCACAATTCACATCGGAGTGGGTGCGAATGCTGGGGGCATCCGCTACACAGGCTCCGGCGATAGCTCGAACAGAATAATCCAGCTTGAAGGAACTACGGGAGGCACCACCATTGACCAATCTGGCACAGGCACCTTGAAATTCACCAGCAACTTCACTGCACCTAATGCTGGTAATAAAACACTTGTTCTTCAAGGATCCACTGCGGGCATTGGCGAAATTACAGGCACTATTCCAAACTCCTCAGGAAATCTCACCGGTCTCACCAAAAACGGCACTGGCACCTGGATACTCTCCGGCAACAATACCTATTCCGGCGACACAACGATCAACGCCGGCACCCTTCAAATCGGCAATGGCAACTCGACTGGTTCCCTCTCAGTCAACAGCACCATCCTCAATAACGCCACCCTCGCCTTCAATCGCTCCGACACAGTGACTCAGGGCACGCATTTTTCCTCCAACGGCGTCAGCGGCACAGGAAACCTCACTCAAAGCGGCAGTGGAAACCTCATTCTTAATGCGGCAAATTCCTACTCTGGCTCGACCAACATCAACTCTGGAACCCTCACCCTCTCGGGCAACGGCACCTTGGGCACCAGCACGATCACTCTCACTGGCGGCACCCTCGACATGGGCGGCAAAAACCTCACCAACGCCATCTCGGGTCTTACCGGCGGCACGCTCTCCAACGGCACCATCACCAATAATGGCGGAAGCTATGCCTTGCAAAATGGCACAGTCAGCGCGGTTCTTGCGGGAACCAACGGCCTCACCAAAACCGGTAGCAGCACGCTCATACTCTCGGGCAACAACACCTTCAACGGCAGCACCACGATCAGTGCCGGAAATCTCTCGATCACCTCGACATCGGCCCTGGCTTCCACCTCCGGCATTAGCATCGGCGACACCGCCGCCCTCATCTACACAGGAAGCGCCGCTACACTGAACCGCACGATCATGGTCACCTCTGGCACCGGCACGATCCGAAACAACGGCAGCGGTCTCCTAACGCTCTCCGGTTCTCTCACCAAAGACGGCACCACCCTCACGCTGGCAGGCGGTAGCGGTGGCATCACGGTCAACGGCGCGATCTCGGGTTCCAGCGCCAATTCCGACCTCGTCATCGACGGCGGCAGCGTGACTCTCTCCTCGGCCAACACCTACAACGGACCAACCTCGATCATCAATGGTGCGACCCTCATCGCCAGCGTTGCCACGGCCCTGCCGACCGCCAACGGTCGGTCTGCAATCTCCATCGACGCAACCGGCACTGGTAGCTCCACACTCACCCTCGGCATGGGTCAATCCATCGCGTCCCTCACCGGCGCAGCCAGCTCCAATGTCACACTGGGGTCGAATACCCTCACGATCGGCAACGCCAGCGGCAGCACAACCTTCGCTGGTCGCATCACCGGCACTGGAGCCCTGGTGAAAGACGGCGCCAGCACACAGATCTTGAGTGGAACCAACACCTACACAGGCGGCACGACGATCAGCGCTGGGAACCTGACCATCAGCGGCGGATCAGCCCTGGCCGATAATGGCCTCGTGACACTCTCCAACACCAGCGGAGCCGTCCTGAGCGTGTCCACCAGCGAAACGATTGGTTCCCTGAGCGGTGGCGGAGCCAGCGGTGGTAATGTGGCCATAGCATCTGCTCAAACTCTCACAGTCAACCAAACCACCAATACGACCTTCTCAGGCGCCATCAGCGGAGCCAACCTTGTGAAAACCGGTAGCGGCACGCTCACGGTAAATGGCACGAACACCTACACTGGCACCACCACGGTTAACGGCGGCACCCTCACCGCAGCCTCCTCCAATGCCCTCGGAGGCACCTCACAAATCATCGTCAACAACGGTGGTTCCTTCCTCGTCACGGCGGACGATGCCGTAAATAATAACGCCAACGTGACACTGGCAGGCGGCACTCTGGCAGTGAATGGAACCTTCAACGAAAGCGTCGGCCTTCTCACCCTTAGCGCGAACTCGGTGATTGACCTCTCCGGCTTCGTCGGCACCCTTCGCTTCAGCGGCGTAGGCTCTTGGGCGAACACCGCCAACTTGGCCATCTGGAACTGGAATGGCATCAACCAATACAACACTCCTGTGGGTGACGGCGCCAACAACCGCCATATTGTCTTCACCGATGCTACCGGCCTCGATACCTACCTCGACCGCATCAGCTTCTACAGCGGAAGCGGCACAGGCTTCTCTGGAAGCGGATTCGCACAAGGCTTCTCCGGCGGCGGCACGGAAATTATAGCCGTCCCCGAACCCGAAACCTACGCCACGGCAGGGATTCTGCTCTTCGCTGGAGCCCTTCTGCAGTGGATGAGGAGGAAACAGCGGACATAGGAATGAGCCGGGCGAACAAGTGGGTTTGGCCATTCGGCCAGCATTGGAACAAAACTCCAGAACCGCGATTCCAACCCGGTTTTGTGGAAGTGACGCAGACCGACTCCGCCCTCTTGATCGAGGCAAGCCTTCAGGATCGTGCTATAAACCTCTCAAGATATCCGCTAAACCGTAAGCGTTGCGCGGAGCACCCCGTTGTTTTTTGAGGGGTTGGTGTAAGAGTCGTAGGCGAATGCCACGACACTTACAGCATCTACGCCGCATTTTTCAGCGAGAGCTTCTTGTCAGCCCACTT
>Ga0209189_1000056_pt1 | contig 103154 bp, 59 predicted proteins | sample C_130820_EF_Meta_FD_187308 | JGI IMG/M metagenome (GOLD analysis project Ga0209189, IMG submission 187308) | Freshwater microbial communities from Lake Croche, Canada to study carbon cycling - C_130820_EF_MetaG (SPAdes) (version 3) | ecosystem: Environmental > Aquatic > Freshwater > Lake... | reverse complement strand
CCAACTACACCATTCAACGCAGCTGGAATTTGAATAGGACTACTATAATTAATTTGCACTTTTTGAGAATACCCTTGTCCCAATTCATTATACTGATTATATCCCCAGGCATATAATGTACCATCAGGTTTTAGTCCCAATGTATGTCCAGTGATGCTTGATACAATTTGTGTCCAACTATCATTACCAATTTGCACGGGGCTACTATAACTAATTGTGTCATTCGTACCTAATTGACCTACGTTGTTATTCCCCCAAGCAAATAGTTTACCATCACTGCGTATTGCAAATATGTTGTTAATATTTACATATACTTGTGTCCAGCTACTAATACCAATTTGTACAGGATTACTTCTTGGAATAGTATCAACTTGTCCTAACTGTCCGTAAGTATTATCACCCCATGCCCATAGTGTGCTATTGTTTCTTATGCTTGCATGATTATACAATGATCCAGAAACATTCGTCCAACTTAGTGAAATTTGCGTAATGCCTGAAATTTGTGTTGGGGCACTACGATTAATAGTTGTACCATCGCCAACTTGACCAAATACATTATTGCCCCAAATAAATATTTTACCATCATTACGTGATACTATACCGGCACCTATACTTGTATAACTTAATGGATTAGCAGTACCCAATTGTCCCCAATCATTGCGTCCCCAAGTATACAAGGCACCAGTATCAATGATTGCCAAAGAATAATTATTACCTACACTTACTTTAGTCCAATTTCCATTTGTTCCTACATTTACTGGACTACTACGATTAGCTACTACTAAATCACTTTGTCCTAATTCATTATATTGATTATTACCCCATGCGAATAATGTACCGGTTGAACTAATTGCTAGTACATGTCCAGTACCACTAATTGCTACTGCACTCCATTGACCCGCCACACCAACTTGTACTGGGCTACTACGACTTATTGTATCACCTTGACCAAGCTGACCATATGTATTATCACCCATTATTGACAATGAATTATCATTTCCTATGATAACTGTGTTTAATGGAGTGGTAATAATTTGTTTATATGCCCCATTACCAGAAAATCCACCTAATTGAGTTGGACTACTTCTTGCCGCAAGTGTATTATCACCTAACTGACCATACGTATTATCACCCCATAGATATAATTTACCTATATTACTACCAATATTTGCTTGTATACCTGCGTTGCTTTGAACACTTTTCCAACTAAAGGCAGCTATATTGTTTAATTGATTTGAATCATTTAATCCCCATCCATACAATACATTATTTGTACCATTCAATGCGATTGCTAATGAATTATTATTTCCAGCACTTACACTTGTATAACTATATGAACCAATTTGAGTTGGACTACTTACATTAATAAATTCATTGTTAATACCTAATTCGCCGTATGTATTCCTGCCCCAAGCAAATAATGAACCATCAAGTTTAATAGCGAGGTTGTGTCCTGTATTGCTTGAACTTATTAATGACCAGTTACCAGCAATTTGAATTGGGCTAGATTTACTAACTGTTGTACTATCGCCAAGTTGTCCATAAATGTTTTGACCCCAAGTATATAATGTACCGTTATTACGAATAGCTAAACTATTTGTGCCGGCTGCCACTGTTGTCCAACTTGTGCTACTAGTAGAAGATATAATACTGAATGGATTGTATTGTGTAGTTGTTGGAGTACCAACTGATGTTATTGTAAATCCAACACCACTGTTAGCAATACCATTATCAATTATAGTTGCACTCTGCGCGGTCAATAAACTTACATTACCGGCAGTTGCACCTTGACTTGTTGTAGTCAACTGTGTTGTACTTGGTGTAAAACTACTTGTATATAGTGCTTGACCTTTAACTACCCTCAAATTAGAGATATATCCATTTAACGAGTTATTTCCGTCATTCCCTCTACCAATAGTAATAGTATTGGTTAATGTGAAATTATTTGTGTCAGCGAATGTGCTTCCTGTTTGAACTCCGTTTAGATACATTTTTGAACTACCGGAATTTCTTACTAATGCAACATGATACCATGTATTCAACGACAATGTAGTGGTTGATAATATTTGATCTCCGCCGTTTATATAATATCTCAGTAGAGAAGAACTGAAAAATAATAGAGGAGTTACACCAACCGCGCCCGATCTAGTATCAAATATAGCTCCTGCTGTTCCCGATGTAATATAAAACCATGATTCAATAGTAAAATTACCTGTACCAAACACAAATGCTGTGTTAGTGGGGATAGTTAAAGAATCACCAATACCATCAAAACCAATAGCGTATGATGTAACACTACCATCTAATAATTTAGGTACTTTACTATTAACAGTAGTACCTAAGCCAAGCTGACCATTATTATTGTTGCCCCAACTCCAAATTGAACCTTGACTTGTGATTGCAATTGTATAATCTTTTATTGCAACTTGACTCCAACTACCACTTGCTACTTGTACCGGACTACTACGATTTGCAGTTGTTGCAAGTCCAATCTGACCTAAGTTAGCATTTCCCCAAGTAAATAATCTACCTATACTGTCAATGGCTGCGCTTGCACTTACACCGGCACTAATTACACTCCAACTACTTGTACCAATCAATACTGGACTGCTTTTGTTAATTGTCGTTGCATCACCTAATTGTCCAGCAGTGTTAGTACCCATAGTATATAGTGCACCATCACTACGTAATAATAATGAATGCCCGCCACCAACACTGATTTGTCTCCATGATACCCAACCTAATTGTCCACCTTGGTTATTCCCCCATGCATATAATTTACCATCAGTGCGAATAGCCATTGAGAAATATTGAGAACCTTGACCAACAGCAATATCTTTCCAGTTATTAGTAGAATCAATAACTACCGGACTTGATTTAGCGACAACAGTTCTATCACCCAACTGACCACTACTATTATCTCCCCATGCATATAGTGTGCCGTCAAAACGAATACCCAACGAATGTGTTGGACCTATAACTACTTTACTCCAACCTATACCTAATGTGTTTAATTGTCCACCAATTTGTCCTTGGTCGTTTTTGCCCCAACCATACAATATACCATCAACACCTAAACTTAATGTATGTCCTTCACCGGCACTTACTATTGTATAACTACTATTACCAATTTGTACTGGATTGCTTTGATTGGCAAGTGTTGTACCTACTTGTATCGGGCTAGATTTGCTTATATTTGTATTATCAGCTAGTTGTCCATTTATGCCTGAGCCCCAAGTAATTAATGCGCTATCGGTACTACGGATTGCAGTTGAATTACTAGTTCCTGCTATTATAAAATTATAAGTATCAGTACCTACTTGTACTGGACTACTTCTTGCTACTACTGTAGTATCACCTAGTTGACCTGCTTGATTTGATCCCCATGTATATAAATTACCTGCTGAATTAATCATCAATGTATGTGCGTTGCCGGCAATGACTCTTGTTGCAGAACCAATTAGTGTTGGACTGCTACGGTTGATAGTATCACTTAATCCTAGCTGACCACTACTGTTAAGTCCCCATGCGTATAATGAGTTGTCATTTGCAATACCAACACTATATGAAAGACCTGCACTTATAATACTCCAACTACTAGTACCAATTTGTGTTGGGCTACTACGACTTACTAAATCATTTAAACCTAATTGACCTGTTGTTCCTAATCCCCATGTCCACAGACTACTGTCTGTTTTAGTACCTAATATATGCTGGTCAATTGTAAATGAACTCCAATTAGTATCACTATTAAGTGTTGCAATATTTGAACGGTGTGTACCCACGATACCACCGGGGATAAGACCATTGTTATTGTCTCCCCAGATATATGCTAAATTATTATTATCTATTGCTAAACTAGTTTGATACCCTGCAAATACTTTTTTGTAATTGAATCCAACTACTACTGGACTTGTTCTTGCTGTTGCCGTGCCGTCACCCAATTGACCAAAGCTGTTTATACCCCAAGTATATAACACATTATCATTTGTAATACCCATAGAGTGACCTGAACCTACAGCAACATCAATCCATGTGTTTAATGATCCAACTTGAACTGGGCTACTTCTATTAATAGTTGTACCATCACCTATTCTACCTTCACTGCCTTGTTGACCCCAACCCCATAATGTACCATCATTTTTAATAGCCATAGTATGGATACTTGAACTACTTACTACAATTTTACTCCATGCAATATTAATTGAAGGAGTAGTATTTGTTAAGTTATTACCAAGTTGTCCCCAATCATTAGAGCCCCAAGTAAATAGTTTGCCATCACTACGAACAGCAACACTATGACTGTTACCTGCATCTACACTAGTCCAACTACTAGTACCAAGTTGTACTGGACTACTACGAGAAAGAGTATCACCTAATCCTAATTGACCTAATTGGTTGCGTCCCCATACAAACAATGCACCGTCATTACGAATAGCTAATGTATGTGTTGGGCCTTCACTTACTTGTGTATAATAACTACCAGAATAAAATGTATTAAGACCTAATTGACCATAGTTATTATATCCCCAAGTTAATAACAAACCTGTTGAGTTGATACCCGCAGTATGTGTTCCACCTGCACTAACTTGTGACCAATTATTTGAACCAATTTGAACTGGGCTACTACGATTAATTGTTGTGCTATCGCCTAGTTCACCGTATGTGTTATCGCCCCATGACCATAATTTATAAGTTGTTGCTATTGCTACTGTATGTGTTTTACCAGCTGTTACATTTAACCAACTATCACCTGTACCTATTTGAACCGGGCTTGATCTAAATACTATTGTTGAATCACCTAATTGACCTGATCCGTTAAATCCCCAAGTAAACAATTGTCCATTGATATTAATACCAACACTGTGATTTCCACCGGCAGATATTGCATTCCAACTACCTGTACCAACTTGTACCCAACTACTTTTACTAACAGTAGTACTATCACCTAGTTGACCATATCTATTACCACCCCAAACCCATAGTGTACTATCACCTTTAATAGCAACAGTGTGACTTAATCCTGCACTAACACTATTCCAACTTATAGTAGCTGATAGTTGTACGGGGCTACTACGATGTATGGTTGTAGTGTCTCCTAATTGACCTTCAGTGTTACGACCCCAAGCAAATAATAATCCATCGCTACGAATAGCAACAGTGTGTAGTCCACCACTAGATATTTTACTCCAACTGAAATAAGTTAGTGTGCGGTTATCACCTAATAAGCCGTTAGTATTGTCACCCCACATGTATAGACTAGTAGGAAATCTATTTAGACCTATTAGCTTGAAATCCACGAAGGACATTTAAGCACTCCCGGGTTTTGTTGGGTAAGTTACATTTGACTCACTAACAAATTCACTATCAGTTGCGTATGAACTTGGTAAATCACGTAATGCTTGCCTATATTCCTCATATAATTGAGTTAACTCTGTGCCGTTTATTTTAATCATATCGGCGAGTTGTGTAAAATCAGTGTCTGCTAATAACTTATCACGCTTCTTACGCAATGTTTCCATAGCAGAGTTATGTTGCGCTAATTTAATAGCGGCTAATTCTTCTTCAGTTTGTTGTACTATTTCAGAGAAAACAATATTAACTATTTCATATGTTTCAACAACGGTATCATTTTCAATTGTATGAATAGGATTACCAACATACTGCGTATCACTATTGTATGTAGGAGTTGTTTTAGTAATAGTTCTCCAGCCTAACCCATGCAGTGTGTCTATATCATTTTCTAATAGATAAAAATTACTGATGTTTCTCCAATTGTCTGGATATAAATCATATACACCTGTAATTGTTCCATTTTCTATGTGTGCATAGTTTGCCATTATAAATTCTGTCCTGAAATAAACGCTTGCCAACTACTTCCGCCATCAGAGCTAAAGAATACAAAAACGTCTTTTTTATTTAGTGTACTTGTAATTGACGGTGCTGTGCCGCTGGGCCATTTAAAACTTACAGGCCATGTTACTGTTCTTGCAGTACCATCACCTGTTATTATTATCATAAAACTTGACATAGTGCCGGCTGATGGCACATTAGATAATGTTATACTAGTTATATTTTGTGTTAATTGGAATTCAAATACTGTATATGTTGTTAAACTTAATTCTAATAAACCACTTGTGATAGTGGGACTTGTAGATAAGTTGATAGCAGTTGCACCTGTACCACCGCTACCACTACCCGTAACGTTAGTAGATGGAATTTGTGTCCAAGATACAGTTGTACCTGAATTTATAAAAAGTTTGTATAGATAGTTTGTGGTAGGATTATACCACTCATCCCCCGGGTTACCTGTTGGGGGTTGAGTTGTTGATACTATGTGTTTGTTGTAATCTCTTGTACTCATATAACCTAACTCCTAGTGTAGTATTAGGCCTGAGCTTCCGTCCAAGAGATACGAGCGTTAATAGCGTTTGTACCTGAACTACTAATAACAGTAGCGCAAACTGTAACAATATCAGGACCATCTGGAAATTTATTATTGTTGGTTGTAGGACATGTTAAACTTGTACCACCACCTAAAATACTTGTTCCAATATCTCGAACCAATGTCAAGTCTTGTTGAGTAACACCAGATGAGTTAGTAAAGAACGAGAAGATAGATTCACCACCTGAAATAGTAGTACTTGGATCGTGAAGTGCGTATTGACATAAACTTGAACCACCTACTGGTATAAATGAACCACTTGCCACTCTACCGTTTAATATCAAATCAATACGATATGGTTGAGTTGTATACGCATCCATCTGTCGCATAATCAACTGCATGCGGTTAATAATTTCACGTGCGCCCAACAATCCAGTAATACCGTTATCTACACTGGGTGCAGAACGAAGGCTGATTAGTGCGTAACGAGTACCAGCAGTGACGTTTTGAACCGCAGTATTTTGTCCAACGTTGAACACCAATGATTTATCATCGTCATAACGTCCGTCCATAATAACTGATGAACCCCAGTGACTGATTGTACTTGCTTGTACTGGGCTACTTAGTGTAACCATGATAGGTGCTGTTCCACCTGGTGTGTATGTGCCTGCACCGGTAACAGTAAATGTTGTTGCGGCAGCTGCGCCGCCTGTTGTTGCACGTGTACCAATTGTAAATGTTGTAGTATAATACCCAGCGGCGTTGATAGCGTTTAATGTTTTTGCAGTATATGTTAAAAACTCAATTGTTCCACCAACACTCGCTTGGTTAAGTACAACTGTACCGGTACTTGGCCAATCATCAAGATATCCGTATAATGAGAATGTTGCCCCGGTTGTTGCACTGCTTGACAATGTTGCTGTCAAATATGAATAATATGCTTGTGTATTTGTTTCGTAACGTGCAGGTAAGTTACCACTACGCATATATGCTTCTGTGTTTACGTTGTTATTTGGAATACGATGAACGTAAATAATTTCACCACGATTGTTTTTAAATCCAAAACGAATTGCACCAGCACCGTACCATGTATAGTCCATGTAGAACATCTGCATACGTGTCAAGTCAACGTTGTAGCCACTTGCCCCTGTACCGTCTACTTTGTCAATATTAAAGTTACTTTGTCTAGTTCGAATATCAATTGTTTTACTTAATAATACGTTGGTGGCTGTTATACCTTTATATTCTGGATAAACTTGCATACTAGTATCACTAGTAATAATCAATACTGTATAACTTTGACCACGAATAACAACCATATCACCTGGTTTAATTTGAGTTGAGAATGTTGTTAATGTACCAGTAACTGTAGGTGATCCATTAGTAACTGAACAATAACCACCCAATTGTTGTGTACTGCTACGTTTAACTGCATATAAATTTTCTCCATCATATTCATAGAAGAAACCATTTTGTTGGTCAAACATACCAATACGATTTTTACTACCAAACCAAAGACTTGGACTAATAGCAATATTACCTGAAAATACTGCTGTAGCAGGGTATGTTGCTGGAGTAGAAGTCGCGGTATATGTAAATTGTAGTAATGTTGGGGCAGTTACAACAGTGAATGTTCCGTTATAAGCACTATCATCACACCCACTAACTTTAATTGTTGTACCAGCACTTAGACCATGAGGGAAACGTGTGTTAACTGTAATAGTTGTTCCGCTACCACCGTTACTCATAGTGTCAACATATGCGGCTGGTTTCATTATTGAACCAGTACTAAACTGTATACCTTTACCTGATTGATATCGGAAATAACGACGGGTTTGACGAATAACTTGATAACCGTGATAAGGTAATTGATTTGAAAACTGTACACCGCCATCGAATGCACGATGTGTTATGAAACCTTGAGTACGTGTATACAATGTTGCACTTGCACCAGCAGCTAGTGTTGCGGTACCCGCACTGATAGTTGATGTAATTGTAAATGTAGTATTAGTCGGTGTAGTTGCAATTTGCCATGTACCATTAACACCAGTTAAACCAGTTGTACCAGAAATGAATACGTGATTACCAATTGTTAATCCATGTGCGTTTGTAGTAGTTACTGTAATTATTGATCCATTTGCAACAATACCAGAAGTAGGAATACCCGAGCCAGTAAAGAATGTACCTGCATACAAATATGTTTTTGTAGCATCGTATAAAGTACCACCGACTTGTGTGGGAGCAGAAAACGTTTTGTAAGTTATATTAGCGTTAGTGTTGACTATATCAACTAACCACCAACCATCACTATTGCCAATATCTAGTGTACCAATTATGAAAATAGGTTGCCCTGCAACTAAACCTGTTGTATTAGACATAGATACAGTAACGGTTGTTGTACTTGAAGTAACGTTTGAGATTACAGTAGGTGAAGTAACATCATAGAAAGCACTTGGACGATTGTTTAATAAACTAATACTTTCCCACTTAGTTGGTTGTGTACCATATTCAAAGTCAGTATCAATCAATGATTGAGGTTGACTTACACGTAATTTACCAACCGGGTCTTGTAATGTTTCATTTGGGGTAATTTCAGTATAAGTTTCTTCAACCATAATAGCAAGTTTATCTGTGCTACTATGACTTGCTGTATTATAGGTTAATACGATTGTGGTTGTTTCTGTTCCAGTAGTCGTGCTTACTGTGTTAGTTATAGTGCCAAGTAAACTAGGATCACTAAAATTATATACTACTGTACCTCTGGTTACGTTAGTAATCAATAACAATTGTTCTGCTCTGATATATTTACCAGTGACCACGATTGTTTTTGTGCTTGGGGTGAATGCGTATTGTTCTATTATTACATGTTTCATCTTTTTAATCTCCGAATGCGATGCTAGCGGCTGAATATGGATAACGTCTGGTCTGAATTGACTGACTGGTATTTCTAACTATCATCACACATTGGTCTCCATAATTTGGTGCGTTGTAAATGATGATATTACCACTTACAATTCTATGTCCTTTGAAAGAATCGTACGGTGTTATCCAAGGATATCTTAAATCTTGCACATATGGCGCTAAAATCTGTCCGTTTAATATAACATCTACGTCTTTTGAATCTCTTATTGTATTTATGCTAGTTTGATCCAATAGTAGTGAAAACACAGTTTTACTGCCATCAAACTGTGTTGAAATGTCGTTTAATGCGATTGGAACACTACTACTAAACAATCCACCGGTGTAGGTTAAATTGCCTATGCTAGCATTTGCTGTAGTACTTGAGGTTGATTTTATTGTTGTTAGTGCCATGATGTATTTATTCTTTTATAAATTACCCGTGTTGGTTGAGGGGTATGCTCTACTACCTGTTTCTCCTACTCCCCAAATTAATCTTACAGCACCGTTTCTACCTGCACCACCTGATTCTGCATAAGGACCACCTGATTGAGCAGTTGCACCTCCGCCACCCCCACCACCATATGTACCACCAGCACCGCCGCTTTGACCACTTAAGAATATAACCGCAGTACCGGCGCCGCCACTTGTACCACTTGAACCTCCGCCGCCACCGCTAGGAGAACCAGCATTAGTATTAGTTCCTGCCGCACCACTAGTTCCTTGACCTAGTATACCAACACCACCGCCACCTGAACCACCTGATGGGAAATTACCGTTAGCGTTAGTATCACCATACGCAACACCACCACCACCGCCGCCGCCGCCGTTACCTGCACCGGCTGCCGGGCCTGAACTTGCACCAACATAAGCATCCGCGCCGGCGCCGCCATCACCTGAATAACCACCTGCACCACCACCTGCACCAGAACCATTACTACTTACTTGTTTGCCGCCGGTGCCGCCATTCCCGCCACCGTCACCTACATATGTACCGCCCAATGCATTTGCTGTACCGTTTAAGCCACCACCTTGACCACCACCACCTTTAACTGTAGCTGCGGTTATAAAATAGCTATCACCACCCGTAACACCATTGCCTGCAAGATTTCCAGGAGTGTTACCTTGACCTACTACAACTGTGTATTGTAGTCCAGCAACAACAGGAATACTATTTTTATAACCTAATCCTCCTCCACCGCCTGCCCGAGCATTTGAACCGCCCGAACCGCCTGCACCAATGCATACTACTGACACTTGTCTTACTCCTGTAGGACATGTCCATTGATATGTTCCGGGAGTGGTATAGTCTTGTTGACCATAAGGTTCATAATACGTGGCTCTGAATTTTAATTTTGCACTTATTAAGCCAGAACCACTAAATGAATTAAGTCTTAACATAATTATCCATAGTATGCAGATTGTCCTAAAACAATCCAAGCAGAACTAGTTCTTACTAAGCTAAAGGTAATTACGTCAATTTTAGATGCATTACCAGTTCCAGTAATAGTTGCAATCCATTTGATAGTTTGTGCTACACCGTCAATCTGTACGGCTGTGGGTATATAGGGTGTTGCACCCTGATTAACTAATATAGTAACCATCAACACTCTACTATCGGTAGTTGGGACATTAGTAAAATTGGCAGTAAAATTAGCTGATGGGGTAGTATGATAAAATACTGCGCCAGTACTTAAATCATGCACAACTACTCCAGTTGCGCCGGTCTTAGTTAATAAAATATCTGCTGATAAACCATAAGAAACAGTACCTGAAACAGTTAAACTTGTAAGTGTACCTAAACTTGTGATATTGGGTTGTGAACTACTATAAACTGTGTTAGCAACAATTGCATTTGGTACTTGACTACTTGTATTACTGATATTGATATTTGTAATATTTGCTACGCTTGCAACTAATGTACCAGTAACTGATGCATTAGTTGATACAACTTTACTATTTGCAATATCTAATGTAAGAAGACTTGTTCCGGCTAATGTTCCATTATTATTAAATTGAAATTGAGTATTGCTACCACCGGCTTGTGCTGTATTGATTGCAGGACCAAACGTCATTACTTCAATTGGCGCAGCATTTGTGGGTGCGGAAGTAAATGTTAATGTTGTCCCGCTAATGCTATATGCAGTTTTTTGTTGAGTTACACCACTAACAGTTACTAATGTATAGTTTTTGTTTGTTGGAGTTGTGCTTAATGTATATGTTGTTCCTGAACCATTACCAGTAAAACTATCAAATGTTAATCCAGTCAATACACCAACACTGGCTGCATTCCATGATTTAATTTCAATGACAGCGCCAACATCGGGTATACCAGTAAATGTTACTATGTTTGTTGATAGTGTATATGCTGATTTTAATTGACTTACACCATCAATGTTAATATTGATAAAGTCTGCACCACTTGGGGTAAGACTTAGTGTGAATGCTGTGGTAACACCATCACCGGTAAATGTATCAATGTATACACTTAATGAAGGTAATGTAGCAGGATTACGTGTCCAAGAACTATAAGTACTGTTGTAGGTATATGTGATACCATTTTGTACCGCTACTTGATTATTTGTTGGACTACTTGGAAATGCCATTTTTTACCTTATTCTATATTTATAATCACCAACTTGTTGTTCCGCTAAATTTAGCCCAAGTATTAGTGGCTACACACACATACAAATTACCACTACTATATGCCATTTGTCCGGGTGTTCCTGTTGCAGTATTACTTATGGGTGCGGTAATATTTAAGAATATATTTGCAAAACTTAATCCACCTGCACCGTTACTTACTATTGCTTGACCATTACTACCGCCTGCTATAGATACGTTTGCTAAATTTAATGTTGTTGGGACTGTTGTAGTTGTAGTAGGGCTTGATATATCTACCCAGTAACTAGCACTACCGTCATTTATGTATTCATATAAAACATTAGCTGTTGTGTTAAACCATTGGTCAGCAATATTTGCAGTACCCGGTGGTGTTGTAGCCGCAGTATAAGTTAATGAAGTTCCGCCTCCACCACCACCTGAAGGTGTGCCCCAACTTAAATTACCTGCACCGTCAGTTGCTAGATATTGACCTGCACTACCGCCAGTAATACGTACATTACTTACGCTACCTAAATTAGTAATACCCGATACTGTTAAGCTTGTTAGTGTGCCAACACTAGTAATATTAGATTGAGTTGCATTTATTACTGTGTTTGCTGAGTTAGCATTACCATATAGATTACCAATAAAGTAATTAGCAACAGCCGCATTACCTAAATTAGCATTTCCACTAGTGACATTTCCTACAACTTCAAGATTTCCTGTTACGTTTGCATAACCACCAATGTTTGCACCAGTAGTTGTTACAGTCATTATATTCGTAAACCCACCAACAGTAAAACTTACATTGCCATTTGCAGTTGCAATGAATACGTTACTACTACCATTAAAGATATATCCAGCACCACCCAATCCAGTTAAGTTACTGCCATCACCATAAATATATTGACCTTTAACTATACCGCTGTTAGCATATACGTTGCCAGATGTAATGTTAGTAGTGACTGCTAAATTGCCTAATGTACCTACGTTATTGACGTTATATTGATTTGCTGTACTTAATGTACCGGTCAATGCACTTGCGCCAATTGTCCCTGCGTTTGCAAATACATTACCAGCAGTTATATTACCGGTTCCTAATAATACAAATCCAGAACTCGTTAAGTTAGCCGCTGTTGTACCATTGACAGTGAATGTAATATTAGCGTTAGCTGTTGGAATTCTAATATTACTAGTACCATTAGCAATTTGTCCGGCTGCATCTAACCCTGTTAAATAGAATCCATTACCTACAAAGTAGTTACTACCTACATCTATATTACCAGTACTAGTTATTTTTCCTGCTACGTTTACACCAATACTTGTAACCGTTACTACGTTTGCTGTGCTTGTGACCGATATGGTTACATTACTATTAGGGGCAACAACTACGTTACTATTACCATTAATTAAAGAAACTGCTGTTGAGGCTGCTATACCAGTAATATTAGCGCCATCACCAACTAAAATAGTTGATGCATTACCAACTTTTGTAGCTAAGATGTTACCGGTTGTTGTTAAATTACCACTACCCAAGTTAGCATAACCAGCAATATTAACACCAGTACTTGTAACCGTTACTACACCGGCAGTGCCACCAACACCCATTGTGATATTACCACCGCTTGCGGTTATGTTTACATTACTTGTTCCATTTGCTAAAGATGCTACCGCAACAGAACCAGCACTAGCAAATACACCATTACCATATAATACATTACTTGAATTACCATCTTTATTAATAGATGATATATTTCCTATATTAGTAGCAACAATATTACCAACAGTAAGATTACCAGTTGCCGCATTAAATGATAAGTTTGCATTACTTGCGTATGCATAGTTTGCAGTAGTATTGCCACTAACAAACACTGGATAGAAAGTGCCAGTTGTTTGTGTAGTTACTACACCATAATCACTTACGTTAGCATAAGCAACGTTTAGATTAGCCACACGTGTTGTGCTTGTTATCGTTAATGGAGCCGTGCCTGTTGCTATATTACTTGTTAATGTACTTGCTATAACTGCGGTTGTTGCATTTAAATTACCAACGTTAGCATTTCCCGTAGTACTAATTGTGTTAGAACCAAAACTAGCTAGATAAGTAGATACACTACTATTATTATAGGTAACTGCGGTGGCTGCAAATACACCATTACCATATAATACATTACTTGAATTACCATCTTTATTAATAGTAGCAATATTACCAATACCTGACACGTTAGCCACTGCTACTGCATTAGCAGTTGTTGCATAACTTACTGCACCAGTTACATTTGCACCTTGGATATTGCTTAAATTATTACCAGAACCACTAAAATAACTAGCTATTACATAATATGCACCAGATATATTACCACCGCTACCCGCAGTAGTAATATTACCAGCAACATTCATGCCAGTACTTGTAATCGTTACTACGTTTGCTGTGCTTGTAACCGATATTGTTACGTTACTATTAGGTGCAACAACTACATTACTATTACCATTAACTAAAGAAACTGCGGTTACCGCTGAGACTCCTGATAATCCACTACCGTTACCTAAGAAAAATCCGGCTCTTACATTTCCAAAACTATTGAATGTTGTTACTTCACTTGAAACTGTTACGTTGCTACCAAATGCAAATTCACTGTTTGAACTATCCCAACCCATGAATGCGTCTACTGCTTGGGTAGTGTAGTAATGTAAAAGTTGACCACGATCTTTGCTATCATTACTTGTTAAGGCTGCGCCGTTTGCGCCACCACCTAATTCTATTATTGGGTCAACTACACGTGTAGTTGTAGAGTTAACCGTAGTGGTCGTGCCTGAAACTATTAAATTACCGCTTAGTGTTAAGTTAGCACCAGAAATATCACCCGTTGCTGTTATTGTTCCGTTGCCAAATACAGTATTCGCTGTTGCATTACCTACAGTCAATCCAGTTAATGTACCAACTGATGTGATATTACCTTGTGCGGCTGTTGTTACTGTACCTGCAGTAGTTGCACTACTTACGGTACCACTTACATTAGCACCTGCTACTGAGTTGGCTGTTGTTGCGTATGCGACTTCACCGCTGACATTTGCTCCTGCTACTGCATTAGCAGTTGTTGCATAAGTTGCTAAACCAACAGCACCTGAAACATTTCCACCTGCTACTGCATTAGCAGTTGTCGCATAACTTACTGCACCCATTACATTACTGCCGGATACAGCATTTGCGGTTCCGGCATATGTAACTGCTCCGGATACGTTAGCACCGGCTACTGCATTAGCAGTTGTCGCATAACTTACTGCACCGGTAACGTTAGCACCTTGAATATTGCTTAAGTTATTACCACTTCCACTATAGTAATTTGCTATTACTAGATTACCAAGATCAGCATTTCCAGATGATATATTACCAGTAACTAATAGACTACTTAGTGTACCTAAACTTGTGATATTACCTTGAGCGGCTACAGTGATGTTACCCGCATAGGCTGCAAAATTTGCGTTTCCTACAGTTCCCGAAACATTAGCACCAGTTATATTGGTTAGTGCGGCACCGTTAGCAGTAATATTATCAACTGTTAATCTATTTGTGCTTTTATCAAATACAAAGTTTGCGCTTGAACCTAAGGATCCAGCATTATTGAATTGAACTTGGGTGTTAGAACCAGATGCGGTAACAGCACCACCTATAGGCCAAGCCACACCGTTAGCATATTGTAGATTATCTGTTTTTACATAATTAGCTGTTGCTATATTTCCAAGATTGGCGTTTAATGCGACAAGGTTTCCGGTAGCTGTTACATCGTTGAATGTATAGTTACCGGTTACATCTATTACTCTGGGTCTAATCTTTTCTATTGACATATTATATTTAGTCTAAAGAAACCCAATTATTTCTGCGTTTTAATCCAACCCTGTGTGCTATTATAGTAAACTAATGTAAAAGCTGAACGATTTGTACTAACTGTTAAGTCTGCACTTGCACCTTCAATCTTGCCACCATTTCTTGCAACAATAATATTCTTTGTTCCTGCATTTCCGGTAGCATCAATAACACCAACTTCATCTCCCAAGCTTGCACTTGATGGTAACGTTAATGTTACATTTGCAGTTGTGTCAATCAAATAACGCACGCCTGCAATTGCAGTTGTACTTGAGTTAATACCTTGATATACATACCCTGCAGAACCAGCAGTTCCGCCGTTAATGATTGTAATTTCAACGATAGCACCATTTGGTGGAGGATCACTAAATGTAATAACTGCACCAGTTAAACTATAAGAAGACCTTGGTTGAAATACACCGCCAATTGCTACTAAAGTATAGTTGATATTTAACGGAGTTGAACTCAATGTTTTCATCGTCCAGCTACCGTCACCTGTGTACGTATCAACACTTAGTGTTGTTGATGGTAATGAACTCCAACTTAGTACACCTGCTCCGTCTGTTTTTAAGAAGTAATTTGCACTACCACCAGTAATTGTTACATTTCCTATAGCACCTAAGTTAGTTGTGCCTGATACTGCTAAACTTGTTAATGTACCAACTGAAGTGATATTTGGTTGTGACGCAGTTGTTACTGTACCTGCAGTAGTTGCACTACCAGCAGATACTGCATATGTTGCATTTGCAACAGTACCACTAACATTGGCGCCTGCTACTGAATTTGCAGTTGTTGCAAATGATACTGCCCCTGATACATTAGCGCCAGCTACTGCATATGCATTTAATGCATTACCAACGTTACCGGTAACATTAGCACCTGTAATTGAGCTTAAACTTGAACCATTAGCAATTACATATCCGGCTGTTACATTACCAGTAGTTAATAAATTACCGCTACCTAAGTTTGCGTAACCAGCAATATTAACACCAGTAGTTGTAATAGTTACCACTCCTGCAGTACCTCCAACTGCCATAGTGATGTTACCATCAGCCGTTGCAATGTCTACATTACTTGTTCCGTTTGCTGTTTTCTGAGCAGTTGATGCTTGTACACCGGTTAATTGACTACCATTACCAAAGTATACATTAGCACGTACATTACCATAACTATTCCATGTAACTACTTCACTGGTAACTGATACATTACTACCAAATCCAAATTCTGCGTTTGAGTTGTCCCAACCCATAAACGCATCTATTGCTGATCCTGAATAATAATGTAGTAATTGACCTCTATCGTATCCGTCATTGCTACCTAATGCACCACCAGCAGTATTACCACCTTGTTCAATAATTGGATCTTTTACTCTGAATGATGTTACGTTTGCATATTCAAAAGCACCAGAAACTGTCAAGTTACCAGTGATTGTAGAATCACCAGACACTGTTAAACTTGTTAGTGTACCTACACTAGTAATATTTGGCTGAGCCGCAGTATATACAGTACCTGCAATCAATGCATTAGATACTTGACCGCTTACATTAGCACCGGCTACTGAGTTAGCTGTTGTTGCATAAGAGACAGCACCTGTAACATTAGCACCGGCTACTGAATATGCGTTTAGTGCATTACCAACGTTACCGGTTACGTTTGCACCGGCTACTGAATATGCGTTTAGTGCATTACCAACGTTACCGGTTACGTTTGCACCGGCTACTGAATTCGCAGTTGTTGCATAAGTTGCTAGTCCAACAGCGCCTGATACGTTAGCACCGGCTACTGCATTGGCTGTTGCCGCAAAACTTACTTCACCTGATACATTAGCACCTGCTACTGCATTAGCAGTTGTTGCAAATGATACTGCACCAGTAACATTTGCACCGGCTACTGAGTATGCATTTAATGCATTACCAACATTACCTGATACATTAGCACCTGCTACTGCATTAGCAGTTGTTGCGTATGCGACTGCTCCGGTAACGTTTGCTCCAGCTACTGAATATGCATTTAATGCATTACCAACATTACCTGATACATTAGCACCTGCTACTGAGTTAGCGGTTGTTGCGTATGCGACTGCCCCGGTAACGTTAGCACCTGCTACTGAATATGCATTTAATGCATTACCTACGTTACCGGTTACGTTTGCACCAGCAATATTTGATAATTTATAACCATCAGCAGAAATTAAATCTACTGTTAATGTCTTAGTAGTTGAGTCAAATGTTAAGTTAGCACTTGTTCCCAATGTTGCACTATTGGCATTATTAAAGAAAAGTTGAGTATTACTACCGGCAATATTAGCATTACCAGTACCAGTTGTCATTGAGTACCAACTTAGAGTACCAGAACCATCAGTTCTTAGAACTTGACCGTTTGTACCACCTGATATGTGTAAGTTTGCTACTGCACCTAACGTTACATTTGCAGTTGTAGTAAAATCAACTATACCAGTAGCATTACTAACTGTTAATCCAGTTAAGCTACCAACGCTTGTAATATTACCTTGTGCGCTTGCAGTTACATTAACAGCAAGCGTAGCGTTGGCTACTGTTCCTACAACGTTTGCACCCTGAATGTTGTACAGTGCATTACCGTTGCCACTAAAGAAATTAGCAGTAGCTAAATTACCTAAGTTAGCATTTCCGGTGAATAAATTTGCTGTAACATTAGCATTTGCAAACGTGAATGTGTCAGTTTGGTCTATGCTAAACTGTCTAATCTTTAATAGTGACATGGTTATCCCTTTTCTTTATATTTGTATTTATCTTAGTTATAGTAATTATGTGGTGATTTCTACCCAATTTGTACTATTCTCATCCCAAAAATACATATCATTTTAACTCAACCCTAAAGTTGTGACTTCAACTAGTGCTCCGTTAGGGGGTGCAGAACTAAATGTAAGTATTGCCCCGCTTACACTATATGAACTCTTTGGCTGCATAACACCTTGCACTACTGCAAATGTATAATTTTTGCTAGTAGGTGTAGCTGATAAGGTAAATGCAACAGTAGTACCGTCACCTGTATACTCATCTACTGCGCTATCTAAATGTGAAGTATCTGCGGACCAACTTAGATTACCAGCTCCGTCTGTTTTTAATAGATAACCAGCACTACCACCAGTAATATGTAGATTACTAATATTTCCTAAACTTACATTAGCACCACTAAATGCTGTGTTACCGGATACGCTTAGATTAACTAATGTACCTGTACTTGTAATATTTGGTTGTGCCGCAGTTGTTACTGTTGCGGCAGTACTAGCAGATACACTAGTTAACTGACTACCATTACCAAAATATACGTTAGCACGTACATTACCGTATGAGTTGAATGTTACTATTTCACTTGTAACACTTACATTACTACCAAATGCAAACTCAGCATTTGAGTTATCCCAACCCATGAATGCGTCTACTGCTTGGGTAGTATAGTAATGTAAAAGTTGACCACGGTCTTTGCTATCATTTGAACTTAATGCGGCTGCATTTGCTCCGCCACCTTGTTCAATTATTGGATCTTTTACGTATATATTTGTTACGTTAGTGTATTCAGTTGCACCATTAACCGTTATATTACCGGTAATAACTGCATCACCGGTTAATGTTAATAAATTAGTTGCACTGTTGAATGTAAAATTAGCACTTGCACTTAATACATTGGCAGTATTAAATTGCACTTGTGTGTTGCTACCGGCAGCCCCAACACTTCCACCACTGGAAATTTGACTATCAACATAGTTTTTTGTAGCCGCATCGGAAGCAATTGAAGGGTCAGAAATATTCTTCAGTTGCGTTGGGGATGGGAATGATAATGATGCCATTTTATGATGTAATTATAATAGATGCTACTTGACTAAAAGTAGTAAATCCCCAGACTTTATAAGCCTGACCAGAAATAGTAACATCACCAGTTGCGTTTGGTGTATCTACAATATCTGACCCCAAGAATATGTGTTTAAATGTATGTGATGCCGTAGTTGGTGTTGCCATCCAAAGATAATCTGATGATGTAGTATTGGTATTAGCATAAGAAGTACCAATTACAATGTTTGCAGTACCATGACTGTCGCTTGTAGTAAATGTTGGTACAGTACTATTAGATGTTATCTTCCAAAACAACGGGTAATATTTAGTTGCCGCAGTTACTGTACCGTTAACAGTAGCGGTCATTGACCTACTACCAGCACCATATTGACCAGCACCATAATAATCACTACTTGTGATAGTATAATTCATTGTACTATCTAATGAAGTACTAGTTCCGCTTGTTTCACCAGAACTTGTTAATGTACCAGAAATACTATTTGCAGTATTAGCATAAGATACGTTACCACTTGCTACTGTTGCACCACTTGTTGTAGTTGCATTCCAGTTAAATGTCTGATTCAAGCTCCAATATGGAACTGATGAGCTTGGGAAAGTACCACTTAATGCTGTTATATTGAATGGTACAGGTTGATTGTTTGTTAATGTTGTTCCAGTAGATGTGTAAACACCTCTATTTGTAGTTAAACTTACACTTACTGCATCTGATGTATTAGTCTGCGTTCCTGCGCCAGTTAAGTATGAACTTGGAATCGTGTATGTTCCGTTAGCTGTGATGTTCAGTGCTAATAGATTTGCTCCAGTTACATTACTGCTACCAATATTAATATAATCACTACTTTGTACATTGAAAGTTGCATTTGCTAGACTGAATGTAACGTTAACATTTTGTGTATTAACAGTTCCTGCAATGTAGTTTGCATAAGCATTCTTACTAGAACCACCGCCATACCAAACGTCTGTTGTACTCAGTGTTACAGGACCTAACTGAGCAATTGTATATGTACCACCTGGGTAAGCTGGATCAGTATAACTTACACTTACATCAATTGTAGAACCTGCAACAATATTAGAGATGGTAGATACAATTGCTATTCCACCTGATGATTGTAATGCGGCGCCTGCACTTACCCAAGTTAGGTTACCAGTACCATCAGTTTGCAATACATAATTTGGTGTTCCACCTGTGATATGTAAATTACTTACATTTCCCAAACTTACATTAGGTCCAGTGAAGTTAACGTTACCAGAAACAGATAAACTTGTTAATGTTCCAACTGATGTAATGTTAGGTTGATTACTTGCTGTTACTGTACTAGCAGTAGTAGCACTTGATGCCGCTACGTTTGTTAATAATCCACCATCAGCAACAATTTTATCTACTGTTAATGTTTTAGTTGTTGAATTGAATGTTAAATTTGCACTGCCTGCTAAATTAGTACCATCATTATATTGAATCTGCGTGTTACTACCGCCAACGTTAGCATTACCAGTACCACTATAACTAGTTACCCAACTTAAATTACCATTACCGTCTGTAGATAATACATAACCAGAACTACCACCTGTGATTCGTACATTTGCGGGTGGACCCAAATTAGAAGAACCTAAAACATTTAATCCAGACAATGTTCCAAGACTTGTAATGTTTGGTTGTGCATTTGTTGTTATTGTACCTGACAAGTAAGTAGCACTTACTAAATTACCACCAGACAATGAGTTTGCACCGCCCATTGTAGTGTTAAGTAGTGTACCAACTGATGTTATATTTGGTTGAGATGATGATGTGACTGTACTAGCAGAACCACTTAGATTACCTAAGAAATTATTAGCACGTACATTACCTAATGTATTAAATGTTACAATCTCACTTGTTACTGATACATTGCTACCAAACGCAAACTCTGCATTTGAATTATCCCAACCCATGAATGCGTCAATGGGTGCAGTTGTATAGTAATGTAATAATGTTCCGCGATCCTTTAAATCATTAGTTCCAAGTGCAGTTCCATCAACACCTCCACCTTGTTCAATTATTGGATCTTTAATGTTTACTGTAGAAACGTTAGCATACACTAAGCTTCCATTTACAATTAAATTACCAGAAAGTGTAGCATTATTACCGGTTAAATCACCGGTGATTGTTAATGATGTTAGTTGCCCAACTGATGTAATATTGGGCTGTGCGTTTGTTGTTAACGTGCCTTGATAGTAATTAGCAATTACTAGATTGCCTAAACTAGCATTTAATGCAGTTACATTTCCAGTACTGAATACGTTACCCTTAACGCCAATACCACCGGCTACTTTTAATGCGCCGGTAGCATTGCTGGTAGCGGCATCTTGACCACTGATGTCCAAAACAGTGTCAATTGTAGCGTTACCATATATTCTTGTCCCTGATCGTAAGAGTGCCATGCTGTTTTTATACCTTACTTATATACTTATGTTATTCCAGATACTTCGTCAAAAACTCCGGAAATTTTTAGTACACCCGTATTTAGCTGTTGCATGGCCTTACTATTTTCGGTGCCTGTGTATTCATCCAACGTATAAGCAAACACCCCATTAGGGGTGATGCTTATATTTGCTTGGCTGATTTCGCTGAACCCTATACTGTTGTTTTTATCACAATATAGGTTTCCTGTGTTACCCAATCTTGCCGCAATTGTAGCCATAACATCTCCAATTAATTGAAGATGAAGTCTAAACTACCTGATGTTGAGTTGTATTGAATATATGCCGCACTTGCTGTGTTACCACTACCAACTGCAAAACCAACTGCCTTACCAGCATAAACATTACCTTCAGCAGAGATACCGCCCTTAGTGTGAATAGCACTACCAACAGCCGCACTAGTTGCATCAGTTGTACTGTTTGCAGTAATATAGTTGTTAGAAGTAATATTGTTTGCAGTGATATTACCTGATGCTTCAACAACACCTACTACGTTAGCCCCTGTTCCAGAAACTGTAAGAATTGTAGAACCTGCAATTGTTGTTACAGCATCACCGCCAGAAGTTGCAATGCTTACATTACTTGTACCATTAACAATTCTAGTTGTATCGTTAGATACGAAACTTAAATTACCTGCGCCATCTGTCTGAATAATTTGACCAGCAGTACCACCAGAGATATAAACATTACCAATTGCATTTAAGTTTGATGTTCCACTAACTGCCAATGATGTCAATGTACCAACGCTTGTTACGTTTGGTTGAGATGCTGTTGTCAATGTACCTGTTAAGTAAGTAGCCTTAACTGTACCTGAATTAGCATAAACATTACCGGCTATTACACTACCAGTAACGTTAGCATTAGTACTTGCATTGATTGTAATTACGTTAGCATAATCAGTTGTCAATGTATTTGTACCTGCGTTAAATGCTAAGTTAGCACTATCAGTTAATCGGTCAGTAGAAACTTCAGCAAACGTGATGCGTCCACCTGTCAAATCAGTAACAATAACGTTGGCTGCTGTAAGTGTGCTAGTAACGTTTGCAGTACCTGTAACTTTCAATTCGTTACTTGCAAATGTCAAATTAGCATCATCTTTCAATGACTTATCACTATCAACAAACGGAACACGTGTAGCTGTTAATCTTGTAACAATAACATTGGCTGCGTTTGCAGTGCCAGAAAGTTCAACATTACCAACAGTTAATTTTCCTGATCCAAATGTGAATGCAGAGTCATCAACTAATTTACCACTTGTACTTGCATATGTAACACGACCAGAAGTCAGTGTAGAAACAAATACGTTAGAAGTTTCAACTTTACCAGTAATGTTTGCATTACCATCAACTGTAAAGACATTACCTGTTGGGTTAAATGTAAACTTAGCACTTGATGCAAAATTATTATCAGTGTTGAACTGGATATAATTATTTGAGCCAGATGCTTGTTGCAAGTCCCAAGCTTGACCGTTTGCATAGAACAAATTATCTGTTAAGATACCATTACCTGCGCCAAAGCCAGAAATATTTCCTGAAACAGACAAGCTTGTCAATGTTCCAACACTTGTTATGTTTGGTTGTGATGCTGTTGTTAATGTACCTGTTAAATAGTCAGTCTTAACATATCCACCTGTACCAACATTTACACTTAAGTTTCCACCAGTATATAGTAAATTAGAGCCGTCATTAGCTAAGTCACCGTATGTACTATACGATTTAACTGTACCTGTACCTGTACCAACACCTGAAGCAGTAAATCGTGTACCCACAGTATTATTGGCTGCTCCTATTAATGTATAGTCAGTAGTACCAGCTGATACGATTTCGTAAGTTCTGCCTGCCATAATAGCAGTAGCATTTATAGTAGAACCATAATGAATTGTTACATTAGTAGCAAATTGAACGGAACCATTTGAACCAGCTACTTTAATGTTACCGGAAATATTACCAGTAACGTTACCTGTTAAGTCACCGACGAATGAGCTTCCAGCTCCTAGTGTAACGTTACCGTTACTGAATACAACACCACCAAAGTTAGCATTGTATGCAAAGATATTGCTTAATGTTAAGTCAGCAAGGTTTGCGGCTACTTGGGCAGCATTTGAACCATAATCAACTACATTATTAACTACTGATACGTTTTGTGCTAAAACGAATGTTGAGTTAGAATTATCCCAACCCATGAACAAGTCTTTATTCACACCACTAGTACGTGTATGCATGAATAAACCACGATCATAAGCATCATTGCTTGCTAGTGCCGCTCCGTTTGCGCCGCCACCTAATTCAAATAACGGGTCAGTTAGCTGAGAAACTGTAGTGTTAACGCTTGTTGTTGTACCTGTAACTGTTAAGTTACCAGTAATAACTGTATTACCTGCATTCAAGTTACCAGTTACATTTGCATAACCAGTAAGAGTAAGATTACCCGTAGCATTTACATCTACTACGTTAGCAATGTTGGCAAATAGATAATTAACACCGCTAATGTTACCACCAGAACCGCCACCAGTAACAATGTTACCGTTAACTGTTAGGTTACCAGAACCGTATGTTAAGTCTGAACTGTCTACTAATTTGTGATTTGAATCAGAGAATACAAGGCGTGTATCAGTTAAATTTCGTACAACAGCATTACCTACGTTTGCATTAGCATTTAACTGTAAGCTGTCAGTAGTTAAAACATTACCTGTTGTGTTGAATGATAGATTTGCACTTGCATCAAAGTTATTATTTGTGTTAAACTGAATTGCTCCGTTACTACCTTGAGCTTGTTGTAAGTCCCAAGCTGATCCATTAGCATATAACAAATTATCTGTTTTGATATTAGTTGCGGCTACGTTACCTGTAACAGTTAATACGTTACCATCAAATGTTAGATTTGCGCTATCTTGTAATTTACCAGATAAACCTGCAAGTGTAACACGACCAGATGTTAGATTATTTGAAGTTACATTGGCTGCAACTAGTGCACCAGTTAAATCAACATTACCAACTTCTAGTTTAGAACCAGCTGTTGTAAATTTGAATGTGCTATCATCAGTTAATGACTTGTCTGTATCAACAAACGGAACACGTGTTGATGTCAAGCTTGTAACAATAACTTCGGCTGCATTTGCAGTACCACCCAATGTAGCGTTGAAAACTGACAATGTATTGCTTGTTGAATTGAATGTTAAGTTAGCACTGTCAATCAATGCTTTTGTTGCGTTAGCAAAAGGAATGCGTGTATCACCCAAGCTAGTAACAATAACATTGGCTGCATTCGCTGTACCAGATAATGTAGCATTAGCAACTGTTAATGTACTTGTACCTGTAGTATATTTGAATGTTGATTCACCAACTAATCTACTATCACCATTTAAGAATGGAATTTGATCCTGAGACAAATCTCTAACAATAGCACTACCAACGTTTGCTGTACCAACGTTACCAGATCCAGTTGCAATCATTGATTTTACGTTTGCAGTACCATCAGAAAAGATAGCTGCATTTGAATTGACTTTTAATGCGCCAGTACCAACAGTCAAATTACCATTATTATTAAGTGTAACATTACCACCGGAAGTTTCTAAAACTACACTAGATGAAGTTAGATTAGCGTATGAAGTTCCACCGTTTAATATAGCAGTAGTGGTAGCTAAAATTGAAAGATTTCCACCTTTAATGTTACCAATAGCGGCAGTCATGTTGATGTTGCCTTCAATGTTTGCCGCGCCACCTAATACTAAAGCAGTTGTGCTTACTGTATTGCTTGATTTGTCAAACGTGAAACCTGCTGTTGCGTTTGTAGTACCACCATCGTTAAATCCTACTTGTGTATTCGCACCAGGAGCACTTGTAGTACCGCTAACAGTTCCGTGAATTGTTCCGCCAACCCATAAATCACCAGCAATACCTGTACCACCACCAACAATCAATGCACCTGTTGTTGTGCTTGTACTTGATGCTGTATTAGCCGCATTAATTTGACCTGTAGCTGTAATTGTACCATTTGTTGTAATAACTACATTACCTGTAGTACTAGCATTACCAATTTGTAAACCAGTTAAATTACCAAGACTTGTTATGTTACCCTGTGATGCACCAGTAACTATACCTGCATATGCTGAATTGTTTGCATTTGATACTGTACCAGTAACATTAGCACCAGTAATATTTGCTAGTGTGTCACCTTCACCTATAAAGTGAGATGCTTTTACGTTACCATATGTTGCTACAGTGATGTTACCATCTTTTCCAGCACCTTCGGTAGCAGATGCACCAAATTCAAATTGCCCATTAGTTGTGTGCCAACCCATGAATGCTTTAGTATCCGCACTACCATTCCAGTAGTGCATTAAAATACCACGTTCTTTTCCATCATCAGTTGTTAGTGCCGCTCCGTTTGCGCCTGTGCCCAATTCAAAGATTGGATCTTGTAATTGAGTAACTGTACTGTTAACTGACGTTGTAGTACCAGTAACTACTAAGTTACCGCTAATTGTAATATTGCCTACGGTTAGTGTTTGGTCGACTTGTGCATCACCATAAATTCTAGTACCGTCTTTTAATTTTGCCATTTTATTTTTCCTTTGTTTCTAAAAGTTAGTTTAGTGATTTACACTATACCCGTATGTTCGTCAAACTCATTTTGAACTAGCAACTTACCATTTTTAAATTGTTTCATTGCTCCGTTGAATGTTGTTGATGATGGTGAACCCGCATCAAATGTTGCACTACCGTTATTTGTAACTGATTGTGTACTATCTGAACTATCAGTTACTAAACTACCTGAATCTATTACTTTTAATAATAGCTTCGTACTTGATCCAGAAATAGCACTGATGTTTACTCCTGAATTTTGTATTTTTTGTAATGGGTTGATTGGTGTGCTGAAAGTATTAGTATACACTGCTAGACCTTTTACAATTCTAAATTGTGTAATCTTGCCTACAAAATAACCATCCTTAACACCTGCTGTTGCATTTTGACCAACATCGCTTAAATCTATTTCGCCGCCAATTGCTAATGCACGTGATGAAGTTGAATCATATGGTGTGTTATCTACTATTCTTGCTAAACCATTGATATAAACTTTAGCTACACCACTGCTTTTAACTAAAGCAATATGTGTCCACGCATTAGCATGAAAAGAATTTGATCCGCTACCAATTGGTGAACCAGAACCTTTCCAATAGTATACTTGAGTTCCCATTATTTCAACGTTATCTCCGTCTGGGAAACACCATAGACGTTGATATGCAGATGAGGTAGAATAAAACCATCCTTCGATTGTAAAATCGCTTGTACCAAACTGAAAATCTCCGGTACCTGCCAATGAAAGATACTGAGTTGTACCATCAAATAAAACAGATCCGCCGGAAGGTTGTCCTGAAGGCAATGTAATTTCGTCTAATTCACCAGCAAAGATATTTGTCTTTGTAACTTTGTGATTAGAATCAGTAACTTCATCAAATCCGGTACTTAAATCACCAGGTGTAATACCAGCAGTGTATAGTGTACCATCATTTTTTAATCTTGCTCCAATTGTTGTCGGTGCGCTCATGTTTTTCCCTAATTATTTAAACTGAAATTCAAAGCTATCAACTCCTGAGTTGTAACCTAAACTTCCTTTTGGTGTTGTTCCGCCGCCAGTTAAGTTAATGTTACCACCTACAGTTAAATCTTTAGCTATCCCTACACCCCCTGAAGTGACTATTGAGCCAGTTATTGTGGACGTAGAGTCTGTAGTACTATTTATCGTAAGTGTATTATTTATCGATATAGCGTTGAAATTTGCCCCATCTGCAACAATATTTCCCAAAAAAGTAGCGGTTGTTGCGTTTGCATTTATCAAATACCCATTAATATCAATATTTCCCGAAAGTGAAATATTTTGAAATCTATTGGCTGCATTACCAATAGAATAAGTAGCATTTGCGTTTGGAATTAAATTACTAGCAACATAGTCTTTGACTTTAAGAACAGAAATATTAGCTAGGTTAGTAACCGTAATACTAGCTACATTAGCGTTGCCTGAGGCTGCGTCTAAGCTTATATTACCAGTTTTAATCCCAGTCTTAACGTTAAAATTCTTATATGTCATTTTCTTATTCTTATCAATCTTTAATGTAAGTAGCCAAATAATTCAACACTGTGGTAGTTGCACCAATTCTAGAAGCATATAAATTCACATTTCCACCAGCTATACTTGTACTCACGCTTACTATATCAGTGTCGTCGGAACTAATATATCCATAAACAGTAATATAACTATCTGTACCATCATGTATAACTAACGCTTCTAGTGCTTCATAAGTCGTGCTATTTGACACTTTTATTATATATTTAGCAGTTCTATAAGTTGTTATTGGGAACGTATCAATTAAAGTTTCGGTTGTAATTGTGATGTTTGCGCTGTTACCAACAATGCTTCCCATTGCTAGTGTACCAGGAACTTTTACAGTTGTATTTGATGTTCCAATTGTAATATTGCTTATTGCGGAAGAACCAATTCCTGTAAATATTCCGGCTGCTCCGCTTGTTGTGTTTGCGGCAATTGTTGCATTACCAAGACTTATTGCACCGTAACTAGCATCTCCGCTTGAATTAATATTAACTGCATTTAGATTAGCAGTACCACTAAGTTTAGTAGCGTCTAATCCACTTAGATAGTATCCGTTACCTAAATAATAATTAGTGCTGATGTCTATATTTCCACCAACTGCTAATACGTTTGAGGTATCATTAAATGTGAATTTAGAACTATGTGTAGCTGTATTTGAACTAGAGATATAAATTACATGAGTATTACCACTACTAAAATGTAGATTACCGTATAAATCATCTGCTACTAGATTTCCGCTAATAGTAACATTACCAGTACCATTTGGATCAATAACGATACTATCATTTGTGTTTACACTACTGATAGTATTACCAACAATGTTCAAATTACCTAAATTAGCATTTGAAATAGTAGAACTAGATGTAGTACCAAGACCAATATCTCCGGTGTATCTTGCACCAGTGATATAAACGCTCTTACCAGTGACACCGGTACCAATTCCTGTTGGAATGTTTGTACCAATAAAGTGTAGTACACCTGACTGATAATCAAAGTACCATTGGTCATCAAGAGCAGTTGGACTTGTTACACCTGCAGCCGTAATCTTGTTTGCAGAAATTGTTACTTGAGTTGTTTTATTAGAACCAGTTATTCCTGAGTTAGCAATATAAACACTAACAATATAGTCAGCACCAAACTCAGGACTTATCCAGTCAGTTAAATTTGTTTTCCAAGTTCTGTTATCTGCGGCACTATTATCTTCTGTACATTCAACTGTAGTTGCACCTGAATAAACAGTAACAACCGTACTTGATGTAGCAATACTAGCTGAGATTAAATCTGAACGTTGCCAAATTCTATCGCCGCGAATTAATAATGGGCTAGAAATGCTTTCTTCAAAACCCTGCTTGGTTGTTCCCAAGTCAGTCTTAGTTTTACCGTAGGCTATTTTCTTCCAAAGATAATCAACTTTTTGTGAGTCTGAAATAGCCATTAACTAAAGCTCCATGATGTAATATAATCACCTGATGCTAGTGCAATACTAAACAGTACTTGATTACCTGAATTCCCTGGTGAGCTTGTACTACCTTCACCAAACGTTATTTTATACGTTGCCCCTGATATTACTGAACCTGTTGGTACTACTGAACCGTCAGCACATCCGCTATCGTTTGCACCCGCTACCCCTGCACCAAAATATGCAACGTGTGCATCTAACCATCCGTTAGTTGCATATGGTAGTGAATCTGTTACACCCGGTACTGCAAAGCGCAAGCCAGAAATCTTACCTGTAATTGTCACACTGAAGCTACTCTTACTCGCTCTTACAAATGCACCTCTGAAATACTGTGTACCACTACGTCCAGTAGACAAATTAGGTCCTACTGGTAAGTAACCAGTTGACAAGTCAGTTACAAAATTCTTTAATTGATTGAAACGAACAATTGCTTCATCAGTACCTGCTACTGTTTGAGCGCCAGACCATAGACCACTTGTGTAATAGTTTGTTGCTGTTACATAAGCCGGTGTAGCGCCTGATGCACTAGCAATTACAATACGTTTGGCAGCGTTGCTATTTGGTACAGCACCTACAGGGATAGTACAACTGATATTATCCTCTACAAATCCGCTAGGAGTAGCATTGAATACTTGAATCTTTTTAGTATGTGTAGCATAAGCACTTGAACCATTAACATTAGTTGCCAAAAACTTGATGGTTTGAACTGCGGCTACTCCAGCGACACCACCAATGTTAATTGTCTGACTACCAATTGTATATTGATTGCTACTTGTATTACCTGTATTAGCGTTTGGTATTCCACCTGACAAGAATGTACTAGCGCCATCTAAACTACTATAAGTCTTAGTCTGTGATGCAATTACGTTTCCTGTAGTGCTTTCATCATTTGTGCCGGCTTCAATTTGGAATGGTGTAGTTGTATTTTGATATGTTTGACCAATCCAGTTATAGATATTAGCACCAGTTAAAGTAATTGTTGGGCTACCTGTATTGTAGTATGGAATACCTGAGACATAACGATAAGTTCCGTTTGTAGCATTGCTGATTGTGGCAACTGATACATCAACTGTTGGCACACTTGTTACATCATCTTTTACAAATTCAACAATGTTTGTGTTACCAGTTGCTGTATGACTTATTTTGAAATTGTTTACCCCTACTGACAGTACAGAGTTTGTTTTAGATATTTTTGCTTTGAAGCCTTTATATAAACTAGGGCTATAAATTGATGCTCCAAATGTAGTTGTTGCACCTGTAGCATCCAATAAATTATAGTCACTTTCTGATGATAACACCAATGACTGATTGGTTCCAGAATTATCACTAGAAGTTAATGTAATGTTACCATCTTCTGAGCCATTAATAAATGCACGTAAGTATCCACTGTCAGCATTGTATGCAAATGTTGACATTACTACAGTTTCTACCGGAGTGCCTGTAGTCACACGACTAATGCTTGATCCTGCTGTTGTAGATACTGTTCCACCTGTGTTATTTGCAAAATTGACTGCAAGATATGGGCTTGTTCCAACACTAGACTGGAAAGCAATAGTCTTACTGCTTAGTCCGTTTGGTGCAGAAATACTTGGGTTATAGATTTTAATTGATGAGGTGCTGTTTGGACCTGTTGCAATATAAGAAGGTGTCGCTGTACTATGACTTGTTAATGTCAATGTAATTGTTTTAGTTCCTGTACCAGAATTTTGTCCAGTAGCATAAACATGGCTCTTACGTCCGCCACCTACACCACCGGCTACACTATCACTACTGATTGTGTCAGTATTTCCATCGCCCCAATTAATTGTATACGTTACAGTTGCACCTGAAGTATTTGTAGTTGTGTTCTCCAAATAGAATGTATCACCCTCGCTAACATACAGTGTGCTACCAGTTAATGCACTACCACCTATACTACCTCTATACAAACTGAATCCAACGATTGGATTAGCGGTATATATGATAATGTAGCCGGTGCGAGTAAAGCTTGCTTCACTACCCTTACCAGAACCACCATTATTGTATGCTCTAACTGTTACAGTGAATGGACTACCTGAATTAGTAGAATAAGTATGAGTTGGTGTAGTAGATGTAGCACCTGTAGTTTGACTGCCATCACCCCAATCAATATCATAGCGATTTGGATTACCTACGCTTGTAATTGTCAGTGTAACTAGTGTTCCTGCACCACCTGCTGTTGGGCTAGCAGTAAAGCTAACACTCTTTACATAAGTATTGTTTCGCACATTTTCAAGTGCTTCGTTTAAATCGTCAATTGCGTCAGTCACTTTAGTCTCTGTTGTCCATGATGTTATTGAACCCGGTGATACTAAGTCGGTATCTATAGGACCTCCTAAAGGTATTGTATTACCTACACTACCCGAAATTCCACCAGTAACACTAATAGTACCATTAATTATAATATTCCCAGTAATATTTGCATCTTGTTGTACTTCTAAATTTCCTACTCTTAAATTACCATACTCATTGAATGTTACTACGTTGTCAGTTACTGATACGTTACTGCCCAATGCAAATTCTGCATTACTAGTATCCCAACCTATAAATGCATCAACTGGTGTTGTGGTATAATTATGAATTAGTGTACCACGATCCATATTATTGTTTGATACTAATGGATTACCGTTTTGTCCGCCACCTATTTCAGTTATTGGGTCTGTTACGTAAGTTACAGTAGTTTGAATATAAGTTACTGCACCCTTAACATCTAAATTACCTTGAATTGTTGCATCTCCGGATACTGATATGTTATTTGCAGAAATATTACCCTGAGCATCACGCAATACAAGTGTATCACCGGTAGCTGAGGTGTTTGAATTAATAAAGCCGGTACTAACATCAACCCATGCATACCCAAGATTTTGCGGATCTTTAAAATATTGATAAACTTTAGAAGTATCTGTGTCTAACCACATATCCCCTAATTTAGCATTGGTTGGTGCAGTTGCTTGTGTTGCAAAGGTAGTAACTACTTTTCCGTCACGTGTAAGATTATTACCTACACTTAAATTACTTGTAATTTCAACTGAATTTGATGTCTTGTCAAACAATACTGTAGATGTTTTTAATGTTCCGCCATCGTTATACAATATTGCTTTGTTAGCACCAGCAACTAATATATCTCCAGAAAAACTACCAGACATATGTGTAGCAATGAAACTTGATGCTGTTACACTTCCAGTAACCACCAAGTTTCCACCAATTGACTCATCTCCAAGTACATCTAAACTAACTAGTGATCCAACACTAGTAATATTTGGCTGTGCATTGGTTGAGACTGTGTTAGCAACAGTAGCCTGTGTTGCTAAATCAGAAGTGTCTGAATGACCAGCATTATCAGCATATACGGCATTTGCTACTTTACCTAAAACATTTCCGCCTGTAATATTTGATATATTACTACCGTCACCCGCTAGATAATCGGCTGATAGTAATTCACCAACAGTTAAATTCACTGCAATTGAAGCAGAATCATTTACTATCAAACTTACTAAAGTGCCTACACTAGTAATATTTGGTTGACTACTTGCAGTTACATGCAATGCATAATTAGCAACGTTAGCTTGCGCCGTATTGTCAGCAAACACAGCATTTGCTACTTTATCTGTAACGTTTGGACCATAAATATTATATAAACCTGATGCTTCACCTGCAACATTACCTACAGTTAACATATTGTTAACTATACCGCTATTAGCAGTGAACGTATCTAGCGTAGTAGGTCCATTAACGTTTAAGAAGTTTAATATACCAATTTCGTTAATGTTTGGTTGAATGTTATCGTGAACCACATTAGCAATATAAGCACTGTCTGCTGTTAAACTTGATCCTGCAAAATTTGCATAATTTGCATTTGCTACATCACCTTGTATGTTAGCACCGGAGATGTTTCCAATTTGATAACCGTCACCAACTAAGTAAATACCGGTGATTGTGTCACTAGCAGAAATATTAGAAACGCTTATGTTTCCTGATACTGTTAAATCAGTTAATGTGCCGACACTAGTAATATTTGGTTGATAATTGGTAGTAACTGTTCCGGCACGTAATGCAGTGTTTGAAATGTTTGCAAAGTTTGCAGTATTTGCTTGTTTGGCTAAATTAACGTTACCAACAACATTAGCACCTTGAATGTTTGCGAGATATGTAGCATTACCTGAAAAGAAATTAGCAATTGCTATATTACCTAATACGGCATTTCCAGCAGTTAAATTACCTGAAACATTTAATAAGGTAAGCAACCCAACAGCAGTAATGTTTGGTTGATCTCCAATTACGACATTACCAGCATAGTTGGCATAGTTGGCATTTTCAGCACTATCAGAGAAAATTGCATTAGCTACTTTTCCAGTAATATTTGAACCAGTAACACTAGTTAAATTGCTTCCATCACCAATAAAATAATTACCACGGATTTCGTCCCCAAGGTTTGCGCTACCAGAAGTTATTACTCCAGAAATTGTTAAACTTGTTAGTGTACCAACACTAGTGATATTTGATTGAGCACCTTGAGTTACATAGCCTGCTAAACCTGCATTGTCAGAAAAGATTGCATTTGCGACTTTACCAGTAACATTTGCTCCGGTTATATTACTTAAATTGCCACCCTCACCAATAATATGAGTGGCAATAATATGGTCACCTAGACTTGCGTTTTGTGATGTAATTGGTCCATCAACTGTTAAACTGGTCAATGTACCCAAACTAGTAATGTTTGATTGATCGGCTGCTGTTACATGTCCTGCTAATAAACTTGTTCCTGCACTAACAGAATAAGTAGCATTTGATACTTCACCTATTACGTTTCCACCAGTAATTCCAAATAATCTGTAACCATTACCAACAAAGAAATTAGCGGTTACTACATTACCAAGACTTGGGTTAACTGTAGGACTTACTGCTAAACTAGTTAGTGTTCCAAAGCTTCTAATATTTGGCTGTGCTGAATCATTAACTGTATTTGCAACTCCTGCGATACCTGCACTATTTGCATAAACTGCATTTGATACAAAGCCAGTAACATTTGCACCAGTAACATTTGATAGTCTACTACCGTCACCAATAAAATAACTAGCATGTAAATTGCCGTATTCATGTATAATTAAATTGTTTGCAACTAAACTTACATTACTTGCAACAGAAAATTCTTGATTTGTATCATCCCAACCAACAAACGCATCAACTGCATTATTTGTGAAATAATGCATTACTGTACCGCGAGCATTATAATCATCTGCTTGAGTTAGTACACCACCTGTTGGGTTTGCACCTAATTGAAGAATTGGATCTTCAATACGTATTGTTTGAACATCTGCATAAATTGCATTACCTTCAACAATAAGATTACCAACAATAGTAGCATCACCTCCAACAATTAGTGATGAGTTAGCAATTAATGCACCGGTAACTGTTAGATTTGCTAAATTACCAACTTGATTAATGTTTGGTTGATAATTACCAATAACAGTAGTTGACGTATTAGATTGGGTACTGTTTAATGTAACCAGTGCATAGTGTGCATAGTTAGCATTTGCGACTTCGCCAAATACATTTGCCCCTGCAATATAAGATATTCCTGCACCGTTACCAGCAAATGATGTTGCATTAAGTTGACCAGTAACATTGTTATATGTTAGTGTAGCATCACCACTAAATGCACCATTATTATTAAACTGAATGGATTGATTGCTGCCGCCGGGTGTTGTTAGTGCCGCATCTTTAAAGAATAGTGTTCCAAACCCATCAGTAGCAACTACTTGGTCAGGATTTCCACCTTGAATACTAATGTTACTAATACTACCAAGATTTGCAAAGTTACTAACTTCTAGGGAGTTGGCTATTATATTACCATTGCTGTCAACAACTGCTATTGTGGGTTCTAGTCCTACTGAGAACCCTGATTGCGAATTAAACTTTTTTAATGCCATAAATTTTTATCTGGCTCTCTTAAATTGTACTAAACTGTGTAGTCCACACAGTTGAATTACTACTAGAAGGACTAACTGTTAATCTTATATTGCCACCTGCAAACGATACAGCTAACACACCAGTTAAACCTCCCATATTAACACTCCCATATACAGAATAGTCTACAGCAGTACCATTATGCACAGCAGAAACTGACTCAACACTATATTTAGCACCCATAGATTCTTCACCTTTTACAGTAAAAATTACTCCTCGGATACCAGTTGCGCTTACACTTGCTATAACTTGATTTGGTACTGTGCTAGTTGTAGTCACAGTAGACCATAAAATTTTTGTTTGACCTAACGAAATACTATTATTTGACGTTAAATTATTTGACGTTAAGTTACCAGTAACTGTTACATTACCCTTAATACTAGTTACTGCGGTAGATATGTCAACTACATTAGCAGTACCAGTTGTGCTGATAGTTACATTGCTATTAGGATAAACAGATATACTGCTGTTACCACTAGCAAGTCTATTACTTACTGGAGTGGTAAATGCAATTCCACCAAATCCATTGGTAGTTAATACTTGTCCGGCAGTCCCATCATGCGATGGATAAATTAATCCACCTGCAACTAATTGATTGATGTTTGCTGTACCACTTATATCTACATTAGCAAGTGTACCAACACTAGTAATTTGTGGTTGTGCTGATGTTTGAATTGTTCCTTCTAAGTTACCAATAAAAGTGTCTGCTTTGATGTTTGCGTACTGTGTAGATTGCACTGATTCGTTTGGATATCCAGTAACATCTTCTCTTGCTTCAAATTGCCCAGCAGATGTTTTCCATCCAAAGAATGTATTATACGGGCCTGATCCATCAAACTTATAATTTTGTAATATTAAGCCGCGGTCTTTACCATCATATGCTTCAGCATCAGCTCCGTTACCAGAACCACCTAGTAATATCAACGGATCTTTTACAGCTAAATTAGTTACATTAATATATTGTGTGCTACCGCTTACAGTTAAATTACCACTAATAGTTGCATCACCCTGAGCAAAGATGTTTCCGGTGCGTACTGTGTTACTAGTCATATTGCCAACAAAATTAGCATTGCCAGTAGTCAATACACCATTTACATCAGTCAATATTGTAGTACCTAAACTAATACCATTTGCTGATACGTACAACTGATTCCATTTAAAATTATCACTACCTAAATCATACGTAGAATTAGTAATTGGAATTAAATTTGATTTAACGTTATTCACAACTGTTAAGTTACCTGAACTTAAATTACCTAAATATGTAGGTAAATAACTCGAAACGTTGCTATTACTATATGTTGAAAAGGGATCACCATTACTATAATAAAATTGATTGGCAGAAATAGCTCCGATTATATTAGCACCTATACTAGAAACAGTGAGTATATTAGCTGTACCAGCAATACTTACATTAAAGTTACCGTTTAAATCAACACTTGCATTACTTGAACCATTGCTGATATTAGCCGTGTTTAGTGATATGAACCCTAAATTACCAGAACCATCTGTTACGATTACTTGTCCAGGTAATCCGTCAACTGAGGGGTATTTAATTCCACTTGCAGTTAATCTATACGTATTTGTTCTTCCACTAACATTCATTGATTGAGCATTAGCATCAGTACTAATATTCAAAGAATAAACATTTGCGGCTCCACTAACAGTTAATGAATTTAATACACCTACACTAGTAATACTTGGTTGAGTTGGTGTAGTTAATTGTCCGCCAACAAATGTACTTGTAATTTGAGATGCATTTATTGTTGATACTTGAAAGGATCCGTCTAATGTTAATACATTAGCCAAATAGTCAAATTTGAGTGCGTCACTTGCACCGGCGTTACCTACATTGTTGTAAAGAATTGCAGTATTAGTTCCGGGTACAACAATATTACCAGATATATTTCCAACAACGTTACCTAAAAAGTACGCGGCTGTGATATTACCAGAAGCGGTAATTTTACCTTGAACATCAAGTGTATTTGTTATTGGATTGAATTTAAGATTATCGCTTGCACCAAATCTTGGGGGTACTGCACCACTATTGATTTGAATTGCGTAAGGTGAGCCTGCAGGCTCAGAGAAGTTATAAGGTACTCCGTTAGCATAGAAAAGATAATCAGTATAAACACCGCTGGTTGCCGAGACATTAGACGTTGTAATGTCGCCATTTGGTAATACAACAACATTAGCGATTTCTCCTACAGAGAAACCGCCCATTGAGTTAAACGCGGTAATTATTGCTGACATTTTTTATGCCTTACTATTTGTATGTAGTAACCATTATTTTATAACTAGCTGGGTTAGATAATAATGGTGAAACTGTTAATTCTATATTTCCAGTGTTATATCGGACTTTGAAATCCCCTACACCCCCGTTAATATCAATGGTTCCGAATTCTGAATAAGCAATTTGAGTACCTAAAATGCTTGCGAGTAATTTTGTTGTTTGTCTAGAATTAGCAGTAACATCGTCTGCTATAATCATGTATTCTACTGCTGAATTATTTAATCCGCTGACTGATTGTAATACTTGGTCGGCTCCTGCACTATTTGTACTTGCAAATAACATTCTTGTTGAGCTAAATTCATAAACTCCTGCGCCCATTGTAAGAGAGTTAGCTATTAAATTTCCGTTTATAGTTACTAGATTGCTAACTTCATTGAATGTAAAATTTGTATTACCGGCTGCTATTCCGTTTTTTACAAAAGCGATAGTTGTATCAGGGGCGTCAATTTTAACATCAGCAACAATATTTCCTACTAAATTTCCATAAAAATTAGTTGCAGTTACATTTCCAACAGCAACAATATTTCTACCAACATTAATATTGCCGCTAATGTTTGCATAAGGTGCTGTTATATTTCCACTGTCATTGATAATTGATACAGGGGGGATACCAACTGTATATCCGCCTGCTGAGTTGAAGGGTTCTGCTGCCATGTATTATCCTAGATTTATTATGTATTTATCATTATTAGCAAACAGATGCCCAACAAAAAAGGCTCCTAAGAGCCCTTTAAGTAACTTCCCATCCCGAGGGTAAAAAGTTTCAATTCCGATTATTGGAATGTTAGGTTGCTTACAGCAATCTCACCAACGTAGTCAGCCGCATTACCAAAAGATGATGCAGTATTTGTCAATTCGATGTAACCATAACGTGTCATGAATGATACGACTGGTTCGAATGTTGATGGATCTAGAACAACACCACTGCTCATCAACGGAATGTATGGGCAATAGAATGCTGCCGCGTCTGTCTCGCTAGAACCTTTATAACCAACCAATACTGGTGTAGTGTCAGGTGCATAAGAGTCAACGAATACACGCATAGCGCCATTCAATGTACCAACAAACTTAGTATTTGTAGGAGCTTCGAATGTACCTTCTGTTGTACGTGCAAATGCAGATGTTGTAGCAGATTGTAGAACTGTTAAACTAGCAGATGAAACAACTGCCCAATTACCAGCACCACGGCGAGTGCGTTGTGCAATCAAGTTAGCAACACGATTGATTAGAACAGCTAAAGCAGCATGTTCGTCACCAACGTAAGTAGCTGTACCACTTACTGTAGCTTGGTTGAATGTGTACTCTGTTGTTGCTAAAGTACGTAGAGATAAAAGAATCTCTTGGTCGATTTCAGCAGTGATTTCTTGTGCAAGTGCGGCCATGATTTCTGCTTCAACGTCAATACCATGTTGAGACTGTGCATCTTGTGCTGCCTCAAATGTCCAACGTGCTTGCAATTTACGTGACTTAGCTTCAACAGCTTGACGTAGAATCTGTACGGAAATTTGCTTACCGCCATTACCTTCTAAAGTCGCTGTGTTGTTACCAGTATAGCCTGTAGATGGGCTACCATCTTTAGTCATTGTAGAATATGCTTGAGCAATTTTGAATGGGCTCAATGCTTCTTCACCAGCTTGAATGCTTGTGTTGGCTGCACTGTTGTCTGTTAAGCTAGAAGCATAACGTACACGCAATGTATGAATTTGACCAACTGGACCTGTCATTGGCTGAACGCCTACCAACTCGTTAGCAATAACTGTTGGCATTACACGACGGATAACTGGAAGAATAACACGATTAAGTGTTGCAATATTGCCTGCTGTGGTTGTACCAGCAACAGATTCTTTCAATAGTGACTTGCGAGTGTTTTCTAAGATTACACCCATTGTTGAGCGGCGAGTACCCTTAAGACCTTCAAGTAGGGCTTCTTTGGTCTCGTCCCAACGGCTTTCTAATAGAACTTGTGACATGTTAATATTCTCCTAATAATGTCTTTTGTTTAGAGCCCTGCCAAACGTCTAAGGTCGATTACGTTATCACGGTCTTCAACTTCAACTTGTTTTGCGGCAGATTTATCACCTGTAACTGCTCTAACACTTTCTGAAAGCATAGGCTTTTTAGGCTCTTTCTTTTCAGTAATGTTATTAAGCACTGCGGGTAGATACTTATCAAAGGCGGTCTTCAGACGAGGTGTTTGAGTGCCTTCTAGTAAGTTCTTCATCAATGAAGCTTTTTCTTCGTTTAATGTGGCTAATAACTCGCCCATTATTTTTTCACGTTGATTAGATTCTTTGATAACACGAACTTCACGTTCTTTACTTTCAACCAATGCTTTTGCTTTCTTCATTGATTGATAGGATTCAGCTAATTTCTGATCCTTTTCTTGAATTTGCATCATTAGATTACGTGTGTCAGCTTTCTCATTTAAATGAGTAGCACTGAACTCGCTTGCATATGATTCAAATATACGGCGACCAAAATCATTCTCACGTGCGATTTTGATATCTTCTTTCAATTGGCCAATTTCACCTTTAAGATGTGTGCTAACAACTGTATTCATTCTTTTAGCTGATTCTGATACAAATTTTGCTTTAAGAGATTCTAGTTGTTTGCGACCTTCAGCAACTAACTTAACCTTAGCTTCAACAACTGCTTGCTTGTCTTGTGCGAATTCTTTAATTTCGCGGGCAAGAGCATGAACGATAAATTGTTCTAATTTTTGTTGACTTTCTTTTTGAATCTGACGGTCAGAACGCAATTCTTTAATTTCTTCGGCTAATTTCTCAACCATAAAATTATTGAATTTTCCTGCGCTTTCACGTAGCTTCATTTGTGCTTTAACACGGTCTTCATTCATTGCTTGTCTTTCATGTTGAAATTCTTGAATTTCTTCTGAAAGACCATTGGTAACCATCTTGTCAAGGGCTTCGACCATTACATCTTTGTCGTGTTCATAACGTTGTGCGAATTCTTCACGTAATTCAGCACGTACTTGTTCCTTAGCTTCATTCAATTTAGTTTCCCAAGCTTCGTTTATAGCGATGCTTGTTTCTTCATTGATGATTCCAGATTCAAGTAATGGTTTGATAGCGTCTAGCATATCTTTTTCCCTTTATTTAATTTTGAGGTCTCTAATGAGGCGAGTTACTTCCTCTTTTAGATATCTCTGAACCTTACTATTACTCTGTGCGTCTTTTGCTACATCTAACATTCTATGACCATTTCTCATATTCATAAGACCTTCATAGATTGCTTTAGGATAAGCATTAGGTGCGCTCGGTTGAGCAACAATATCCACAGTGACTATTTCAAAGTCACTAACACGGCCACTACCATCGTCTACGTTACCGCTTCCTCTGCTAGATACGCCTAGTTTGACACCACTCTCCAACATGGTAGACACTAATTGTCCCATTGGAGTTGGTAAAATTTTTAATTTGCCGAAACCATTTGGTCCGTCCATCCACATATTAGTAATCATATGTGACACGCGGTCTAAATTAATTTTCAAATCATCTGGGTGATCCACTTCACCTAGAACTGAATGACCTTCTTTGATTTGTTCATTTAGAGTATCTACAGCAGATTCAATCTCAGAAACAGGATACACACGCTCATTAGCGTTGCGTACCCCACCCTGGATAAAGATGCCTTTCATGTAAAGGCTCTTTAAACTACCTTCACCCGTACTTTCAACCACCATACTAGCACGGTCGAAAGTGAGGTTTTCTCTAAGATACAAAGCCATTGCTCTCAGTCCTTATCTTCTTTTGATAACTTGTTTTGTAGACTTTTTAGATTCGCCTACAATAGATTTATTGTTCTGACCTTCTTTGCCCTTGCCATTTGCTGGCTTAGCTACAGATTCGCCTTTTTCGCTGAAGTTCTTGCCACCTGGAGCATTTTTATATGTACCAGGAATAGTTTTAGATGTTGGCTTTAGTAAACCACCGTGTGTACCACCTTTACCGGCTTCTTGGCTACCCATTGAAATTGGCTTAGCACCAGTTTGAATAATCTTTGGTTTTGTCAATGCGATACTTCTTACGTTGTCACCGTCATCACCGCCGATGTTACTGCCATATAAGCCAGGAACTTTCTTCAACTGAACAGATTCTTCTAAAGGATCTTCACCTTCGTCATCAGATTCTTCAGCTTCCATCATTTCATCATCGCCGGAATCTTCTTCACCTTCTTCATCGCCCATATCTTCTTCGCCTTCTTCGTGACCCATTAGTTCTTCGAATTCAGCCATTAATTCGTCTAGTTTATCTTCTAAATCAACTACACGGTCTTCTAAATCTTCTTCGCCGCCCATTTCCATGTCATCATCGCCGCCGAATTCTTCGTGATCCATATCATCTTCTTCGTCATCCATGTCAATGTCAGCAAACTCATCATCTTCTTCGGACATAGCTTGACCGGTCATATCACCTTCAACTTCGTCCATCATGTCGCCAACTTGGTCAGATTCTTCCATATCGTCATTTGTTTCCTGAACGCTTACGGTATAACCTTCTTCTAATTCTTCATCCATCATTGATTCATAGATTTCGCGGCTTTTTTCAACTACGATATCATGAAACAATGCTTTAGCTTGTTCTTCATTCTCATTGATAATTAAATCAATAAGTTGTTCAAATTTTCTATTATCCATTGTTTGTTCTCCTATAAGAATGGCTTTGTAAGATTATTTAGTACGTGGGTACTAAAACGACTGATTAACTGCTATTTTTTTACGTTTTTATCTAAGATAATAGATTTTTATGACAAATCTATTACATTGCTGGCGCCGCAGGCTCTGCTACGGGCTTATATTGTTTGCGTACTTTTTTAAGATTTTGCGTTCTTTCATAGTCACGTACTTCACGCATTTTACGTAACTTTCTTATTTGACGTAATGTAAGTTTAGTCTTACGGCTTTCTTTCCATTTAGGTTTGCTGTTATCATCTTTTTCGTCTTGATAACCCTGTATAGCTGGATCGAACATTTCAAATAATTTCATACAATTATTTATCTTACATTGACGGTGCGCCTGCCGGGGCGCCAGCGGCTCCTGCAGGCATTGCATTAGGGCCTGCAACACCCGGAGCCACATCTGGTGGCATTCCCTCTGGGTTTTCTTCGGAAGTAGAAGCTTCTTCTTCATCAGTATCCAAATCGCTTGCACTTATACCAATACTACGTAAGTCACTGCCCTTAACTTCGGTTTCTGCTGGCTCCTCACGCTCCTCTTCCCACATTTCTTCGTTTTCTTTGATTTCTTCTTCGCTCATACCCAGGAAACGCTTCATAGCAAAACGCTTACTGATATACGGGAACGCTTCCATAGCTTGGAACGTAGCGACACGGTCTTTATCTAATTCGCTTTGACGATAAGCCGCAAAGTTTTGTGGTTCATTAAATTTAATATCAAATAAGCTTGATTCAATGTTGAATCCTCTCCAACGTAGGAACAACTTAAATTCTTCGTCTAGCTTTTTGCTGATATAATTCTGTAAACGTTTGCAATATTCGTTAAATCTAAATTCTTGAATCATTGCTGTGCCAACACGTCCGTCATTCAATACGTTTTGACTATCATCAGGACCTGTTGGTAAATAACTACTTGGAACACGTAATCCACGTGCTAATCTATTATTAAAGTACTTTAAGTCATCGATTTCACCAAGATTTTGTCCACCTTGTAGCATAGTGACATCGCTACCACGCCCGTCTGCTGTTACTGGAAAGAAGTAATCTTCGTTGATGCTTAATGGATTATAACTAGCATCCATAATGCTAGTACCACCTTGTACTGAAGGTATACGTCTTTGATGAATTTCATTCTTAATACGGTCAACGAAAGCCATAGCCATATGACTTGGCATGTTACCAACGTCAATCTTAAACACTCTGCGCTCTGGTGCACGACTTATGCGATAGATAAGAATAGCATCTTCAAGCAATTCTTTTTGCTTGTAGACTTTAAAAATGTTTTCAAGTATTGACTGACCAAACGGCCAAAAGCGGTCTAGACCTTCAGTTAAACTTAAATGCACAATATGTTCAGCATCAATGGCTGCTTCGTTCAAACCCAATGCAAAACGACTACCTGCAGTACCTGTTGGCATACTTGGAACCGTATAACCCTGAGCACTACCACCGCCACCTGTACCACCAAAGCCTGTACTTGGATTGGCTGCAAAATCGGTTGAAACTTTCTGTGCTACAGTTAAATTTTGTAGGTTTAAATTGATATCTTTAAGAACATATTGTTCCGGAAGTTTGCCTTCACTTTCGTTAACAATGACTTTTGTTACTTTGGTCATGTCAACCCAATATAGTTTGAAGTTTTCAGGGTCACGTAGGAAAACCTGATCCCCGTATTTGATAGCATTTCTAAAGACTTTAAACACTCTAGTGTCAAACTCGTTTAGTTTACACCATTGTTGTAGTTGTTTTGTGATGATTTCAACTTCATGGGGAGTTGGATCTTCTTTGTATTCTACATTAAATGGAGTATTATTATGTTCGTTGCGCTGTGTACTGAATTCAGCAATAATATCTAAACATGCATTAACTTCTGCGTCCACATCCATCATTTCATATTGATTATAACGCTCAATACGATTTGGGTGACCAGTATAAACTTCTGGTAAGCGACTTTGATAATTTTTATACCCAAAGTCATTATTATTGTAGCCACCATCGGATGTGCTACCACCATTCCAACTACCCTTATTGCTGTTGCTTCCAGAAATAGGGCTAAGAATGCCGTTTGGATTTGGATCGGAAAAACGCTTTTTATATGCCATGAAGTATTTAGCTTTTAAGCCGCCATGTATGTTTTTATATCGTTATGAATAATATTGCTTCGTTCAACATTTAATATCAACTCATCAAATTGATTGTTTATAAACGATAATAAACTTAAATCAATACCATCATCTTGTTGTTGTATTGGAGTTGTCATAGGTGCAGGTGGTGGTGTTTCGCTACCCTGCATCATAGAGTCTATATCTATGGGAATTCCCCCGTCACGCAATGCTATTAATGCTTCACGTCCATGCATCTCAATCATATTTGACCCGTTAACTAATCCACCTTGTTTAAGTTGTTGTAGATGCTCTGGGTCATGTATAGGTCTTTTTAGTCCAAATTTCTTTAAAAATCCATTTTTATCTAAGTATTCTGCTTGAGTTTTATTAACATCAACTGCTCGACCGGTATTATGCGGGCCTAATCCCTTTTTAGGATCCATAGGAGTTGTAATTTTACCAAATTTACTATCGTATACAGTAGGATTATTTGGTCCACCGTTGTTTCTTACCCAAGCATCGTATAATTCTTGTTGTTCTTCAACTGTACGAAAAGACGAATTTAATTCTAATTTTTCTTTTGTAGCGTTGTAATACTCTTGTGCCATTAAAGTTATGCGTTGTGACAATTCTTTATTTTTACTTGCTAACATGTTAAAATGGTCAAGATCACCGGATCTGCTAGTAAATTTAATGTATTTTGATGCTTCGCTGATATCTACAGTAGAGGTACGATTTCTAATTTCAAGATTAAGCTGTTGCTGTTCTGCCTTTTTTTCTCTATATTCTTGACCCTCTAATCCAGTACCTTGTTTTCTTACCCTAGCTTCTTTATTCATTAATTGCTGTCTTTTTTCAACAAGATCCGAATAAGAATCTTTACCTAATAATGTTTGTTTTACATTTTTTTCTTCTTGTAATCTGGTTTTGGCAGCCTTTATTGTTGCTTGTACTACAGGATCATTTGGTGTAGTTTTGTTTACCTTTTCAAGTATTTCAATGTCTTTTTCTTGTTTTGTAATTCTTTCTTGAATTCTTTCTACTGTTCTAATTTTTAATCCTACTTGTTTTAATTCAAGAGAAATATCATCGTGTTTTTTCTTTAACTGATTTTTGTCACCCAACATTATTTGAACTTCTTCAAATGCATTTTTAAGTTCACCGCCGGATATCCAAGCACCAGATGCTGCCGCATAGTAAGCAACAGACCTCACTACACCTATTAAGAATTTAAATACGGTTGATGCTATTCCAGCAAAACTTTCTACAAGTTTATTTTTCAATTGCCCAGCAGTTCTTTCAGTATCTAGTCTAGTATCTTCTGTTTTCTTAAGGTCATCATCTTTTGCAGCCATATTTTTAATTAATTCTTCGACTTCCTTTTCACTCTTTGCAGATAGTATTTGATCCGTTCTTTCTAATACTTTGCCACTAATACCAGTTTGTTTTGCATATTCATCACTAATTATCAAATTCTTTTTTTGATTTTGCATAAACTCTTGATAATATTTTAAAATCATTTTCGTACCTTCAGCTCCAGAAATTCTGCCGGTTTTTACACCTTCTGCAATTTCACGTGCTTTACCACGGGTAACGTACATCATTGCATTACCTTCATCAGTAGTAGCCTGACCATTTGCTAAGAAGTCACTAAATCCTTTTGCAATGTCAGCACTAACAGTACCCAACGTTACCATTGCTTTATCCATTTCTTTAGCTTCTTTTTCATTACCGTTTCTTATCATCAATGTTTTTTGCATTTGATAAGTTGCATCAAGTCTTAAATCTGCTAGTCTTTTGGCAGTTTGGTCTCTTGTTTCCCCAGTCATAGATGTTAATACTGTCAATGATTTTGCATATTCTAATGTAGCTTTTTTAATTTTTATATCATCGTTTTCCATTGGTGCAGTATAACCAGTCAAATACTTTATTGCTTCACTTTGTATTTCTAGCATTCTATCTGGATTAACACCTAAACGTAAAAATTCAAGTTGAGTATCATGTGTTGAAAAGATTTTACCTAAACGTTTTGCCGCAGTTGATGTATCAGGACCTAAATTTCTTAATGCCGGTCCAATATTAACAATAGAATCACCTAATTTACCGATATTTTCAATGTATCTACCGGCTTCTGTTCCTATGTTTTCAAAATCAACAGTGGTTAATTTAGCAGTTGCCCCGATAGATTCTAATCCATCATATGCATTATTAAGAGCATCAACTTGTTTTAAATAAGCATTGGTTGCACTTTCTACACCCTTAATAAAAAGAGTAATTGCCATTCCTGTTTTTGAACTAGTACCAGAAACATGTGTAAGTGCATTTGATGTTGATGTAATTAACCCTGCCCATTTACTAGTATCAGTACTAGTATCTCTTATAGCCGAAAAGGCAGACTTTGATATATTTGCTATATCTTTGAATGCTGTTACTAATTTTTTTAGTGAGCTAGCGGATGTTTTGGTACTACTAGTTATATCACCGGCAGCAGTACCTAATTGACTAATTTCTCTATCAATATTAGACATTGTTATCCCTTAACACTTTGTAACATATCTTTTTGCAATCCATTGTTTTCTTTCATCACACTTAATAAAATATTAAGTTTATTTGAAATTGATTCAAGTGCAATACCAGCCATCTTACTGTTAGATGTACCTGGTGCTGAAGTGCTAGTAGGATCAACGTTTGTTTTTTTCAAGTTCTGTATATATGAATCCATTAATGAATTAACACCTGATGAATTAGATAATAAACTATTTCTGTTATTAGACATGAAAGAAACTGGAATAGAATCGCCATTTGGTAACGGAACCACTGCATAATCTTTATTACCAGGCATAACAGTTTTATATCCAGAATCTGGTCCTTGTAAAACCCCACCGGAAGAAAACGTTTTATTAATTTTACCACCTTGACGCATTTTCATAACAGGTTTAATATCTGCTGTTGGAAGTTGCGGATTAGGAACACTACTATCTGAAGGAGTTGCATCTACTTGAGGTGTATTTGCATTTGTTTGTGCAGATTTATTGTCACTGACAGTTGCTGTAGTAGTTGTAGCTTTAGTTTTAGAATTTTCTTCTTTTTGTTCTTGTTGTTTTTTAAGACTTTCGTCAACTTTTTTATAATTTTCACCATCACGTATTCTTCTAGCTTTATCAATTGCCATTAACTGTTTGTTAACTTCATTTAATTCTTTTTCTGCATATCCTTCCATAGAACCAGTATCACCTGATGTTGGGTCTTTAATTGCATTTGCATCTTCTTCTCTAGCTTTAGCAACTGCTTGTTGTTTTTTTTCTAGCTCTGTGGTTAATTCTTTTTGTTGTTTAATTAAATCTTCGGTTGAATCAAACAAATAAGGTAATTCAGGTGGCATGTCTACCCAATCACCAAATTTCTTCATAAACCCTTTCATCAATACTTGCAAACCTTTCATTAAAGCTTGGAATCCAGTTGTCACTGGTCCTTGTATCAATTCAATGAAAGAATCAAATGCTGTTGAAAGTGCGGCGCTTGCATTATTGCTTGTATTTTGAATGTCTTTATTGGAATCAACACGATTTTTTGCTTCCTCAAGTTCTTTTTGTTTAGCTTCAAGCGATCCTTCAGCTACATTTTTATTAAGATTAGCCACTCGTTCTGCTGACATGTTCATTCTTGCCGCTAATTCAGGATTAGCTTTAAGAGAAGTAGCCATTTGCATTAATGTTTTATTACCACTTTCATTTAATTTGTTTATTAAACCTTCACCAGTTAATTTACCACTCTTAAAATCTTGCATCCAATTAGTAAATTGACCTTGAGTTTCACCCAACATTGATACGACTGACTGAGACATTTTTTGAGGACTTGACAATGCGTCCATAAATGCTTGAGCCGCAGTACCACTGACATTACTACGCATCATCTGCGCCATTGATAGGTACATATCTGCTTGTTTTTTACCTGCTTCAGTTGTACTCAATTCACGTAATGTTATATTAAACGCAAAATTTTCTAAATCTTTTTTTCTATTTTGTGAAATAGTTTCTGTTGTCTCACCCGTCAATGCGGCAAGTGATGCCAACGTAGTAACATACTTCAATGATTCGTCACTTAATTGCTTAGGTTCTTTAGCTCGGGATTGATTTAACATCCCTTGTTGTTTTACATAATCAGCTTGATACTTTGTTAATTTTTCTTGACTTATACCAATCGTATTAAATTGATTACGTATAAGATTTTGTTCTTCTTTGGATTTAGTTGCAAAACTTGCTATTTCGGCAAATTTTTTCATACCCTCGCCAGACGTATTACCCAATGACATTAAACTTGGTCCAAGGTCACTAATAATCTTTACAAGTTTTAATGATTCTCCGTTAACTGGTAAATAATTAGCATCCTTTGCTAAATCACCAAGTGTCTTAGTAGTAAATTGTGCGGCTCCACCTAGTTCTGCTAGTTGGTCAAATCCTTTATTAAGATTGTCTACTCTACCAAATACACTGTCAACAGTACTAGTAAAGAGTTTTGTAAATGCTCCTAATACTGCGCCCACTGGGCCCAATGACATCAACAATGTACCTAAACCATTTCCAGCAGTGTTAAGCGCATTGCCGTATTTGGATAATCCATCTTGTCCAGATGTTAATGCTCTTGAAAATTGAATAGCCCCGGAACCTAATTCATTTAGACCCCTAGCAGCCATGTCTAATGTTTGACCTGCTTCTCTAGTACTAAGTGATAAATCTGAAGTAGCTGAACCTAAACGACCTGCTTCACGTGACCAAGCATCATTTAACGAACCGGCAACGGATGCCATTCGTGCATTTTGCTCGTCAATAAGCCTTTGTGTTTCTTGGGCAGAATTATTATCCATGTATTTTTAGCCAATAAATATGTATAAGTGTATTTAGTGTATAAAAACTACCATTTTAGGAGAAATAATGAGTATTGAAAACAACCCGTTAAAGCAGTATTTCCGCCGCCCAAGTATCTATTTAAAGTTACCTAGCGGGGGATTAGGGTATGAGTTTGGTGTTATTGACATGCCCGAAACAAAAGAATTACCAGTGTATCCAATGACAGCAATTGATGAGATTACTAGCAAAACCCCAGACGCATTGTATAACGGATCCGCTGTTACAGATATTATTAAAAGCTGTGTACCCGCGATAAAAGAGCCATGGAAAATAACCACAGTTGACTTAGATGCTATTTTAGTTGCAATACGTATTGCAACCAATGGTAGCGAAATGGATATGGAAACTACATGCCCTAGTTGCAGTGAGGAAAGCAAATATGGAGTTAATCTAAGTATTGTATTGAATAGTTTCAAAGCAGGGGACTACGAATCAGGATTGACTCTCAATGATTTAAAAATTAAATTTAAACCATTAAATTATAAATCATTGTCTCAAAGTAGTGTGAGACAATTTGAAATTCAAAAAGCTATTATGTCAATTGACAGAATGGAAGATGGTCCTGATCGTGAAGCTAAATCAATGGATCTGTTAAAAGTTATAACCGATTCTACGTTAGATGTATTAGTCAACACGATTGATTATATTGCTACACCCGACGCAATTGTAAATGACCGTATTTTCATCGTTGAGTTTTTGCAAAACACAGACAAAAAGACATTTGAAACTATTAAAGACTATAGTGTCAATTTACGTGAAAGCACACAAACTAAACCCCTACAAATCAAATGCATACATTGTTCACATGAGTATGAACAATTATTTACATTGAACGTAAGCGATTTTTTCGCTTAAGGCTTCTATACCTCGATCCCGAGGGTATGGGTAAGCTGTTTGATGGAATGGAACGGGAGACTAAAGCTATTAAAAAGAACTCCGCAAGAATAGCTTGGTATATGCGTGGGGCGTTGACCTATGAGGATGTACTAAATCTTAGTCCAGACGAATTAAAATCAGTTAATGAAATCATTGAAGAAAACTTAGAGACTACTAAGAAAACACAGATGCCGTTCTTCTAATCCATGGAATGTCATTTGATAATCTTAGGGTTAGTATTGTGTTCATTCATTGGGAGATGAACTGCGTTCATCTAAGTACTCGCTATCGCTCGTCCTTATTTGTTTTACGGTCTTTTAGTTTAATTAATTGTAATTTGTTTATTTGTATTAAGGACTATATTGCCGCTTAGAAAGCCATGGTAGTGCTATTCAGCACTACCAATGGTAAAGGTATGTTTGCCATGCCCGTCGTCCATAGTCATCTATTCCCCGAATAATCGACTCTTTTTTGTCACTATTCGCCACCGGTTGCTCTGTAGGGTTTACTGGGTCTGTAGTTGAAGCTATTAGGTTCTGCCTAATTCTTCAGCAACGCATGTTACATATTCGCAAGATAAAGTAAAATATGTACTCATTGAAGGTTCGCTTTGACGAGAGCCTTCTCGGTGTTCCATGTTATTGCTAACATGCATACTCCAGAATCCAACGGCACAGCACAATCTGTACAGTCTCAAGGAGGACTTGCAACCAAGCCTACGAATTTTTAAATATTAATAGTAAGTGTGGACTTTGTGTCTGTATTTTCAATTGACTTTGTGTCTGCTGAATATGTTTGTACTAATTTGGTATTGTGTTTAAAGAATAAATCGAATTCCATGAGGTACCAATCACCAAACTTTTCGCTTCCGTAAAAGAAAAAATTATCGGTGATCCATGTTAGCTTGCATTGCACAGCAACATAACGACCCTTACGATTAAACTTCATAAACAGAATGTTTAAATCGTCTGGATCGGCTACATCAAGTAGTTGTTCTAACCAAGAATCCAATATTTTGTGTTCACCTGATAATAACAAGTGAAAAGGAAAATCAGCGTAAAACTTGCATTCTACGTTCATCTTCGGAAAGCTTTGTCCGGGCACAATATCACCCTTAAAGCTACGAATCTGACCTTCATGTAGAATCTGTGTTCTAGATTGATTCTTGCCACCAACGTAAGCACCGGAACCAGGGGCACGAATAAAGCTTTCACTATATTTTTCGCTTAGATATTTTGCGATTTCTCGCTCAAACCCTGATCCTTTGTTCTTACTCGGTGATGGCATAGACATATACTTATCTCTTGTGTGCAACTTTCAAAATTATTCTACGTCTACTGCTGTACTATATGTGGTAAAGCCATTTTCTTTCACGACTTTCAATACGCTAGGAACTCGTCCGGCTAATTCTTCACGATGACTAACAAGCCAAATAGACTTATGTCGTCTACGTGACATGTCCTTAAGAATAGCAATAGCGTTTTCAACACCCATTGTGTCTAGCCCACTGTCAATCAATTCGTCAATAAACAATGTATTGATTGGTGCATATAAGTTCTCCCAAACATCACGAAAAGCAAAACTCAAGCCTAGAATCAACCGATTACGTTCACCACGACTTAAATTGTCAAAGTCAAGTTCACGGCCCAACTCAGTAATTTCAACTGTTAAATCATTTTGAAATACTACTTGATGTGGTAAGCCAATCTTATCTAAGTAATGTGTTAAGCGACTATTCAAATATGACAGATTTTGGTCAATGATTTTCTTACGTACAAAACTATCTTTGCTAGTTAAAATATCTAACAAAAACTTTTGATGTTCCATAGTCTTAGTTAGTTTATTGATTGCTTCAAAATCAATTGCTTGCAACGCATTACTTTCCATCTCTGTAACCTGTTCAGCATATGGATCAGACTCAGCAGCCTTAGTTTCAATTTGCTGTAACAACCCTGATACTTTGCTACGATGTTCAATCGCTTGTGCTTCTGTATCATAATGCGTAACTGGCATAGGACCCACTTCAACCGAGGTAAGTTCTGCTAATTGTTCAGCATATGGATCAACTTCTTTTTCTTTTTCAAGAATCTTTGTACGAATGTTTTCTGCATCACTACCATGACGAATTGCTTCTGCTTCTGTCTTGTAATGTGTCTTAGGCTTATCTCCCAATACAATGTCTTTATCGTTTAATTCTTTTAATTGATTCAACAGTGTAGTAACATGAAATTGTGCATCTTCTAGCATCTTTTCTTTATCTGCTAGAACCTTAGCGTGTTGTTCGTCATGGAAATCTTGACCGCAAGCATAACATTGATGTGCTAACAACTTTATAATTTCAACATTTAATTTCTCAATTAACTTGTTTTCTTTATCAATGTCCTTATTGATTCGTGCAACTTCTTTGTCTCTGTCTGCAATTTCTTTTGACTTGTTATTATACTCAACCAAGGCACGATGTGCTAAGATTTCTTGTACGATATCTATTCTGGTTAGTTTTTCTGCTTGATTTAATAAGTCAGTAACATCTTTATCTTGCTTTTGCTTCCAAGCAGTTTGTCTAGCCAATAATGCATTATATGTATCTTGTTGTTTCTTCTTTTGATTCCAGATTACTAACTCTTTATGTGCTAGTAATTCACTATCAATATCAATTTGTGACAGTTCATCATATTGTGCAACTAAGTATGCTAAGTCATTTTCATGTTTCTTTTGCCAAAGCCCTTGTCTGCGCTTTAAACTTTCAATTTGTTCTTTTACTCGCTTGTTGGCTTCTTCAATAGCTTTGACTTTAAATTCTTCACCTTGAATACTATCTTTAGTATCTTTCAACAGTACCTTAATTGTTTCTGCTTTTTCAGAAAGTAAAGTAATACCTAACAACTGTTCAATGATTTCACGTTGTTCGTTATTTTTTAATGCTAAAAATGGTTCTGAATATGTATTCAATGCTACGATATGACGAAACATGCTACTAGACATACACAATACTTTTTCAATTGCTACTTGTGTTTCTTTGTTCTCACCCTGTGCATCGTCCGTACCTTTTTGTAAATCATTATTTACATAAAATCGTAATAGATTTGGCTTACGACCACGCTCAATCTTATAGTCAATGCCACCAACACTGAATTCAAGTGTAACTAGCATACCCTTTCCATTTGTACGATTAACTAAATTATCTTTTCTGATACTGTTAATGGGTACACCAAACAATGCATATGATAGACCTTGAATAAGACTGGTCTTACCTGTACCATTACGAGCACCGTCACCACCTAAGTCTAAGTTCTCACCTAGAATAAGTGTTAAGTCTTGCCGGTTAAAGTCAACTGCTTGTGTGACTTGACCAATTGATAGAAAGTTTCGTAATGTAATGTTCTTTAATAATATCATTTTAATTTTCTAAAAAAACTGTCTTTGGATGATTTCTCAGCCTGCAACGTTCGTTCTATTATGCCTTCTAATTTCAGTTTAACTGAAATCAACGTCTTTTGTTCTCTTAAGCTACCTAAGTAAGAATGAGTATTAGTCAACTCAGATAAAGCAATACCTAAATGCTTGTTTACTTTAATCAACGATTCTAATTCTCTAACTTCTCTGGGTATCTTCATAGGTTATTGTAAATCTCTAACAAAATTCGTTTATCAAATGTGTTTGATTCAATGCTGTTAATCTGGTCGATGACAATCTGGTCTACACTTTCAAACTTAAGACCATCAAATCCTTGATTCTCTCTTTGTTCAACCTTCATAGGTATCAATGTCATCTCACGTAGTTTGTGTTCTGGTATCATAGTTTCACGTATGAAGTTTGCTTCTTCATAGCTAATATCAATATCAAGATGTACTCTAACATGACTGTCAATTAATAGCAACCCTTCAGGGTTTTCTAAGATATCACTAAGTTTATGTACTCTAAATATGGGCTGTCTTGGCCAACTATGAAAGACTGGTTCAACTCCCCATTCCAATATCATCATGCCACGTGCATCATCACCTGCATCAGCATAGTTATGTGGGAAAGCATTACCGATATACCAAATGTTTTTCTTTGCTTGTCGTTTATGAAAATGCCCACTGAATACTTTATCAAAGCCAGTAAAATGTTCACTACTAATTTCACCATGATCGGGCATCTCTACCATAGCATTCATGTAGAAACTTGGTAATTCAAAATGACCAAACATATATTTGCCAGATAATTTTTGAACTTTCTTATAGTCATCTTGTACAAGCCAAGGTGCAATAACAACATCACCTTGACTAAACCAATCATTAACGATTGTCACGTTAGGTAAATGTCTAGCCCATTCAACTGAATGAATGTCTCGCTTGTCTCTATAATAAAGGTCATGATTGCCGGGTATAAAGAATACTTGGTCAAATGAAGCACTTAATTTCTCAAGTGCTTGTAGACCAAAGGTCAATGTGTGAATATTAATACTAGCACGGTGATGATTGTAATCACCTAAAAAGAAACAGGTTTCACAACCCTCTTCTTTTGCTTTTTTAATAAACCAGTCTACAAAATTAGCACAGTCTTGATTGTGCTGTAAACTGTTGCTCTTAAGTCCAAAATGAATGTCAGTAAAAACTGCGGCTTTTTTGAAAAGGTTAGTCATTCGTATATTATATAGGAAACGGAGGTGCAAAAGCAACTCCGTTGGTTAAATTATTCTTCGTAGACGGTAGAACTAGTTCCAACACCTTGGCGTGACCAGCTTGGATTAAGCCCGTTCATTTCTAAAATATCATCACGGATATTTTGATTGCGCTTTTCGGTGTTCAATACACGACAGAAACTATTAGTAATAGCCGCTGTATAATATGCAAATGGGTTTGCCGATTTAGCTTCATTGAAACGTAAGCCAACATATGTAAGTTGTAGAATGGCTGAATTACGCATCTCATCATTGTATGTGTACCCGCGCCAATTAAACTTCATTGCGTATTTTTCACATAACATAATGTACATACGGGCAAGCTTGTTGGTGATATTTCCATGATCCTTACCAAACTCACCGTTTTCTAAATCACCTTTCCAATGACTTTTTCCGATAACTCTGAAAGTGTTTGTGCTATCTAAGCGGAAGTGCTGAAACGGCGGGAAGTTGACTTTAACATGTACCATGTCGTCAACTTCTTTAGCAGTAGTAGGATCTTCTAAGTCAGCAAAAATCTCATCAGCATCGCCCTCGTATTCAAAGATATCTTTAGCAGTTTTCTTTTTGTCTACCTTACGTGGTTGTTTGGGTGCGACCGGAATATGATCCCAAGTCATTACTCTAAACACTAAGTCTGTTGTAGGAATAGATATTGGATCAGTCGTGCCTTTAGCAATACCCTGCTCAACATCCAATCTTTCAGCACGATTTTCACGTGCTAACTGAATGTTTTCTGGCTTGTATGCGTATTCTAAGCTTTGGGGAATGCTAGCTTGGGGCATATCCACGATAAAATCATATCTATGGTCTGTGTCTGCTAGAAAAGTGCAATATGAGTTTTTGCTACTGTGGATCTCTTTTAAAATGTCTTTATTATTTAAATAATTTACTGGTTTTTTAGTTATGATAGTCATAAGTGGTTAATGTTTCCTTGTTACAATTGTAACAGAATTGTAGACAAAAAGCAACTATTTTTATTAGGAAAAGGTAAAAATAGCACTTTTTAGTAGCGATAAATATATTTAGTAAAGGTTTAAATATGGCAACGAATTATGGATTAACAGCACCTTCAGTAGCACCCGGCGAAGAGCCACTGGCTCAAACACAAAATAGTATACTGACTGCAATAAACACTGCTCCTGTGTCAAGCCCTGCACCGGTATCATATTCAATTTATTCTGAGGGTACCCCCAATTTGAATGCGATGTCTCTCAATCAAACTTCTAATACTCTCCCTGAAAATCCAAGTAATACTAATGCCGCACAAGAGACCCCAAATTTTAAAGTACCTGTATCGGGACTTCCTAGCAACGACTGGAGATTAACTCTAAAACTTGCACCCAATTCAACGTATTTGTATAACGCACCAGACCCCGGCATTTTAGCTCCTTTAAAAGGTAAAGGAGTAATATTTCCATATACTCCTTCTATTAACATGAACTATACATCAAATTATGAACCAACTGATTTGACTCATAGCAATTATAAAATATATCAATACAAAAATAGCAGTGTAGGTGAAATAACTATACAAGGAGATTTTACTGCACAAGACACAAGTGAAGCAAATTATTTACTAGCAGTAATTCATTTCTTTAGATCCGCTACAAAAATGTTCTATGGTCAAGATAAAAATCCACCAAACGGAACTCCTCCCCCACTATGTTATCTAAGTGGGTTTGGACAGTATCAGTTTGATAAACATCCGGTAGCAATATCAAGTTTTAGCTATCATTTACCTGCTGACGTAGACTATATTAAGGCAGGGGTGTTGACAGGTCCTGGTTCCACTCCTAGCCAAGATGTAAAAACTTCCGAACCAAAAACTAAGGTTCCTCCTAGCACCAAGGTAGCAAATTTTGTATCAAATTTTGTCAGTAGTAAATTATTAAGATTAGAATCGTCTAAGTTAAAACCAAACGCAAAAATAGCAGATCCTGTATTTAAGGCAAATCAAATTGAATCACCTACTTATGTTCCAACTAAAATAAGCATTAATTTAACTTTATTACCAATCGTCAATCGTTACGATACAAGTCAGCGTTTCAGTTTAGAAAAATATGCAGAGGGAACATTATATAGTGGTAGTTTATCTAACGACAAAGGTATTTGGTAATGGCATTATATAACGCATCTAGTCCATATCACGATTCAAGCATAGTGAATAATCAATTTTTGGATATTATGGTCAACAGACCTATACCCAAAGACCCTATAGATATGTATTGGGAAATAACTCAAACATATCATTTACGTCCTGATTTATTGGCATACGACTTATATGACAATGCTGGTTTGTGGTGGGTTTTTGCACAACGAAATCCAAATCGTTTAAAAGACCCACTGTTTGATTTTGTTGCAGGAACATCAATTTACTTACCTCAAATGGCTAACATAAAACCCGCCCTAGGATTATAAGATGGCATTTGAATTTACCGACGAACAACTAAAATGGTTGGGTAACGCAGACAAGCAAGACCCGTATGTTTTAGCACGTATGCCGGGACCAAAACCCCCGCCTAGTTATTTTACAAACCCCAAGGATCAAGCACTTGCAAAACAACGTTTTGCATCGGTGTTTGTTGAAACTGCGGAAATACCCGAACAACCTTCGGTGACTCCGGATCTTCCTGCTACAAATAACGAATTGACAGATGATGATTCAACCGACTCAACTTCTACTGCTACTATACCGGTTGCAACAGAACCGGTTGTAGCAACGGAAGAAGAATACACTCCTGGTATGCCCGGAGCCAGAACATATAATCCATTGAGTAGATTTAGTAGCTACAATTATCATATAACATTGTATATGATAACTCCAATGGCATATAGTAATTTTGTAGAAAATGGCAGTATTAATCCTTCAGGAATGTATATTGTCGCTGAATCCGGTGGTACAAATGCAGACGGAAAGAATCAGCGTTTATTCAACTTAGATTTTTATATAGATGATTTAACATTTCAAACTTTTTTAAACACCAAAGACACTGGTGGACCTAGTGTTGATTCTATTGATTTTAATTTTAAAATATACGAACCTTTTGGTTTTAATTTTCTAACATACTTAAAAGATGCGGCATTAAAAGTTGCTCGCTTAAGTACGCTTCCTGGAGCAGAAAAAGCTACACACCACATGCAACAATTATATATGATAGGAATTAAGTTTTATGGCTACGACCAAAACGGTGATTTAGTAACCAATGATTCACTTAATAAATTAATACCTAATTCAAAAAACGGTTCAAATCTTCAAGCTAACCCAGACAGTGGTATTTTTACAAGGTATTTACCAATAACTATCATTGATTTTCAATTTAAATTAGATGGAAAACTAACTGCATATGCAATTAAGGCTGCTAACGTGTCCGTTGCAAAAGGCAATGGCGTAGCCAGAAATCAAATTAAAAATCCTCAACAAGTGGTAGGGAAAAATGTCGAAGAAACATTGATGAATTTAGAAAAAGTTATAAACAAAGAACAAACCGATCAATTAGATAAAGAAGAAATTAAAGTTGCAAATAAATTTATAATAAAATTTGCTAATCCTAATTCTAGAAGTATTAAAGATGCTACAATAATTACTTCAGCCGAAGCACAGCGAATAAAATCAAACATTACTGGATTAAAAGAAATTAACGATGTTAGCCAAGTGAATGATAAAAATGCAAGTCAGGCACAACCAGATAACAATACCCGCAGTGTAAGTTTTGCTAAAGGTACTGCTATTACACAAGCAATTGAAAGAATTATTGCACAAAGTACTTTTATAACTAATGGGTTAAGTAGAAATTTAACAGAAGATGAAGAAAACGCTGATGATAACAGTAAATCAGGATCTGGTAAAAAGATGAAATGGTTTGTTATAAGCCCGATTGCAAAAATTATAGCTTATGATACTACTGTCAATGATTTTGCATATGAAATAACTTACTTGATTAATGAGTATAAAATACCTTTTGTAAGGTCTGCTTTTGTAAAAAATGTTGAAGGATATTATGGACCTCATAAACGATATCAATATTGGTTTACTGGAAAAAACACAGAGGTCATTAGTTACGAACAGAAATATAATGGTTTATATTATATGGATACACCGGTAAATCCTGAACCCGGAAAAGAAATGCCCAACACCGGTGGGTATGCCGCCCCATATAATACAAACACCCCGTCAAACGCAGATACTTCTACTATGTTTGAAAAGGGAGGTGAAGCTATTGGAAGTTTAAGAACTAACCTATACAATCCGGCAGATCAAATAACATCATCTATTACTATAATAGGTGATCCTGATTTTATCGTAACTACTGTTGGAGTAGACTATACTGCATATGAATCTTTTTACGGTGCTGACTACTCAATTGACCCTCACGCAGGGCAAGTGTTTATTGAAATTGACTTTAAACAAGTAATTGATTACAACAATGATACTGGTGTAATGGCTGCAAATGATAAATTGAGTGCATATAATTATCCAAAGTCTTTAAAAAATGTTCAAGGTATAACTTACATGGCAAAGGATGTTGTGTCAACATTCTCAAGAGGTAAATTTACACAAGAACTACACACTGTGCTTTGGAGCCCGCCCACAGACGATAATTCATCAACTTCTAACTCTGAATCAAATAGAGAAAATCAAAAAAATGCAGAGACAAAAAATAAAGATAATGCAAAAGGAAAATTGGTTGGTTTTTCTTCAGAAGAATCTACTGGTGGTGATTCTTCAGTTTTGGCTTCTAGTGATACTTCAACTGGTCGTGAATTTGGTAATTTGCCAGATAACTTAGAAAGTACGAACACTCCAACAACAGCAGGCGCAAAAATTATGAGTGTAAATTATCCATACAATCAAAGACCAGATGATGATAATTCAAGTTATGCATAATATTGTAATGATGGAAGATAAAAATGACTAATAACGTAGTAAAAATCAAAGGAACCACTTCTGCTAATAAACAGGGTAAGGGTGGTAGTATCAGTATAAACTATGCAGTAAAAGGTATAGTAAAGAACGTTATAGATGCAAACAGATCAGGAAGAATTCAAGTGTTCATTTCTGATTTTGGTGCAAAAGACGAGAACGCAGTAACAAGCTGGACTACAGTAAGTTATATGAGTCCTTTCTTTGGTATTACTCAGGGAGACAACGGCAACGGAAGTAGTGGTGAAGGCTCATTTAAAAACAACCATCACAGCTATGGTTTTTGGGCTGTACCGCCTGATATAGGAACTGAAGTCATATGTATATTTTTAAATGGTAAACAAGATTTTGGATATTATATCGGCTGTATTCCAAAAGTAGGATTGCATCACATGGTTCCTGGCATAGGTGCTTCAAGTCACATAAGTTCAAATAGTAGTGAAGCTGATAGTTACGGCGGTGCAACAGCATTGCCTGTTGTAGAATGGAATGACGTTGGTAATGACGAATTAAGTAATTTTCTTGATGTTAATCGTCCAGTACATAGTGCAGTTGCAGGACAATTGCAACAACAAGGTTTATTACGTGATCCAATTAGAGGTGCAATTTCAAGTTCTAGTATGCGTGAAACACCATCACGTGTGTTTGGTATATCTACACCCGGTAGACCTATATATAAAGGTGGATTGGGTGACGGAGTTAATGATACTGCTATTGCAGAAGGTATACCGAAACAAACAGACAGTAATCTTAAAGTAACTTCTCGCCGAGGTGGACATAGTTTTGTGATGGATGACGGTAGTGTAGAAGGACAAAATCAATTAATAAGATTGCGTACAAGTTCTGGTCATCAAATTACTATGAGTGATGATGGTCAAACTTTATTTGTGATACATGCCAATGGTCAGAGTTATGTAGAGTTGGGCAAAGAAGGCACTGTAGATATCTATTCAATGAACAGTTTTAATGTTCGCTCACAAGGAGATATTAATTTTCACGCAGACAACAATGTCAACATACATGCTGAAAAAAAACTTAACATATATGCTGAACAAATTAATATTCAAAGTGACAAAGAAACTAATATACGAATCGGAAGCGAATTTACACAACATACAGTTGGAGACCATACACTTAAAGTTGATAAGGGGTTGAGCATGAACTCAACATCAGATGCTTCTTTGGCATCAAGTGCAACAACATATATAAACGGTAGTGTTATTAACTTGAATACCGGTGCAACTTCATTAAACCCCGAAGCAGTAAAATCATTTACTAAAACATCGCATGTTGATACATTATCTGATAGTTCTAAGGGTTGGGTGGTAACCCCAGGAAAACTTAACAGTATAACCAGTCGTGCCCCTGCACATACACCTTGGGCAAATGCTAATTTAGGAGTTGATGTTCAAGTAAAAGCTTCTGCTAGCGATTCATTACCTAGCCCACCGTCAGCTCAAGTTGATGCAGTAAATAGTTCAGTTCCAACTAATCCAAAGAATCCTACTTATCCTGCAGTTGCCGCAACCGTACCATCAGCAGATTCAACAGGGGAATTAGATAAAGGTACAACTCAAGCAATTATTTCTCAACAAGCAGTGACCGTAGCAAACGGCCCGGCTAAAGATGCAGTTTCCGCAGGTTCTGGTGTAGTGGACATTAATGGTACAAAACAAGCAATATTAGGAAAATTAGGACAAACACCAACTCAACTAGAACAAGCTGGGATTATTAAACCGGGTAGTGCAGCCTTGGCCAATTCATTGGTAGCAAAAGGCAAAACAGTTGAAGAAGCATTACCACCAAGCTTGTTTACTGGGAAAGACGGAGTCAATAGTGTTTCAGATTATGTACAAAATCCTAAGGCGCAAGTGTCCGGTGCAACCACTATAATGGAAAACGGATATAGCTCTCTCAAATCTTCTGGAATAATTACTGGTAAAGAAAGTCAATCTAGTGTTGGTGGGTTGTTATCTAGTTCATTAACACATGGGTCAGACGCAACTATTGGGTTTGTTAAAGGATTAGGCACTACAACACAATCAACTAGTACCGGCGCTAAGATAAGTTCAAGTATTACTGATGGAAATTATGCAGCCAATTTAAATGAAAAATCTATGAGTTCAACAGGTACAATAGGAGATTCAATTAAGAAAACAACAACCTCAATAATTGATAACGCAAAAAATGCAGCCTCAAAAGGATTTGATGCGGTTAAGTCAGTTTTCAAAGGTTTTTCTGCTAATAAGCCCGTAAACTTAACAGTCGCTACAGCAGAAAATGATCCTAATTATAAACCGGCGTTTGTTAAAGACCCGGCAACAGGCAGAGATGTTAGAAATTTTAGCGATGCAGAGTTAGCACAAATGAAGTCTAATAACAGTGAATTAAACAAAACACTAACTGCAAGCATGGGACTTCAACCCGGCGGATCATTGTCTACTTCTTTATCTAACGAAGGATCTGCTCTTAAAAACTCAATATCAACTTCAAGCACCTCGGAAAGTTCTATGAGTGCATTGACCTCTCCAGCAAATAATTTAGGACTTACTAACGGAAGCGGGTTAAAAAGTTTAACTAATGGAGCGCCCGATTTGTCAGCATTAGCAGGTGCACCTAGTACAGAAAATTTACCGGTCAAATTGCCACAGAACGCACAAACTATAGCAAAATCTTCATCACCAACTGGTACTACATTAAGCAGTGTAACTTCTCCTGGATTAGGTTTAGGAGCATTTGAAGATGGATTAGCGTCATTGGGTTCTTTTGTTAACAAGGCTGATCCTGCTAGTTCAAAACCTAATTTAGGGGCTATACCCAAAGGTGGTGAAAATAGCACTGTTCTTCCTACTTTCGCCGTAGATACAGTAGACCGAACAGAACTTAATTCATTGTCAAAATCTTTACTGGGACCGGGGGTCGCACTACCAATCACTTCGGGCGGTGCATTGAACGTAAAACCATTAAGTGCGGAATCATCTGCCAAATATGATACTTTGAAAAAAGAATTAGACGATTTAGATAAAAACAAAAAATGGGACCTACAAACCGCAAAAAATAAAGCTGAAAAGAAATACGGAGCTGACAGTGCAGAATATGCGAGCGCCAATCAGGATTATAAGGATTGCATCAAACGCATTGAGGATATTAGAAAAGAAATGTACAGTTTGACTACAGGACAATAAAGGAAAAAACATGGCAATATATTATGGATTCTCAACACAACATATTAATTCAATTAGGTCTAACGATATACCTACAGGATTATCTAATTACAATAAGAAAATAGGTACTTCTTCAGTCGGGGCAAAAAAGTATAAAGTCACGGATGATGAATTAGTAATATTAGATTTCCTCAATGCGCTGAATATTCCGCAAGGATCAAAACCGGGAAAAGCTTCTTATGGTACAAATATTTGGAATTTTATATATGAGCCAAATACTCCTGATACCGTTGCATTACTTAAAGAAGAATTGTTAAGAATTTCTAGAATGGACCCAAGATTGATTATTAATTCAATTGATGTTTACTCTCAAGAAAATACAATTGTTGCACAGATTGAGTTGGCAATAAATCCAACAAATCAAGCACAAACATTGAGTATTATGTTTGACCAACAAACAAATACTGCTACGCTAGCTTAAAAACCGGTATTTTTATAACGATAAATATATTAGAGAGATACTACATTTATGGCCACAAGTTCTAGACAATCAACAATATTTGGTACCAATGATTGGAAAACCATCTATAAAACTTTCAGTCAAGCTGATTTCCAAAGCTACGACTATGAAACTCTGCGTAAAACTTTTGTAGATTATCTAAGAACTCACTATCCAGAGACTTTTAATGACTATACCGAGAGTTCAGAGTATATAGCATTGTTGGATATTATTGCGTTCATGGGGCAAAGCTTAAGTTTCCGTGACGATTTAAATACACGTGAAAATTTTATTGACACAGCAGAACGCCGTGATAGTGTTATTAAACTAGCAAATTTAATTGGGTATAGCCCAAAAAGAAATTTGTCCTCTGAGGGCTTTTTAAAAATAGTAGGAATTAGAACTACTGAAAATATAAGTGATATTAATGGGGCTAATTTGGGTGGTAGGACAATCACCTGGAATGATCCGTCAAATGGTAATTGGCAAGAGCAATTCAATACTGTTTTAAATGCGGCTTTAATTAATTCGCAAAGAATTGGTCGTCCCGGAAATACAACTACGGTGTTGGGAATTAAAACTAGCGAATATAGTATTCAAATACCAGCAGATGCACTACCTGTAGTACCCTTCAATGCTACAGTTAGCGGAACTACAATGAACTTTGAATTAGTTAGTTCCAGCACTGTTGGAAAAGATTATATCTATGAATTGCCACCAAAAGCAAACGGAATATTTAATATATTGTACAGAAATGATAACTTAGGTTACGGAGGATCAAATACCGGATTCTTTATGTATTTTAAACAAGGCACATTAAAGACTCAAAATTTTTCTTTGTCACAAAAATTATCAAATCAGATAGTCAGCGTAAACATTGAAAATATTAATGATAATGATGTTTGGTTATTTAAAATTGATCCTGTAACAGGGGAACTAACCGAGTGGAAAAAAGTTGATAATATTTTTAACAACACATATTCATTATCTAACAAGAATAATAACCAAGTATTCTCTGTTGGCTCAAGATTTAACGACCAGATAAATTATATATTTGGTGATGGTGTGTTTGGTGAAATACCAATTGGAAACTTTAGAGGATATGTAAGAGCAGGTAACTCACTTCAATATAATATTGATCCAAGTGAAATTCAAGGAACCGCTGTTTCTTTTAGTTATGTTAGTAAAACTAATAGAGTTGAAACGTTAACAATAACTCTACAGCTAACACAACCTGTAACCAATGCACAAACACGTGAACCAATATCAGATATTAAATTACGTGCTCCCACAAGATACTATACACAAAATCGTATGGTAAATGGTGAAGATTATAACGTATTCCCAAAAACATTGTACAGTAGTGTATTAAAAAGTAAAGCATTGAATCGTAGCAGTATTGGAACTTCACGCAACTATGATTTATTAGACCCAACTGCAAAATATTCAAGTGTTAGTGCATTTGCTGAAGATGGTGCATTGTATCAGAAAACTGACAATGAGTTTAGAACATTTACACTAGAAAGAGGAACAACAAGTGTGATAAGTTTTTTAACTAATAACTTGTTGTCTATATTATCTAACCATAAAATGTCACAGTTTTACATTTCTAACGCAAACAGATTTTCACCAACTACAAGAGATTCAATAACTGGTCAACCAATTTATAATGTATGGAAACAAACTTCATACAACTATACAAATATTACAGGTTATTTCAATATTAGTGATACTGCCGTACCTGTAGGAATATATACTACTGGAAATATGAAATATTGTACTACAGGAGCATACATTAAATTTATTGCACCTAGTGGATATGTTTTTCAAAACAATAAATTAATTCCAAAATTATCACAACCCGGAGACGTTACATATCTTTGGGCTACTGTTGTTGATGTTGTGAATGACGGATACAACGGAGGTTTGGGTAATTTAGCTTCTGGATTGGGTCCAATTACACTTAGCCATAATATACCATCAGGTTCAATAGTAGACACAATCATTCCGGTGTTTGATAATATTGTTCCTGCTATCTTAATTCAAAATGCAATAGCACGTTGTAACATAAATCAAAGTTTTTCTTTAATGTATAACAATTCATTATCATTGAATGATCCAAATAGATGGACAATTTTTGATTATTCAGAAACTAATTTCTTAGTTAACTTTAAAAGTTTAGGTAATGGTTTGTACTCAGTAACCAATAAAGCACTATCATTTTACTTTGGTAGTGTTAATGATACAAGATTTTCTTTTGATAAAACAAAGATTATATACGATCCACTTAGTGGAAAATCAACTTATGATACTATAAGAATTTTAAAAACAAACTCACTTCCAAGTTCAAATTCATCTTTCTCGTCTGATATATATTTGGCTGTAGTAGGACAACCAGTAGAATCTGATGGTTATGTGGATGATTATTCTGTAGAAGTTAGCATTTTAGACCCAGAAAATAATCAAATTATTGGTAATCCTGATTTTTTTGATGACGTTACTGCATACAAGAGTGTACCAAACGCTTTTGTGTTTGTTGAAAAAATAATTGATTACAATTTATTAAACAAATTCAAAATCATCCCTAGTACAAATATTGAAACCAGCTACGGTACATTGAATCAAATTCAAAATGTAAAATACTTATACGAAATAGGTCAGCGTTTTTATGCATTTTTAGATAAAAAATATTATCAAACTGCAATTGATTCTACTTCTGCTAATTTTATATTAGTAAATGAAATAAGTGGTATTTATAATTATTCAGGAAGACAAGGACTGTATTTTCAATACAAACATAACAGCAGTAGTACTTCTAGAATTAATCCTGCAACCACAAATATTATAGATATGTACCTTGTGACTCAATCATATTATATACAATATAATCAATGGATCACTGATACTACCGGTAAAGTTGTTGAACCAACTGCACCTACAATAAATGAGTTAGCACAAAGCTATGGTAAAATAGAAAATTATAAAATGTTAAGTGATAGTGTAATTCTAAACAGTGTCAAATTTAAACCTTTGTTTGGGTCTAAAGCAGATTCTGAATTACAAGCGGTAATTAAAGTAATTAAAAATTCAACTACTACCGCAAGTGACAGTGAAATAAGTATCTCTGTTATCAACAGTATCAATACTTATTTCAATATTAATAATTGGGATTTTGGGGACACGTTTTACTTTAGTGAATTAAGTGCGTATTTACATAGTGAACTGGGAGACTTTATAGGGTCTGCTATTTTAGTTCCAAAGAATCCTAAACTAAAATTTGGCGATTTGTATGAAATTCGTAGCGCACCTAATGAAATTTTTATAAGTTGTGCTCAAGTCTCTGATATACAGGTTATCACATCACTAACTGCAAATGAATTTTAAACCAGTGGAAAAACAATAATGACATCTCAAGTAAGAACGCTTAATTTTCTTCCTGAAATATTTAGGACATCATCTAACCAACAATTTTTAAGTGCAACACTGGATCAGTTGGTTACTCCACCTAAATTGGATAAAATAGAAGGGTACATTGGTAGAAAATTTGAATATGGATTAACTGCTAGTGATACCTATATTCCCGAAACAAATAGTATTAGACAACATTATCAATTAGAACCAAGTGTTGTCTTTACAAAATCAAATACTAGTACCGCAGTTGACGTATTAACTTATCCGGGACTAATTGATGCATTGGCAGCGGAAAATGGTTCAGTAGTAAATCATTCTAAATTATTTCAAAATCAATTTTATTCATGGGACAGTTTTGTTGATATGGACAAACTTGTTAATTTTAGTCAGTATTATTGGTTACCTGATGGGCCGGATAGTGTTGAGATAACCACAGACTTACTACACAATGAACTTCTTTTCATTGTAAAAGATGAGACAATTGATTATTCATTCACTGCCAATGACAAAGCTTTGGGTAAAAATCCTGAAATAAAATTATTACGTGGCGGCACATATACCTTTCAAGTAGACCCAGCTTCCAAAATGTACATACAAACTAGTCCTGGTATTTCGGGTGTTGATCCTGCTAGAAATAATGTAAGTTCTAGAGAAATATACGGAGTTGATGGCAATGGAAACGGTATAATTACTTTTACTGTACCTCATGTAAACGATCAGGATTCTTTTATATACGCAAACAGTATTTTTGTTGATTTGATATCTACAATACCGTTTGATAGCATTCATGGAAAAGCATTAAGTACATTTAAAAACTTAGATAATGTAAATATTTTAAATGATAAAATTATAATGTTTTATGGGTTTGCACCTAATCAAACCGCACGTATTGTTAATTTTTACGATGATGGTACTTTGGATAATCTTACTTTTGATTCTAGTACTCCCACCGTAGTTAATAACTATTTTTACAAAATTAGTTTAGTTGCAGATGAGACCGGAGATCCTTTAATCTCATTATCAGAGTACAAGCAAATACCAACCAATCAAAAAATAACTATTACCAATGGAAAACAATTTATTGGAAAATCTTTTGTACGCAATGAATTTGGAGAGATAATTTTACTACCACCAATCACTGCTAATTTAGACACCTTATATTACCAAGATTCTAAAAATTCTTTAAAAACAGGAACAATCAAATTAATTGATAATCAAGACAGCCACGCTATAAACATTGAAACTGGTATATTAGGAAAAAGAAATTACACTAGCCCGTTGGGAGTAAAATTTACTAACGGATTAAAAGTATATTTTACCGGATTGGTTTACCCACAAAATTACAAAAATAAAAATTATTATGTTGAGGGTGTTGGTTCTAGCATTTACCTAGTACCCGAATCAGAATTGTTAGTTCCAGAAAAATTTACTGAAAACGTATACAAATATTACGACACCGAAAATTTTGACACTTCAGGTTTTAGTGAAAGACTAAATGTTCCTGTTAATAAAGACTATATAACCATTAACAGAAAAGCACAAAATAGAAACGCATGGAGTCGAAGCAACAGATGGTTCCATATTGACGTATTAAAGAATACTATAAAATATACAAATGGTTCTATTGCTCAGAATGCATTGAATAATCAATTAAATCGTGCAAACAGACCTATCATAGAATTTTATCCAAATTTAAAATTATTTAATACTGGCACTGTTCACAAATCATTTGTTGATTTTATTGATACTGTTACTACCAATGTAGATTCTCAGATATTAGGTCAAACATCTTATATGATAGATACTAGTATACCGTTATTCGATGGTGCTAGAATTGTTTTTACAAAAGATAATAATATTGAAGTTAAAAATAAAATCTTTATTGTAAAATTTCAAAAATTATCGGTTAACGCAACTCCTGTTATTACATTAACTAATACACCGGAGGATGTAGTTCTTCCTGACGAACAAGTTGTATCCTTAAAAAACAATATTAATAAAGTTTATTACTTTGATGGTTCAAAATGGAATAGTTCTCAAGCAAAGACATTAATAAATCAACCTCCTTTGTTTAATGTTTTTGATATTAATGGTATTAGCTTTAGTAATCAATCATATTATAATGGAAGTAATTTTGCCGGTAGCAAGTTATTTTCTTATGCTATAGGTACAGGTGGCAACGACAGTGTTTTAGGATTTCCTATTAAATATAGCTCGGTTTCTAATGTTGGTGACATAAGCTTTAACGTTAACTTCAATAGTGATTCATTTAATTTTATTAAAAATACTATATCAACTACATATAAAATAACTGACGGGTATGTACATAATTATACATCACGAACCAAATACAACAGAAAAATAGGTTGGGAAACAGCAAAAGGAGAAAGTTTTCAGTATCAAGCATTTGATATTAACTATTTGATTGGTCCAAGTAACCCGTCTTTGATTTTTAATATTTTACCAGTTGATGATACAGCAACTCCATGGCCAATAACAAAATTATTTATTGATAGTGTAGAACAAACAGCCGATCAATATACTGTCACTAAATCAACTGCAAAAAATCAAACTACTATTAGTTTATTGAATCCTCCTAAAAGCAATACATTATTGCAGATATTAATATACAGCAATGACCCGTTAGACCCTAATGCATACTATACAATACCTAGTAATTTAGCTAACAATCCATTCAACGTAGATATTGAAGAATTAAGTTTAGGTGATTTAAAAGGACAATATCAAAGTATTTTCACAAATAGCAGAAAAATAACCGGTGATGTTTTTGGTTCAAATAACTTTAGAGATTCCGGTGATTTGATTCCCTATGGAACTAAAATAATTAGAAACAGTGCGTCACTAGTCAATACAGCAGTTTTTTTAAGAAATAGAGAATATAACTTAATTGATGCATTGACCTTTAATGAATATCAGTATATAAAATTTAAACAATTACTTTTGAATACCGTTGACCAATCAGATTATACACCTTATATGTCAGGTGCAACAATGTTAGACGATGCTTTACAACAAATTGCATCTTACAAGCAAGAATCTGAAAGCTTCTTTTGGTCAGATATGCTTCCGGCAAGAGCACCCTACATTTCAAAGAATTATGTTTTTAATACATTTATTGACACCAGTTTCTTCCCATTAAGCAGAATATATGATTTTGACAACGCAAATTATTATTCAGTGTTGGTATATTTAAATTATGTAGAGAATGGAATTACAACCTCAGAACAATTGGTAAGAGGGCGTGATTATATTGTAAGTAAAACAGAACCTAAATTACAAATTACAAAAGATTTATTGCCTGGACAATCAATAACTGTCAACGAATACAATAATACATATGGTAGTTATGTACCAAACACACCCAGTAAATTAGGATTGTATCCCGCAGTTGAACCGGGCATTGTGTTAGACAATACTTATTTGATACCTACATATTTTATTAGAGGACATGACGGGTCTCTTACTAAGTTATACGGTGACTATCAATATAGTGTACTAAAAGATTTTAAAGATAAGGTTTTATTAGAGTTCGAAACACGCATCTATAATAATATTAAAGTAAGTGCTAGTATACCTATAAAAGAAGAAGATATTATTCCTGGATACTTTAGAAACACTGGCAATTCATTAGAAGAAATTCAAAAAATATATACAGGTAATTTCTTGGATTGGGTTGGAAAAAACAACATTGATTACGCTAATCAATTTTATTCACCTAGCGAAAAATTTACTTGGAACTACGCCGGCGGTGTTGATAAATTTGGTAAAAGAGTTATTCAAGGATTTTGGAGAGGTATATACCTGTGGTATTTTGATACTACTACCCCGCATTCTACACCATGGGAAATGTTAGGATTAGTTAATAAACCTACATGGTGGGACGGTAAATATGGTGCGGCACCGTACACAAGCGAAAATAAAGTTCTTTGGACAGATATTGAAGCAGGAAAAATCAACGGAACTGTAAACCCTGCAAGAGCAAGACCAAGATTATCAAAAATATTACCGGTTGATAGCTATGGTAATTTAAAAAATCCATTTACTTCTGTTGTAAACGAATATACTGATGCTGTATTTGATAAAGATTGGCAAGTAGGAGATATGGGTCCGGCTGAGTACAGTTACAGAAAGAGTAGCAATTACCCATTTGATTTAATTAAAATTCTTGCACTAATGAAGCCTGCTAAGTTTTTTGCTTTAGCACAAGATTTAGATTTATATGCGTTTAGTTCAGAATTCAATCAATATATGCTAGACGGATTTCAACATGATAATAAAATTCCGTTACTATATGGAAGTGGCACGGCTCAACACAGTTACATGAATTGGATAGTTGATTATGTACAAAATACAGGTCATGTAGGATACGATAAAGTTAGTTCATTGTTGAATAATCTAGATGTTAGACTTACATATAGAGTCGCTGGATTTACGGACAAAGAATATTTGAATTTCTATCTTGAAAAATCAAGTACCAATTCAAATAATGCTTCATTGTTGTTGCCTAACGAAAGTTATAATGTTCTACTGTATCAAAATCAAGTCACTAATATAATTAGATTTAGCAGTATTATAATACAAAAAACTGCTGCCGGCTATAAAGTTTCTGGTAATAGTCAAACACGTGCATATTTTATAACGTATGTTAGTAAAAACACCGGTAATACTAGCTATGAAGAAATAACAGTAAATGGTATAACTGTAAATATACCAATTTTATATGAAAAAACTATAACGTATGTACCTTATGGTATTGAGTTTACTAGTCCACAAGAATTATCTGAATTTATAGTTAATTATGGTAGATATTTAACAGACCAAGGACTTATTTTTGAAAATCAAGAAAATGGTTTTATTTTAAATTGGAATCAAATCGTAGCAGAAGTCTTATACTGGGTGAGTGCAGGATGGGAAAACGGCAGTTTAATAAATGTCAACCCATCAGCTAACAGATTAGTAATTGATAAAGAAAATTTAATTGTACAACCACTTACATTGCATAATCAAAACTATGCACTAAATCAAAACTTATTTGCAATTAATATAAGTGACTTGGGAATTACTAGAGATGGTACAAGATTCGAAATCAAACCATTAAATGACGGTGATACTATTGCATACTTCACTGCACAAATGAGTTCGTTAGAACACATCGTTGTATTTGATAACAAATCTTTGTTCAATGATACTATCTTTAATTCACAGACTGGCTTACGTCAAAATAGATTGTTCCTTAGAGGTCTAAAGAGCGCAGAATGGAATGGTACAATGAATGCTCAGGGTTTTATATTAAATCAAGACAACATTGAGGCTTGGACATCAAATATAAAATATACTAAAGGTTCAATTGTTACGTACCAAAACAAATATTGGATGGCTAATAAAGTTATACCCCCTTCACTAACATTTAATGTGAATGATTGGATAGAAACTAATTACGCACACATTCAAAAAGGATTATTACCTAATGCAAGTACACGTGCAGCCGAAAGTGTTTTGTATTATGATATTAACAATGCTAATTTAAAAAATGACGGAGACGTATTAGGATTTTCGTTAATTGGATACAGACCGCGTGATTATCTTGCGGCTAGTGATTTATCAGATATTTCACAAGTAAATTTATTTAAAACAATGATATCTGAAAAAGGAACAAAGAATATCATTGATGCTGTTCAAAATATTAAGTTAGATATTGGTCCTATCACATATGATGTTTATGAAAACTGGGCTATAAAAACTTCTGAGTATGGCGGTGTTGCAAATAAAAACTTTATAGAAATTGTTTTAGATAAAAAGTTATTGACCGGAAATCCCAATATTATTGGAATTGTCAAAGATGTTCCAGAAACATATTTAATGCAAACAATACCGTTATCTATGCCCAATGGTAATTTTAGTAATTTTGGTGTTCCGATAACCAGTACTAATATTTTACCAATAAAAACAGGAGATAATTTAGAGTTACTGCCAACTGCTGGGTATGTTAATTTTAATGATATTAAAATACATAGTTTCCTTTATGAAACACTAAACAACAACGCAGTAAGTATTAAGGACCTATATCAAGGTGATTATATATGGTTAGCTGACGAACTTAGCACTTGGACAGTACTAACTCCAGTACCAATGGGGACTATTAATAATGTTCTAAGAGTTGTTAATGTAATTAATAATTTGAATGGAACTTGTTCTATTGTTTTTGATAATTTTCATAATTTACCAATTTATGCTACATTTATGATTATCAATTATGATGCTAGTGTTAATGGATTTTATAGAGTTAACAAAGTAATTGATTCAAACACGGTGCAAGTTGATTTGTCATTACCTGCTAGTACTAGTGCCATCACAGCTACTGGTATATGTGCAAAATTTCAAAAACAACGAATCGCTAGTACAAAATATATTTCTGATTTAAAATTAATAAATGATGGTGTAGGTAATCAAAAAATTTGGGTTGATGGTGACAGTAATTCTAATTGGACAGTTATACAAAAAACAATAAATTATAAGTTTATTGATACGGTAAAATTAGGTTCAACTCAACGTTTTGGAGAGTCTATTGCATATGATGATGATGCAGGAGTATTTGTGGGTGATCCGTCTTTAGGAACTGTTTACAGATATGCACCGTTAAATCAATTAAACACCGTTAGTTCATACGAATTAAAAGAAACTATCAACCTTGGTTCAAATTATGGAACTGCAATAGCAAAGAGTAACGATATATTAGTAGTAACTGCACCTAGTGACGCCTCTAGTAAAATTTACATTTACGCATTGCACAAAAGCAATCATACTGCAATAAAATTGAATCAAACAATTACTATTTCAGGTAAAAAAGTTGGAGAGACAGTAGCTTTATCTGGTGATAAAAATTGGTTGTTTTTTAGTTCTATAAATGAATCTACTGTATATGTTTATCGATTAGATGAAAAATTAACTCGAACCTTGACAGGATATTCTACTGCATATACTATAAAAGCAGGTGATACTAAGTTTACCGTCTCCGGAGACCAATCAGATTCTTTGGGTCACGGTGATAAGGTTTGCTTTTCATCAACGGGAATTTTTTATACCATTGAAGTTGCTACATACAATTCAGCTTTAAATTTAACAACATTTTTCTTAAATGGATCATTTAAAACAGACATTGATTTAGCCACACCAATATATAAGGCTACATATATCTATTCAAGCATATCATCTTTAAGTATAGCTAATGTTATACCTGCTTGGTCAAGTTTAAAAACATATTCACCAAATGATATTGTTTATTATAATGGATTTACCTACATTGGTATCTCTCAATCAAACAGTAATAAAAATCCAAGCACACAAACAAGTGATTGGAAATTAAGTAATACTGATTTTGGAAGAACAATCTCAAGTAACTATGATGGTACTAAAATATTCATCGGAGCCCCAACTTTCGACTTTACAACCAATCTTTATAATATGGGTAAAGTTTACGTATACAATCGCATAGTTCAACAAGCTCAAATTGATACTAACACACTTACTTGGACTGATAGAACTGCGCCATTGGCTTGGACTCCTGTTAACCCAATCAGAATATATAGAAATGGGGTTTATTTAGAACCAAATACAGACTATACCGCATCAACTAATACAGTTACTTTTAAATATACTTTAAATATAGCCGCCGGCGACATAATTACAGTAAGTTCTGGTGATTTTGTGTACACTCAAGAACTAATTCCATACGACTATTCAACTAGTATTCGTTCAGGAATATTGTTTGGTAATGGCTTAGACACTAATAAATTTGGTACTGAAGTTTTAGTTGGCTCTCCTATAGACATTTCATCAGACAATATTGAGGGTGCAGTATATAGATATACACATGAGGGCAAGAGTTATGGCACACTAACTGGCACTAGACCGGTAACTTTGTCATCTCCTGCTACTATATTGATTAATGGAATAGCTATTAATTTACCGGGCACGGGTATTAATGATATTATCAATACTATACAAAATGTTTATTCTGGTAGATTATATAACATTGGTGCAGAAAAGTTACCTAACAATTGTTTAAAACTTTATTTAAAGTTTTCTGTTACTAGTAGATTAAATGAAAAACTTGAAATAACTGTATTTGATAAATCAGTTATTGATAGTCTAGGTTTTTCCGAGTATACTAAAACTCAAGTAATTCGTGAAGTGCATGGCGTCACAGATCCTTGTCACTTTGGTTACACAATTAAATTTAACGAATACAATTCATTTGCTGTAAGTGCAACTAAATCAAGTAAATTTTTACCTACAACATTTGACTTTGTTGATGACGGTAACGCCAACAATGATACATACTTTGATAATAACTTTACAAGATGGGTAGATTTTTATGCAGGTGTAGGAGCAGTTTATATCTATGATTACATACCTGAAAATAATGAAAATTTAAATAATCTAGGTAAGTATGTGTTCTCACAATCATGTAATGATTTGACAACCAATAAAGGAAAAAATACTAATTATGGAAAACGTTTAGTTTTTACTAACTATAATTTGGTTATAGGTATTCCTGATTATTTTGAATCATCTTTCCCTAGTTTGGGACGAATCACTGTTTATAGAAACTTGTCAAAGACCCCTAACTGGAGCCCTTACAGAAAACCGGTAGACTATGTTGATATTGATAAAATTACCGGAGTGCAATTATATAACAATGTAACCAATGAAAGATTAGTATCATTAGATTATATAGATCCACAACAAGGAAAATTACTAGGAGTTGTTACCACTAACCTAGATTATATTGGTAATATTGATCCCGCAGGATATAATGTTAGCAACAGAAATAATAAACAAGTTTGGGCATCTGATTATATTGGTAAATTGTGGTTTAATACATCTACGGCAAAATTTAATAGCTATCATCAAGATGACATATTGTATAATAGTTCACATTGGGGCACTGTTTTCCCCGAGAGTACAGTCACGGTATATTCTTGGATTGAAAGTAATGTCACCCCTGTAAATTATGTAGGTAACGGAAGACCTTATAATATAGAATTATACTCTACTACAGTTGAAGTTGATAACACAGGATCACTTGTATTAAAATACTATTTTTGGGTTCGTAACACTAATATTGTTTTTACAAATAAAGGAAAAACACTGGCTGATACAAACTTAGAATTGTATATTGCTAATCCTATAACTTCAGGAATACCTTTCTTTGCCGCATATAAGCCAAATGTATTTGGATTATACAATGCAGGAGAATTTATAAATGATGTTACTACTAGTTTATATATTGGATTTAGTACAAGCAATAATGATACCCCTGCGTATAATGAGTTTAAGTTAATTCGTGCAGGGTATGAAGATGATTTTATTTCTGGGTTGCCGTCAATTTATGCACAAAATACTAAACCTGAAGCTTTGTATGAAAAATTGTTAGATAGCTTTGCAGGTTTAGATAGTCAAGGTAATGTAATCCCTGACATCAATCTACCTAAATTAATGCAAACAGGTGTAGCATATAGACCAAGACAAAGCTTGTTTAAGAATAGATTAAAAGCTTTAAAAAATTACTTTGGATATGCCAACAATGTTTTAAAACAACATCCAATTGCAGAATTCAGAACTCCAAGTTTATTGGGTTCAAGCAATACTTCTAGTAGCACAGTAAGAGTTCCCACATTGTTTACAATTTTAGGGTCTGATTTTGATACAACAAAATATTGGGAATATGTTTACTGGTGGGCTGAAGGATATAGTGTTAATACTAAAATTGACGTTGAAGTTCCTAAGTATTATGGACTAGCAACATTAACTCCTTATACAGGAATGATTGCTGGCGTCACATCTAATGGTGAGGGCAAGCGTGAAGTATACGCACATGACGGCACAACATGGAATAGAGTTGGTTTAGAACAGGGCACTATTCAATTACTTGATTCATTATGGGATTACGAAAAAAATAAAATAGGATTTGACAACAATTTCTTTGATTTGAATGCGTTTGACGCTTATCCTTCAATGGAAACTCGCTATATTGTACGTGCTTTAAATGAAGAAGTATACACCGAAACATTACGTGTACATCGCAATAAAAGTTTGATTTTAATGTTTGAATACATTGTAGGGGAAAACACTACATCTCAAAATAATTTAACATGGTTAAATAAAACTTCATTAGTTGATGTACATCATACTTTACGTGAATTAGCACAAGATAAAAATTATAAACGTGACAATCAAACTTTCTTAGATGGGTATATTAATGAAGTAAAACCGTATCGTGTTGTCATTAAAGAATTTTTATTAAAATACAATGCGTTAGATTCTTATACAGGTCAAATAACTGACTTTGATTTACCGGGAAGATACGACAATAAAACTATTAAATTTATTACACCTAATTTAGTTTTTGATGCAGTAAGAGATAACGGGCAGTTCTTACCTAATGATTCTATTTGGACTGATAGTACTTATTCTGACTGGTACAACAATTACGGATTATCACTTACTGGTAAAAAGAATTACCCTATAACTACCCTAGCCGCATATGTAGATTTGGTATCTGATGAAATACATTTAACCGACGCTTATGGTTTTCCTGTAATTGGTAGAATTAAAATAGACAATGAATTCATCGACTATTCAATAGTTGATAGAAAAAATGGAAAGTTGATGAATTTAACTAGAGGAGTAAATGGAAGTAAAATAGCAACTCATAATCCACCTACTACTGTCTACATAGATTTACCAGGAGTTGTGCTGTTAGATACTGGTAGAAATTATATTGACCCTCCAACAATCAGCGCAATAGTTGATACTTCTATATATCCTGCACCAACTAGACCGGCATTGCTTGAACCAGTGATGAGTAATGGAAAATTAATTGATATTATTGTACTTGATCCAGGAGCTGGCTATACAAATAAACCAGAAATTTTAATTCAACCTTCAATTACCGTGTTCTTTGATAGTAACAATATTAATTATCAAGAGCATACAATACAGATTTCTAAAATACCATTAGTCACCGGAGATGTAGTTAAGTACACAATGGGACCAAATACAAATGGTATTTCAGGATTAGAAAACAAAAAATATTACTACGTCCGCGTAATTAATTCAGATTTATTGTTCCGCAAAAATTCTGTAATTGCTTTGTATAAAACTAAACAAGATGCATTAGTTGATAACCATAGAGTAGTATTGGTGTCAAACTATTCAACCATTAAAAATAAATTAGAAGTAACTGCACGTGCAGTGCCTATAATTTCAAATACTCCTACAAGAGAAATAACTACTACAATAAAATTTGATAGAACTAGTTATAGAACCAAAGTAGAACCTTGGATTTCTGGTGAGTTTTATGGTAGTATTGTTACAGCTACAGGTGCTGAAAGCAGTTTAGGAACATTATTAGATTATGCAATACCTTACCCAGGACTTATTGCAAATAGTGACACCAAAGGTGCAGTATTTACCGTCTTTAATATATTATTAAATTATACATATGATGTTCAAATTACATCCACTGGTACTTTATACAGTGTAGGTAACACACTTACAATCAAAGGAAATAATTTGGGAGGAACTACTCCACTAAATGATTGCGTATTGACAGTAACTCAAGTTAGTGGTATAGGTGAAATACAAAAAGTAACAATAACAGGAACACCGGCAACTGTTACACGAATTAGCAAACAAGAGGCTGTGCTACCAATTACTAATATAACCTTAACCAACACAACCACAGCAATTGCAAGTAGTGGATCTTTAGTAGGAAACACGTTTATTGCAGGCGGAACTTTGACCAATACTTTTGTCAAGGGAATGACACTATCCGGCGGTACTATACCTGCAAATACTGTTTATATTACTGATGTAGTAGTGAATACTCTTAATGTTACGTGTTCTGGTGCAAAAACTGTTCAGTATATTGATGGTATACTTCCGCAAGTGGGAATGGTTGTTACAGGTGATACGGTTCCAGAAAATACTAGAGTTACAAAAGTATTAGGCAAAACAATTACTCTGTCAGCTAACGTACCTGCTAATAAAAAATTAAAGATTGTTGCTAAATTCTACAAAGTTAACACAACATCTGCATCACCGAAGACATCAATAGCAATTACCGGAACTATTGGAAATGCAGTAGTTAGCCTTAATTATGGTAAAACTAATTTAAGTCCTGGACAAATCAAAGGTCTTGAATTATATTTTTACAAACTTAAAACACCATATACTTATGTTGATTCACGAAGTGGCGGAGCAACAATAAAAATATACTCACCTAATTTTTCTGTGCAACAATTAGAAAACAAATATTTTATTGAAATAGTTGATTCTGGTACAAGATATTCTTCAGGTGATGTTCTTACAATCAAAGGAAGTTTGTTGGGTGGATTAGACACAGTTAACAACCTACAAATTAAAGTAATTTACACAATCTTGGGTGGTATATCTTTATATGAGTTAGTTGGAATTTCTAGTAAATCTTTTAACAAATTCTATGTAAAACCTTTAACTAGTACTAACATAGCATTGTACTATGATGCACCACTGCAAAATCCAGTATTGTCTTATGATTTTATACTGTTTACTACTAACGATTATGCGTTTATTCCCGAACCAATTTATATAACTTCGGGACATACTCGCAATATATATAGCCTAGTAACCTTTAACAACGTTTTATATCGTTGTGTTGCTAGTAATAATGACACTACGTTTGATTTTAATAAATGGGAAATAGTTAAAAGTGATGACCCTGTATTAAACGCATTAGACCGAACTATGGGGTATTATGCTCCTACAGAAAATATGTTGGGTAAAAATTTACCTATGTTAATTTCAGGTATTGACTATCCAAATAATACATATTTTGGTCAATCTTTTGATGATAACACTAACGTGCTTGATACTGTACTTAAGGATCAAATTTTTTATCCAAGAAACATATCTCTAAGAGGTGTTACTTTTGGTAGTAACGGGGTATTTGTTGCATGTGGCGAAACTAATGACTATTCTATTATTCTTATTAGCTATGATAATGGTGAAAATTGGTCACTTAATAAAATCAGTAAGACCAAATTAGAAGTACAAGATATTGTTCATCATGATGGTCGGTATGTAGTCGTAACACAAACACCAACTTCACCTATAGTAATTAGTAATAACCTAGTGTCTTGGATCTCAGCCGGTGATTTTACACCATACGACTCATCTAATTTTGATATTACTCCGTTTGATAGTACTTCAATTTTTGCACCAAAAGATAAACTTAACAGTGTATCATATCACAACAATTTGTATTTTTCTGCTGGAAACGAAGTGATAACAAGTCTTGATAGTTATTCTTGGAAATCAACATTTAATTTAAAGAGTAAACTACCTCAAGAATTCAAAAGAATATCATACGTTTCGTCTCTGGGTTTTGATGGTTATTTAGCTGTTGGTTACGGTACAATTACTGCGGTTGAAAATACTATGACTACACTTCAATCAACCTCACGTGTTTTTAGAAGTTTAGATGGATATACTTGGGAAGAAGTTTTACCTAGAGTAACTACAAGTAGTTTAAATGTATTGATATCCTCAGGTAGTATTATTATAGTAGCCGGTGATGATTGTAATGTCTTTACTTCAAGCAACACTTACCATTGGGTGCAGGCAACTATTAGTGATAGTAACACCGATAACTTATTAAATGGTACATTTGCAAACAACACATTTGTAATAGTTGGTGAAAATGGTAGAATCTTAGTAAGTTATGATGGTGTTAATTGGGATGGTATGATATCTAATACCAATCAGAGATTAACTAGTGTTAGTTATAATGGGACTCATTGGATTGTCGTAGGAGACAATGCTACTATTTTAAGAAGTGTTGATACTTTTGTTTGGGAGAACGTTTCTCTTATTAAATCAGACCAAGATTTTTACGAAATTAAGGGTGATTCGTTCATGTCTGGGTATGGTCCGGAAGAATTAATTCCTGGTGCAATAACAGACACGTTAACTATGACAGTTATTACACGTCCCGGAAGTACTTGGTCTGCTGCCGACTTTGGATATACTGGTTTTACTGTAAAATCATTTACACATAAATTGACAGAAGAAAATATATACTTTTCAACTATCACAGAAAACCCAGCACAATTATCAGTATTTTTAATGGATAAGTCTAATAGTTTTGGAATTAAAGTATATCCAAATATAACTACAACCCTAACAAATCAGTACACATATACTATTGATTGGGTACAACAAACAATTGCGTTAAGTGCATATGATGTTGATATGCTAAATGATGATACTAAATATTTGCATATTGAAGTTTACGAGTTTGGTAACGGTAACCAAGAAATAAGAAGTAACTCACAAAATATGCCAATGCGTATAGATCCAATTTCTAAACATACTGAAATTTGGCTTGGTTATGCATATGACGAAGGAACATATAACAACCCTGTTGTTTATCACAACGGTGAAAAGTTGGTGTATTTGACTGATTATGTTGTTTCAACTACCACTACAAAAGAAGCTAAACTATTATTTTCAACTGCATATCATCCAAGCAATGATTATTTAAGTTTTGTAGTAATGGGTCCTGCAATATCAGAGGTTGAGGGTAATGTTGCACACAGTATTCCGGAAACACAAGTTTTTGTATATCCTGATGATTTTGCTTCACCATTTACAGTAACATTATTAAACTATGTAGAATCAACTAGCAATGGTTATTCTATAATTGTAGATTTTAACGGACTAAGATTATCTCCTAGTTCTGATTATATATTAACACTTGATCCAACATCATTAATAGGTACAGTTACTCTTACTGGAATTCAACCAACCACAGGAGATATATTAAGTGTAACATCATTTAATGATACTCGACACCAATATTTATTGACTGAGGTTGTAAATACATTAAAAGTAAATCCTATATTCTATGTTAATACAGACAAGGGAAATTTAGCAATATCTATATCATCGGCTCCTGAATTTGTAACTGGAGACCTGATTTTAATTGATGGTATTATTGGAACCACACAATTAAACAATCGTTCATTTTATGTTAGTATATCAGATACCGTTTACATAGAAGATGGAACAAGTTTCTACTCGCTAAGTTTATATTATGATTCTGTACTGGTGACACCGGTAACTGGAAAAGTACTTACAAAATACATCTCAGGTGGTTATATTTGGAAAGCTTCTAATATTCATCAAATCAATCAACCTGATTTTACTTTGCAAAATACAGATAGACTATATGTAACATCAAACGGTAAACGCATTGATAATTCTAGATTGAGAATTAATAATGACAATACAGTTAATATTTTAGAAGAAATTAATATTGGTGATGTTGTTATATTTACTAGTATGATTCCTACGCCCACACCAAATAAAATGATTTATGTGAACCAAGTAGATAAGAACGGAGAACAATTAATTTATCGTGCTAATTTAGGAGTATCGACTTGGTTAACTAAAGATTTGGAAATGTTGGATAATCAAATTTATGTTGAAAATGTAGCAAGAGTTATAGATTTAGTAACACAATCTGTAGTAGCAGTCAAAGTTGATAATTCTATTGCATGTTTTGTGAATTATGCGGTTGAAACAATTAAAGAAGTTGAGATATACAACACTTCTACCTTGACAAATATCAACCCGTCTAATATTACGTTGTCTATTAAGAATTCAAGACCAATAATTTATATTAGATCCGGAGTTAGTGTAGGAGATAATTTAAAAGTATCACTGCGCTTGGGGGATTTGATTAATATTGACGGTGAAATAATTAGCTATAAGAAAGTCAATACTGCCAACAATACTATTTTAGGAATTACTAGAGGAGTCAAGGGTTCAGGAGTAAGAAAACTACACTCACAATATACAGTTGTTTCTGGAATTAAACCAACAAATACACTATTCAGCTATTACTATGACCGTACTTGGAACAGCGAGATATATTCTGCTGAGGGCGACCCGTTGCAAGTAAGCGATAGTTTCCCAGCTAACTTCTTGCAGGTCGGTACAGAATAAATGATAAATAAACTATTATGAACGAAAAACCAGAAAAAACGGAAGAAAAAGAAGTAAAACCCAATGAGCAAAGCGGGTTTTTGTTCAGTTCCTTTCTCAAAATTACTGATCCCAATACTAAGGAAATACTAGTCCAAGTCAGAGGCGATAACTAATGTCAATTCAAAACATGTTAAAAATTGAAGGATTTGTCAAATTGACAGACCCTAACACGGGTGAAGTCTTGCTAGACAAGAAAAATGCTATCCATTATGAGAACATCTCCCAAGCTATTGCAGATTCACTTAGCAATCGTGGATACGGTGGAATCTATAAAATGGCGTTTGGGAACGGTGGTTCAAGCGTTGATGACACTGGAATTATCACATATCTGCCCCCAAATACAGTGGGTGTGAATGCTAGTTTGTACAATCAAACCTACACTAAAATCGTAGATGATACTAGTATTTTAAACACTGACCCCTCACGAAACAAAATGGTTATTAGTCATGTCACTGGTAAAGTTTACACTGATATTGTTGTCCAATGTCTATTAGACTTTGGTGAACCAAGTGGACAAACAGCCTTTGACAATGGCACTCAAATTGAATCATTATATACATTTGACGAAATGGGTATTCTAGCTGGATACGGTATGGATTCGTCGGGTAATGAGCAAACAAGACTACTAACTCACGTGATTTTTCACCCAGTTCAAAAAAGTTTGAACAGACAGATACAATTGGACTACACGATCAGGATTCAAAGCTTGACAAACGTAGTGACAATTTAAGATAAATATTTAAAGACTCTGGAGCAACAAGCAAATGGCATATACAATTATTAGAAGTAACGGTAGTACGTTAACTACTATTCAAGACGGTACAATCAATACTACTAGTACCAGTCTAGGATTACCCGGTCGCAGTTATTCGGGTTACGGGCAAACCTTCAACACAAACTTTGTTCGTCTTGCTGAAAGTTGGGCTAGTGGCAGTCCACCTGCTAATCCTTTAAAGGGTCAGTTATGGTTTAATACATCCACTAATACATTAAATGTATGTCCAGCAGACGGTACAACTACAGCAAGTTCTTGGTTAACATTAGCAAGTACAAGTACAACAGGTACCGCTACTCTTGCTAACGTAGTAGTTACTGGTAATCTAAATGCTAATAATGTGAATGTTGGTAACATCATTCAAAGTGATATAATTAATGTTCGTTTAGCAAACGTGTCAGGAACAGTAACCGCTACTGTCGGTAATATAACGTCTGCTAATATTTCAGCTTTAAATACTCGCACAATCACTTCAGGTTCAGCTACTACTTCAGGAACACACACCGGTGATTGGCTATATTACGGTAATGCTTCAGGAAATGCTATAACTGTTGTTAATGGTAATCTTGCATTCTCACCCTCAAGTGTAAACGGTATTAAATGCGACAAGTATATGTACGCAAACGGGGTACAATTCAATCCATCAGGTACATATACAAACGCAAACGTTGCTGACTATTTGACTGGTGCAAATAGTATTTCACAATTTACAGGTAACATTAGACCTACAATGGTCACTACAACAAAACTTGCAGGTGGAGGCACAGTTGCTGGTGTATGGACATTAGAAGCTGGCGCAAAATTTCAAGCAACCTTCGCTGATATGGCTGAACGTTATGAAGCTGACCAAGTATATGATGTTGGTACAGTTGTTGAATTGGGCGGAGAAAAAGAAATTACCGCTGTTAAAGATGATTTAAGTTCAAACGTATTTGGTGTTGTATCTAATAGTTACGCATATTTATTAAATGAAGGCGCCGGAACCGATGAAACACACCCTGCAATTGCACTAGTTGGTCGTGTCCCAGTTAAAGTAATAGGACAAATTCATAAAGGTGATCGTTTGGTTAGTGCAGGTAACGGGCACGCACGTTCAGCTAAACTTGAGGAAGTAACCGCGTTTAATACTATCGGTAGAAGTTTAACTAATAAAACATCAGATGAAGCCGGTGTAGTAGAAGCTATTGTAATTATAAGATAAAGGAATACAGGTAATGGCCTATCAATCATCCGGGTTAATTCAATCTATTGATTTTAACAATTATGTAGGATCTCCTACAGGCACGACTCCTGGTACAATAAACAATATTTGGGGTACAGGTTACGGCAAATATGGATATGGTCAACCTGCGATTAGTCAAGTTGGTACTAATGACATTGTTACATCAGCACAATGGACTAATCTTATTAATGCAATTACAAAAACTAGCAATCATCAAGGAACTTCAGTAACTACAATTCCTTTGACTGATTATGAAGTGGGAGATATTATTTCAACTAGCCTTCAAGGTGGAACAAATAGTATATTTGCACTTGACATTGCCGCATTAAACAGTAAAATGAATACCGCGGTAGCACAAGGAACTAATGTTACCACAACCGCAGTTAACACTACTCCCTGGAGTAATCAATTAATATTTCTTTTCACTATTAGTTTTTCAGGTCCAGATCAGGCCAGATACTTCTTTAATGCAGGCGGTCAGATAGCTATTAACTTGTCTCACCCAACAGGTTCAGGAATTAATCCAGTATGGAACAATTTGTGTGCTCAAACAGGTACGTTAATTATTAGCTCTCCTAATACAGGCACTGTATCTATTGCTGGTACTAATTATACTGGTTTTACTAAACTGGGTGGAGGTGGTGGTCCTTTAATCAATACTTCTAATTCTGGTTATTATGGGTTAAATTCTACTTGGCAAAATATATTCAAACAATTAGGTACTTCAGGACTATCACAGTATCTACAAAGCTATGTGTCAGTTAGTGCTAAAACAAATGGTACTAGAGGTGGAAACGGTGATGCAGGAAGCGTAATTAATATAGCAGTAAAACTTGACCAAGTTCCTGATGGCGGAAGTACATTATTAACTTCTGCTGGCACATCAGCTGGAATTACAATGCGTTATCCTAGCACCTCATATTTAACTAGTACTTGGGGAACACCGATAGTTACGTATCAAGCTGGTCCACTTATAGCTTACGGTTACGTATAAAATAAAAACCCAAGCATATGTCATTATAAATACTCGGACGGAGTATTACTATGGATATTGGAAATTTAATCGCATCAGCTAGAACCAGATTTAACCACAATTCTGCTAAAAAATACCTAAAAGAAAAATACGACAGTAAATTAATTATTGCCGAACAAGGTGGATTATGGAAAATAACACCTGAATTAATTGCAGTTCTAGCAATATATCCATCCAAAACCTTAATTTTAGAAGATATGTACGGTAACCCAATAACCGTAAACAAAAACGCCTTTTTAAGTAAAGCCAGCTCATTGTATGATTCAACAATGGCTGCATATCAATCTGAATGGGAAGAACTAGAGAATAAAAGATGAGCAGAGGTGCTTTACTGTTTGCATTCAACACTGATACTGTTGATTATTTCAGTATGGCTGTATACACAGCAAAGCGCATTAATCATTTTTTAAATTTACCAGTTACAGTGATAACAGACAGTATTGAAAATAATTTAAATCAAGAATATCGATTTGATAATATAATCTATACTAACAGCGATAAGTCAAACTTTAAAGAACAAAAACTTTGGATTAACAAGGGTAGATACGAAGCATTTGAATATAGTCCTTATGATGAAACATTGCTATTAGATAGTGATTACATTGTTAACTCAGATAAATTATTGTCATTGTTTGATATGTATGATGACTTTTGCTGTCATAACACTACTGATTTTTTATTTTACTCAGATAAAAAACAAGAAACTATTGGAAAATATGGTTTTGATACACTTTGGGCAACTGTACTTCTTTTTAAAAAAACCAAAAGAGTAAATCAAATTTTTGAATGCATGAAAATGATTCAAAATAATTATGACCACTATATAAAATTATATGGTATGTACAATACAATGTATCGTAATGATTATGCATTGGGCATAGCACATCATATAGTGAATGGTCATATGAATAACAAGTCTGATTATATTCCTTGGGATTTACAACATGTTGGAAAAACTGTATTAGTGACACCCAATTCGAATGAAATGTTCAACACCTCATATACTATAAAAATTAATGTGGATGAGCCAGATAACCAAAGAAATGAACGTATCATAGTTAAAGATTTTGATTTTCATATGCTTGATAAAAATAACTTTGCGGAGTTAATCAATGGATAAGGGTTTTGTAATTATGGCACAAAATACAAAAAAAGTAAATTATCTAAAATGTGCCAACGTTCTTTCAGACAGTATTAAACGTGTAATGCCAGACGCAAACGTCACTATAATCACCTCTGATAAATTACCTTATGGTGACCTAGCACCAAAGAGTACTTGGAAGTTAATTAACGATTGGCAAGTATACGAAGCTAGTCCATATGAACATACTATCAAATTAGAAGCAGATATGATTATACCAACCAGTATTGATTATTGGTGGGAAATACTTTCAATAAAAGATGTTGTAGTATGTAATACTATTAGAAACTTCAAAGGTGAAATATCAGATTCTAAGTTTTATCGCAGATTCATATATGATAATGAACTTCCCGATGTTTATAATGCTATCACTTATTTCAAAAAGAGTGAGTTTGCAAAAGACTTTTACGACACAGTTAGAAGTATTTTTGAAAACTGGGAAGATTTTAAAAAAATATTAAAATGTAATGTAAACGAACCTGCAACTACTGATTGGGTGTACTCATTAGCTTGTCATATACATGGAGTAGAAAATACTACTATACCTGCGTTTACTGATATGAGCATGGTGCATATGAAACAATACATTAATGACTTGTCAACTGAAGATTGGACAAATGAATTAGTCTATGAGATACTACCAGAATGTTTTCGTGTCAATACTTTTGTGCAAAATTATCCATTTCACTATCATGTGAAGAAGTTTTCAAGTATAATAGAGAAATCATATGGTTGAATTTAGATTATACCATGCCAACGGTAAATTCCTTTACTATTCTTGTGAAAATTTAGAAGGTGAATATATTGTAATTGATAAAGACACCTATGCAATAGGTGACCCTAATGTTAAAATAGTAGATGGTAAAATTGAACCCATAACATACGAGATACAGTTGTACAAGCTAACTAAAACAAAAAAAGGTACTATGTGTCCAATAGAAGATATAGCAATCGTAGTAGATAAATCCTACAAAGGTAGAACAAACAAATATTCGTATGAACAAATTAAAAATTGATGTAGCAGATTTAGATTGTATCTATCTAAGTTATGATGAACCACAGAAAGAAGAATTCTGGTTAAAAATTAAGAACATGATACCCTGGGCACGTAGAGTTGACGGGGTAAAGGGCAGTGATGCCGCACACAAAGCGGCAGCAGAAGCAAGTGATACTGAACGTTTCATATTGATTGACGGTGACAATATGCCTAACATGGAGTTCTTTAATCTAACATTAGACTTTACTGATAAACACGAAGATTTTCAACATGCACAGTATCGTTGGAGAGCAGTTAATGCCATCAACGGACTACGTTACGGCAATGGTGGCATGAGTTCATGGACAAAAGAATATGTTATGAACATGCGTACACATGAAGCAAGTGATGGTAACGATACACATACAGTTGACTTTTGTTTAGATTATAACAACAGTTTGTATTGGAGTATGTACGATTGCTATTCAACAACATATCCTAACTATACACCTTTTCAGGCATGGCGTGCTGGATTCCGCGAAGGTGTAAAGATGTGTTTAGTTAATGGATGTAAACCAGACATAGAAGATTTTAAACGCAATGTGCCTGGACGTAATTTCAACAATTTAACTATCTGGCATAACGTAGGTCTAGATGTAGATAACGGTGATTGGGCTATATATGGTGCAAGATATGGTACTTATATGACAATGCTAGAACATTGGAATGCAAAAGAAGTACAATGGTTTGACAATCTAGCTAAACTTTGGGAACATATAAAAGATGTAAACCCTAGACAGAATGCAGAAAGCATCGGAGAACACTTAAAAGATAAATTAGGACTTCCTATTTGTACACTTAGCTCCGAGCAAAGCAAGTTTTTTAAGCGTCACTATAATAGTGACAAACACAATCTAGGTCCTCTAGTGCGTGAGATAGATGTAATACGAAAAATAGAAGGCTGGTGATATGACAGAAGAAGAAAAATATGCACGGCATATTAACAAAACACGTGATGAATTAAACGAAGTTAGTCCTAGTTATTGTGTAGCTAAATGGAAACAGGTCACACTACATTTACAGAATGGACACACTCATAGCTGCCATCACCCAGGGACTCATTTAGTTTCTATAGATGAATTGAAGAAAAATCATACGGCATTGCATAATACTTCATTTAAGAAACAGCAACGTAAACTAATGCTAGAAGGTGTTCGACCAAGTGAATGTGATTATTGCTGGCGTGCAGAAGATGCAGGTAATATCAGCGATAGAACATACAAGAGTGCAGATAACTGGGCATACGAACATATTAACAAACTTCCACAAATGTCATGGGATGCTGACGTTGATCCTAGCTATGTTGAGATTAGCTTTAGTAATGTTTGTAACTTCAAATGTAGCTATTGCAGTCCTAACATTAGCAGTCAATGGATGGAAGAAGTTGAACGTTATGGCGCATACCCAACTAGTAATAAATTTAATAATTTAGAATGGTTAAAACAAACTAATTGTATCCCTATTCCTAACAACCAAGAAAATCCATACGTAGATGCATTCTGGGCATGGTGGCCTACTATGTATAAAGAACTAAAACAGTTTAGAATTACGGGCGGTGAACCATTATTGAGTAAGAACACATTTAAGGTTCTTGATTACATTATTGAGAATCCTAATACCAATTTAGTATTCAGTGTTAATACTAACATGAATGTTCCTGATGATTTGTATAATAAGTTTATTGAAAAATTAAAAATTATTCAAAGCAAGGGTAATATTCAACGATTACATATTTTCACTAGCGCAGAAGCATACGGGAAGCAAGCAGAATATATTCGTCATGGTATGAATTATGATATATGGTTAAAGAATTTAACTAGAATGATTACTGAAGTTCCTTCTGCGGGTATTACTATTATGAGCACATATAATATTTTAAGTATCCCTACTTACAAAGAATTTTTAAAAGATATACTTGATATAAGATTGCGTTACAGAGATTTAGCATATAAAAATCATAAGATTCCTGTAGAATTAGACATGCCATACTTGCGTCATCCCCCGCACCAAGCAAGTTTTATCATACCTGAAAACTTGTTGCATTATGTAGAAGAACAATTGGCATTTATGAATGAGCATGTTGAACCTTCTACTCCTGGACAAGAATATACTGGTTTTTATAAACGTGAAATATATAAATTACAAAGAGTATATAACATCATAAAAGCAGAACTTGATTCGGGCAAAGACAATACAGTTAATCGCAAAGATTTTATACTGTTTGTAGATGAACATGACCGCAGACGAGGAACTAATTTTAAAGAAACGTTTCCTGAATTAATAGAGATGTATGCCGAATGGAAAAAGTTATTGACATAAAACGCCGAAAAGAATTATTTGACCAGGGGTACTGGGAAATACCTGATGGATTAAACACCTCTACATTTAACTTCAATTGGAGACCCGACCCAGTGGATAGACCGTATATTCATCAGTTCGGGACTCAGTGGCAAAAAACGGGTGGACCTAGATTTGTAATTCCTGAGAATGAGGGTATAAAATATCAGAATAGTCAAATAGCAATAAAAAATTCCGATCATAATAATCGTTGCTGGAGACCTTTGTTGCCAAACTGTACAGTTGACTTTAGTTGGCATCCTGATGAAACAGAACCTCCTTATATCTATGTATTTCGTAATCAATGGTATGATATACCTACATATCAATATCGTGTACCTGGAGCAACAGATAAAAAATATATAACTAGTCTCAATGCATATTTGCTTCCTGAAAAAGAAAAATGGGAGACACCTGATGATATTGATGCTAGTAGTTTTGATTATAGCTGGCGCCCCCACCCAGACGAACCTGCGTTTATATATCAGTTTGGTACGCAGTGGCAAAAGACAGGTGGACCTAGATATATTGCTGAGGGTGCGACTGATATAAAATATTTAGATATATTAAAAGCAAAAAAGTTACCTAATATGCGTAACTGGCGAATGCTATCAGAGATAGATACTGATAAATTTGATTTCAGCTGGCATCCAGATGATACTGAACCACCCATGATGTATGAGTTTGGTACACAGTGGCAAAAAGCGGGAGGTCCTATCTATGTTACTAAAGGTAGCACACAGAAGAAATACTGTAGTGACCAAGTTGCTATCAGAATAGCGAAAGAAGATAGATGCTACAGACCATTAGTATCAAATTTGCAGTTTGATTATAGTTGGCATCCCGATCCTAATGAACCACCATACATATATGTGTTTGGTAATCAATGGTATGATGCAGAAGTAATGCCCACACTACTATATCGGGTGAAAGATGCAACAGAAAAGAAATACGTAACAGATGTAAAAGCCAGACTAACTGAAAAGATGGATAACTGGGTTACACCCGACGATGTAGATTATACTGTATTCGATTATAGTTGGTGCCCTCATCCCGGTGAGCCTCCACTAATACATCAGTTTGGTACACAATGGCAACGTACCGGCGGACCGTCATATGTAGCACCCAACGCAAATGGTATAAAATATGAAACTGCAATCAAAGCAGTTAAAAAACCAAACATACGAAACTGGCGCATTATAGAACCTATTGATAAAGAAACCTTTGACTTTAGTTGGCATCCTGATGCTACTGAAGAAAATTACAATCATGTGTTTGGAACTAAGTTTCATAGTCCTGAAGTACTACCTGCATTAATGTATCGCGGGCATGATGATGCTAGAAACAACAAGTACAGCAATGACTTACAAGCAGACTTGCAAATAGAAAAAGTTACATATGAGGACAGTATATTTGACGCATGTAAAGAACATAAGTTTTCTACTGCATATGCACATTTCATTAAGAGTACAGATAGTAATTATGCACATGATTTAATTAGTGCTGAAAATATCAGTGTACATTTGTTTCCTAGTGAAGCAATCGTTCCAAGACTTGCGGTTCAATATATGTATGACAAACTATCGGATTATGATTATGTGGTCAATCATAAATTTGATGAGACAGTTGAACCATTAGATGTTATATTTGTTAGTAACGGTGAAGCTTGTGCCGAAGAAAACTATGAACATCTATTATCGCTTGGTATTTTAAATAGAATCATACGCATTGATGGTGTAAAGGGTCGTGTGGCAAGTCAACATGCGGCTGCTAATGCTAGTAACACACCTTGGTATTTCTTAGTCAACGCTAAATTAAAAGTCAGAGAAAACTTCAACTTTAATTGGCAACCCAATATACACAAGTCACGCAGACATTATATTTTTACTGCCACTAATCCAGTAAATGGATTAGAATATGGACATCAAGCAATAGTAGCAAACAATAAGAAACTCACATTGAGTACAGTTGTTCGTGGCTTAGACTACACAATGGATAGCAAGACTGAAGTATTGTCTGTTAATTGCGGAGTTAGCACATTTAACACAAGCCCCTGGGATACTTGGCGTACTGCATTCAGAGAAGTTATTAAATTAAAACATTACACAGACAATGATTCTAAGCGTAGACTAGATGCTTGGTTGATTATTAAAAATGGATTATTTGGTGACTACTGTATCCGTGGTGCAAATGATGCTGTTAAATACTATGATGAAGTTGATGGTGATATGAGCAAACTTATGTTATCCTATGATTGGGAGTGGTTAGAAACTATTTACATAAATAATATGAAGAAGTAAGGATTATTTTATGGAACTAGTAAGATACAGAGATGCGGGTATGACTACATATACTTGGTTTTATGTAAACGAAAAGAAACATTGTATTAGTCCTTTTTTTGATAGTGAAGAAGAAGCCAAAGACTGGTTAGATTCAATCTTTGATAAATCGGAAGAGTAAGTTTTTATGTTTGAAAATTGGCATTGGGTTTATATGTGGGGCATTTTAGTTGTAGTTAACTATATGTTTTGGATAGTAAAAAGCGTTTGGTGCTGGTGCAAAACTAAATACTAGATGCGTATAGATGAAATCACTGCTTATCACGGAACAGATGCAAATATCACCAGCTTCCGTCCATTAAGTCATTTTGGTAGCGAGACTGCCGCCCGTGATAGAATGGCTTATAAGAAGATTAACGGTAAGATTTATCAAGTTGAACTAGACATTAAGAACCCAGCAGTGATTAAAGACTTTGCCGGAGTTCATGCACCAACACAGTTTGCGTTTGCATTAAAGAATGCAGGTATCATCGACCAAGACGAAATGATGACAGTGACTACATTGGCAGGCAACCCCGAAAAGCAAACGCCCATTTTGGTAAAGTTACTAGCAAGCAAAGGCTATGATGGGTTAGCATACAAAAACCGTTACGAAGATAAAGGGCATATCAGTTATGTTATCCTTGATCCTAGTCAAGCCAAAATAGTTGACAATGGTCAACAATAAATATATACTGTAAGTTATTGCTGTATGAAGCAAAGAGAAAAGTGTTCTGGACGGGGGTGCGAATCCCCCCAGGTCCACCATAAGGAAGTTTGTGAAACGAAAAAGAAATTTTAGAAGTTGGCGTTATAACCTCAAAGGCAACTTTATGTGGTGCTTAAATTGGCGTAACGGTTGGATAAGAATATACAATCATCATATTCGTTGGAATACAGATTGGACGCCAAATTATACATACTTTTTAGTAGAACAGATAAAAGTTTCTTTATGATGGGCCTGCATAGTTTCGACAGGGCAACTAGTAACAGAGTGGACAGCACGGTAGGCGATGACCGTTAATCAAGCAAAAAAAGTAACCGCAAACGACTCACAGTTCGCATTAGCAGCCTAAACACTGCTTAGGGTAAGACATACCTCGTAACAGAAAATCAGAAAAGGCTCTTTGGAGCCTTTTTCTTTGGCATAATTTTTCTAATAAATACTATATTATTTAGGATAAATCATGCCAAACAGATACTGGGTAGGTGGAACTGGAACATGGGATGCCTCAACACAGGGGCATTGGGCTGCAACTAGTGGCGGATCTCCAACTGGTGTAGCCGCACCAACCTCTGGCGATACTGTATTTTTTAATTCCTCTTCTGGTGGAGGCACTGTAACTATCGGCACAGGTGCTGTTTGTTCAACTTTAACAATGACAGGTTTTACAGGTACGTTAGCGTTTGGAACAAACACCATTTCAGCGGCTGGAACAGGAACTGTTTTTACAGGCGCAGCCACATATAGTGTTTCGGGTACTCCATTAATATTAGTAACAAATGCAACTGCAACCGCAAGAACAATAACCGCTGGCTCTGTTACAGAAGCAAACAGCATAAGTTTTAACATTAATAATGGCGGAAGTACGCTTACTGTTACTGGGGCTGTCAGAAATTTAATTTTTAGTGGTTCATTTGCAGGATCGTTTCCAAATAATACATTAACTATTTATGGAAATTTGACATTTAAATCAGGAATGACCATAACCGCTGGAACAAGTGCAAGAACATTTGCCGCCACAAGTGGGACACAAACCATAACTAGCGCAGCATTAAATTTAAATTTTCCAATCACGTTTTCTGGAACAGCTACTTATCAGTTACAAGACGCATTAGATGTAGGAACAACAACATCAAGGACAATTACACTTACATCAGGTACTCTTGATTTAAATAATTTTACATTAACTAATTTTGGCATTTTTTCTTCAAACAATTCAAATACAAGAGCAATTGCTTTTGGCTCATCTGGAATTATTAATAATACAAGAACTGGAACTGTTACATCTTGGGATTGTGCAAATATTACAAATTTTACAAGAACAGGAACACCGTATGTCAAATTTACAGGAACAAATACTACTGCTTCTACAATAACAGTTCAGCATGGGACAACATCTGGGGGAACAGAAGATAATTCAATGTCTTTTTATTTTGATTCAAGCCCTACAGTAAATTTATCTACAACAAATTGGATTTATGACTTAGGAGTATTAAGTTCTTGGGGTGGAACTGTTACTAATTCGTCTACTAATACTTATATTATTTATGGAAGTTTTTATGGTAGTGGTAGTGTTTATTATTTTGGAAATTTAACTTTTTCATCAACAAAATCTACTCCAAGGTATCTTCCAATAAATTCTGCTTTATTAAATCTTATTACTATTAATAGTTCTGGTACAGGAGTTTTTAATCTCCAAGCTAATTCAACTATACAAAAATTAAATGTATTAAATGGATCTTTTTCAACAAATGGATATACCCTTGATACTGCTAATTTTGATTTTGATAACTCAAATACAAAAAATTTAACATTTAATTCTCGGGTTAATCTTGGGAGTTATAGTTCTATTGGTATATTTAAAGGAAATTTAACAAATACAACCATAAATATGACTGGGTCTACACTTGCAATAAATTGTAATAATTGTACAACTACACTTGATGTGCCAAATTTAACTTATCCCAATATTTCTGTTTTTATTGATAGTGATACTACTGCTTATGGTAATTTTATTTTTGGTCGTGGGGCAACAACACAAACTATAACAAATCTTACAATAAACAATAATATTGATCCAACTGGGCAAGCTCATGATTTTAATGTTAAATTATTTGCTGGATCTACATTAAATGTTGTAAACATAACTATTAGTGGAATTATAGCTAGTGGATCAACTAATTATGTAATATTAAGCTCAACAACAGCGGGAACTCAAGCTACTCTAAGCAAAGCCAGTGGGACAGTAAGTGTTAGTTATGTGAAAATTCAAGACAGTATTGCCACAGGAGGCGCAACATGGTATGCAGGTGCAGACAGTATCAACGTATCAAACAACACAGGATGGATATTTACAGCACCACCGCCACCACTAGTAGTTGGTAGTGGTATTATTGTTGGTGGAGGTATTAACTTCGTTTCTACAATCCCGTAACAGAAAATCAGAAAAGGCTCTTTGGAGCCTTTTTCTTTGGCATAATTTTTCTAATAAATACTATATTAAATAGGATAAATTATGTCTTTTACAATTTCAGATGTGTCAATAAATGTTAACTCAGCTGGGTTTACTGCTTTAATACCGGAATCTAAAGGCTGGTACTATGACCCGATAACAACATTTTCTTCTACTATAGGATTTGCAAGCGTAGCGGTTGATAGTAGCAATTATGTTTATTTTATTCAAGGGGATAGTACCAATGCAAGTAGTATTATGTGGCATACTACAGATGCAAATGGCAGTGATTTTATTCAACGTTTGTGGTTAACTAATCAGTCTACGTATATTTTGACAAATGTTTACCCCGCTGGAGTATATTTAGAAAGATCCAACACGTCTACTATTGCTAGCGATATATATGTTTGTTTTGTTACTAAAGATGCAACTGCAAATAGCTCCGTACTTGATATTTACAAATACACCAATGGAGGAACGTTAACTTGGCAAAAACAATTTGTTTCGGGCTCAACTTCATATGACTTTGGTTCCATGAGATATAATCAAGTTTCAGTAGACCATACTGGAATTTCAATGCTAGCACCAGGGGGTGCAATTTTTAAAACTAATACAACAGGAACTAGTACAATAAGAACTGTTATAAGTGGAATGACTGCACAATTCATCCGAGCAATTTGTGCTAGAGAAAATTTTACATACGCTATTGTTGACCATAATCCCTCAACAGGACTATTTGGTGAATATATAATCCAACATAATTCTGCGCTGGTACAACAGTGGAAAATATATATACAAGCAAATGGCGGTGGGATTTTACAATTATCATCAATAGATATAGATAATAATAGTAATATTATTTTAGCAGGAAGATCCACATTACCTTTACCTACTTATGTAGTGGTAAGGTTAAACTCAACTGGTACAGCAATTAGTTGGATGGTAAATGTATCTAATTGTACAGGAAACGGATTTAGTTCTGTGCATTATTCTAAATCACAATCAGCAATATACGTTGCTGGACAATTGAATAGTAATACTGTTCTTGTGATGAAACTAAACCTTAGCGGAACCGTTTTATGGAAAAAATATTTATCTGGGTTATATACTAGTGATTATTATGATGTGACTGTTTATACCGGATTAACTGATACTAACAATTACTATTTGACTGTTGGATTGGGTGGTTTATTTAAATTACCAGCTGATGGTTCATCGGTGTTTGGTTTATATTGTAATTATCAAAAAGCTACTAATACTGTAACTAACAATATTACTGCAACCTTATCTGCGGGAACCGCAACTGTTTCTTCTACTACTACTAGTATTAGTTCTAATATTACTAACTATACACCAACTCAAACTAATAATACATACTCACCTACAATAACATTAGGGTATAATAGTGTTCCACTAGCACCGTATATTAGCTCAGTAGTTCAATCTGGATTGGGTGCTATAGTAACATTTGATGCTCCGCAAGATTTGGGTTCAGCACCAGTAACGTCATATACTCTTAGATGTTATAATGGTACCACTCCAATATCAATTTCACCATCAACGGTAACAACAACAGCACCAGTAAGAGTAACTACAACAAATGGATTAACTATTGGAACTACATATAACTTTACAGTTTCTGCAATTAATTCATTTGGATCAAGTAAAGAGAGTACTGTATCATCATTGACTATGACCCCAGTAACTGGGCAAGTTGTGTTTACTCCTAGTTTAACCGGGACTAGTAGTACTTGGACAGTACCGGAAGGAGTTACTTCAATTAGTGTGTTTGCTGTGGGAGCGGGCGGCGCAGGCGCAAATCAATCGGGAACCGGTATTGCCGGTAAAGGCGGAGCCGGTGGTTCTACAACTCAAGTAAGTGGTGTCCGTGTACACCCAGGACAAGTATTCAACATAGAAGTGGGTGCCGGAGCCGCCGCCGGTACAACTACTGCGCCCCCTACTTCGGGGTCAAATTCATTCATGACACTCTCCAATTATACTTCCAACCCACTTTTTAATATTCTTCCATCTCAATCAGGTGGATATGCGTCAGTAACTGCTGTTACCGGCACGCGGTACGGCCCAGCCACCACCGCAACTTGTTCAGGAACAGCATCTTATACTCAGAATGGCACAACATTGACAGTAACTCAAGTTCTTTCAGGCACCTTATACCCAGGAGATAAACTTACTAGCATTCAATTCACAACTGGTGCATATATTGTACAACAGTTAACTGGAACAACTGGTGGTGCAGGAACCTATCAAATGAGTGCAGTGGCTGTTCTTTCTGGTACTAACGTGTCATTTTCAGTTCCTTGGGTGTATACAAGCAGTGGATCATTTGCTGGCGGTAGCGGTGGAACTGCTCTTGCACCAACTACTGGAGGTGGAGGTGGAGGTGGAGGTGCCGGAGGATATAGAGGTGTTGGCGGTACCGGTGGAAGTTACAATGGAGCGATAGCAGCCACAGCTGGTGGCGGCGGCGGCGGTGGCGGCGGTATTGGTCAAACTGGCAACGGTTATGGTGGAGGCGGCGGCGGCGTTGGACTTTTAGGTGAGGGAACTAGTGGTACTGTCGGTACTTCTACTGCGGGTGGTGGAGGAGGCTCTGGTGGTACAGATGGTGGTGCACCCGGCGCATCCGGTCCTGATGGTGGCACTTATGGTGGTGGTGGAGGTGGTGCGGGAACTAAAGTTACTTCCGGTAATAATAAAATAGGTGGAAAGGGAGGAGATGGTGCAATAAGAATCATATGGCCTGGCGATACTAGAACTTATAACCCTTCGGCTAATACAGATGATTTACCGAGCAATACTTATCCTTAACTAAGTGTTTTTACTGTGTAAAAACAATGATTTTCTCTATGTTATTATTGATTTTTCCGTGTATAATTATGATACATACTAAGACAGTATGTCAAACTTAACCAGGAGAAAACTATGTGGACAAAACCAGAAGCTACCGATATGCGTTTCGGTTTCGAAATCACAATGTATATTGCTAACCGCTGATATATATTGAAATCAAAAATAGGGCACTAGTTGCCCTTTTTTCTTTACTGATTATTAATAATCATATATACTATTCACATGAGTACTGAACAAGACAAATTCAACCATTCTAAGCGTTTACTCAAGGATGAAAACGCAATTAAGAAACAATCTAAGATTGCTAAATCAGCACATCTTCCGGGTACAATACCCAGCCCAGACATAACAGAACCGCATCGTTTACACAAACGACATGCAATGGACTGCGGTAATCCAGAATGTTTTTTATGCGGTAATCCTAGAAAAACACACAAAGATAAGTTGACTGCTCAGGAAAAACGATTGTTCCAAGACACAGAACTGGAACGGGATAGACACAGCAATGGTCTACCTAAAAGTGAGGAATAAGACAGTAATTTTTCTGTCATTATTTTTACACTAAATATATGTTGCTCACACAGAGCAACACACAACTTTATAAAGGAAATGTAAATGAAGAAGTTTTTGGTATTGGCTGTTTTATTGGCCGCAGGAGTCGCACAAGCAGGTGGAAATTATGCTAGCATCACGTATGATGAGAAAGATAAGCAAAACGCAAACCAAACCAACTATGTATATGGTTTGAACGTTGGTCAAAAATTTGACAACGGCGTTACTGCTGAAGTACGCATGGAAGATGAACGTGTTGTAAGCACTTCACAAAAGCAAGAAAGCCTAGCACAAGCTAAGGTTAGCTACGATATTGCTACTGGTACAGCATTCACACCATACGTTGCTGGTGCGATTGGTCACAAAAACAAGTCAACAATTGACTTCCGCTTTTGGTTAGCAGAAGTTGGTGTTAAAGCTAAGATGGGTGATTTTGGAGTTCGTTATGGCTTCCGTCGCCGTACAGCGTTTGACAACAACACAACCAATGCTTATGACTCAAATGAGCAAACAGTTGCATTGTCTTACAATCTAACTAAGCAAGACGCTATCAGCGTTGCATACAAACAAGAACGCCGTAATGACTCAGTATCATCTGAGTACAATACTAAAGGTATCTACTACACACGTAGTTTCTAAATCGACCGCAAAGATTGAGCGGACACTGGAACTCGTACCCAGTACTAAGACCCGAAAGGGTCTTTTTTATTGACTAAAATACCTTAATCTGTTATAATATCATTATGAAAATAGAAAAGGCAACTGATTGGCAAGAAGTGCATACACAATTACGCAAGCAAATGCTTAGTATTGGGTATAATCCTGACTTGCAAAAAATGTTAAACAACATTACAAATATGGTCAGTGAATTAAGTAACTTAGAAGTCACAGCAAGACGTACCCGTGTAGAACACTATGTAAAAGAAAAGGTCGATGAGATTAATAAATCTATCGACCATTTAGAAAAGCTATTATTGATAGCACAGTTAATGCGTTAATGTTTCTTCACATCAACTAACAAATCAAAACCAACTTCTCTGATATCCATATCAAAGCCATGTTCTTTAGCAATATGTTCAAAGACTTTTCTACTGAACCCAGTACGATGACGCATAAAATCAACACGATTTTTATGTATACTATGACGATGACCATAGATGATATCAATAGGACTAATAGGTCCGCCTGCACTCTCATATACTATATCAAGCAAATCACCTGACGCAACCTTTTCACCTATACTTTGTAAATTAGGTGTTAGTATTCTAACATAACCATTGGGCTTGCATACACGTAACAATTCACTGATAACACTTGGTAGTCTAAAATAGTCAATGTGTTCAATCATATGTGAGGTGTAAGCACAATTGACATAGTTGTTTGGTATATGACTGATATCTGTAATGTCAGCTAGTATATCTGGGTTAAACTTGTTATCAATATCTAACGATATCTCACGCATACCTTCAAAGACCTCAGTATATAATAACTCACTAATAGCCATACCACCAAAGCCAACGTTTAATACAGTGTTGTCTATTGTAGGTTGTAATATTTCAGGTCTATCATATCTATCCCACCATTCACGCCAATTCATTTGGTCATCTTCTTCTGTATCGTATTGCATGTGCAGTGCTAGACTTGGAATAGGTACAAATAGATAATAACCACGTGTTCTAAACAATTGATTAATAGTGTTATCTTCCATTTTGCTATCAACAGGATGTTTACCCATTGCTTCAAACACATCCCAATTATCTTTGATGACTTGATGATGTACCATAAAGCAACTAGCAGTCATCGGTAATGTACGCCAATGACGTCCTTGTCTACGAATGATATGACTTTGTACTGCTGTGTTTTCAGGTATATACTTGTATGGATCATCATATGGATAAATACAAGTAAAATTACCCAATGCATGACTAGTAAACATCATAGTTTGAATCATGTCATAGATCGCTGTAGTATCGTATAGATAATCATCTTGTGCAAAGTATACAATCTCTTTCCCATAATCACGTCCATGTTCGTAGCAACGTAATATACTTGGCATTATCCCATATGTATCTAGAGGAATAAATTGAGTTTTGAATGTAGCAATGTTTAGATTGTTTTTAATCTCGTTTACTGTTGACTCATCACTATGGTCATCAAATACAACCAATTCAAATGTACTGTCTAAGTATAATTCCTTAGCATAGTTCATAGTCTCGACTAGACTACGGGTGCAACGCCTTGTTATTTCACCTTTGGGTGCTTTAACAAAACGTTCATTTTGATTCATACCTAAATAATGTTGGCTGTCACCCTTGCTATGAGTTTGTAATACTACTAATACGTTAATTCCCATTAAATAAACCTCACTTCTATTATATAGTGTATTTAATGTTGCTGGTATAATTTGTATTAAGCGTTTACACCTTTAATTACATTGAAGTTGAATACGGGAGCCTCTGACGCAGTGCCGCTAATACTATAAAATGTTATTTTAAAGTTACCCGTAGCAACCGCTGTAACAAATACTGCGTATAAATTTGTTCCTGATTGTTGATTGACAATTATAGTGTCAGTAACGTTAACATATGAATTAGTTACAGTAAATGAAGCAGGTGTTGCTGATCCAGCGGCACTAACCAAAGTTATTTGTCCAGAAGGTTTGTTTAATGTAACTCCTGTAGTACGTGAAGTACCCTGAGTAACAACGCCGCCTATACCAGATGTAAACCCAATACTACCTAAACTTAATATGTTATTAGATGTAATATTGTTTAACCCACCTAAACTTCCACCAGTGCCGGTGCCTATTGCAAGGTTACCAGTTTTGTCAACAGCAAATTTACTTACACCACCAACTTGTAAATCAATCAACTTACTAGCCGAAGCACTTGCTGTATCAGTTATGTTTTCGTATATACCAGTGAATATAGTACTACCGCTATTCCATGTTTGCGTTGCGTTTATTACTGGACTGTTTGTTGTTGTTGATACACTAGTTAATGTAATACCTGTATTTGAAATATTAGCAATAGTAGTTCCGCTAATATTAGCAAGAATAGGACCACTTGCACTGGTAACGTTAACTGTACTTGTGCTATTTGAAATTGCTGTAGTAGATATAGTTGTCCAAGTAGGTGCACTTGCACCATTGGATGTTAGTACTTGTCCGCTAGTTCCGGCACTTAACATTGCAGTGGTGTTTGCTCCTGATTGATATGCAATTCCACCTGCAGCACCTCCCATTAAATGAGATGCTATATTTGCATTACCGTCAATACTTGTAATACCAGTCAATGATTGAGAAGCACTTGCTCTGTTTAATGCAATACTAGTTGTACCTATGTAATGAACATCAGCTGGTTTAGAGACAGTTGTCCAAGTAGGTGCACTTGCACCATTGGATGTTAGTACTTGTCCGCTAGTTCCGGCACTTAACATTGCA
>Ga0209189_1000055_pt1 | contig 105874 bp, 114 predicted proteins | sample C_130820_EF_Meta_FD_187308 | JGI IMG/M metagenome (GOLD analysis project Ga0209189, IMG submission 187308) | Freshwater microbial communities from Lake Croche, Canada to study carbon cycling - C_130820_EF_MetaG (SPAdes) (version 3) | ecosystem: Environmental > Aquatic > Freshwater > Lake... | reverse complement strand
CATCCCCATACATCCACTCATCACTCGATCACCTCATTGATCCATTGATATCTCTTCTGCGTTCCCACATCATGCCCCATTCTCTTACTTATTGCCTCCAGGCTTCTTAGCGGAGCATTGAAGTCTAGATTTGAACACCTGAAATCTTCAAATTTCAAATTCCAGATTAAACCGTGCCATCACCCAATCCATGTCTTTATTCCATAATCTAGTTGATGGGGTCTAACATTGTGTTTTCGTAATAGTAATCCTATCATGGCATCTTCAAAAATATATTGAATATATTCATTTAAGTGTAATACTAAATATTCCATGGCTTTTCTGCTCAAGATATATGTTTGACCCCCGCCACAAAATGGTGTAAAATCTTTTATATATGGCTTATTATACCAAACAGAATCAGTGGAAACCTTACCAAAATGATGTGTTCTACCTAGTAAAAATGGTAAAGATATTACATTTTGTCCAATATAGTCTTTAGTTTCTAAAATATCTTTATGGATTATTTCAATATCTTTAATTTGTTCAGATGTAAATTCGGTATCATGATCATCAGCTTTTAAGATATGTGTAATATCCTTAAAATCATCATAATCTATTATAAACTCAAATGCCTTCATCATCTTTTCAGATAACCCGTCATACTCATCTGAACATTTTAAATGTAAAATATTGTCAATGAGTTTAGTCTCCTCTGAGCCACCACATAATATAATTAAATTTTCTACATTTCTATTCAATATTGTATTCCATAGATGAGAGTGTTTTTTACAGGACACAACTACAACTAGTAATTTAACCATACTAACAATACTAACAATATATTTACAGCCGGAATTATACGTATAATAAAATTGAATTCCAAGCTCAAATAATCAGCCAGTCGCTAACATAAAGCATCTATCCATAATTATATTAAGATGGCAACATTTCCACCTTTAATTAATGAAACAGCTGGTGGAAAGACCATGTTATGGTCTATTAAAGTAACTAAAACCAAGGAGGGGTATGGTCGAATTGAAGTAGAACGGGGTCAAGAAGGTGGTAAAGTTATTCATGAAGAGAAGATTGTCACAGAAGGGAAGAATATTGGGAAAAAGAATGAAACGAGCCCCCTTGAACAGGCTATTCTTGAAGCTAGATCAACTATGAGTAAGAAATTGTCGGCTGGATACGTTGAAGCAAAGGCTAGAGGTGGAGCAGGCGGACCGTCCTTGTCCGCGGCGGCATCCGTCAGAGCAGAACCAACAGCATCCAGTTCTGAGTCTGCCAGTGCTAAAGCATCAGCCATGAGCACTGCTGAATCCATCGCACCTTCTAGAGCTGCGGCAATTGACACAGAAGTGCCTTTACCAATGTTGGCTGAACGCTTTCAGGACCGTGGATCAAAGATTAAGTATCCCGCGTTTGTTCAACCTAAGTTCGATGGGACGCGTACAGTGGCTATCTGTGGTGTAAAAGGCTCCAGTCCATGCCTCTTTAGTCGTACTAGAAAAGCATATCCTCACTTAGAACACATTCAAGAAGTAGTACGGCAGCTACCTAAAGGGCTAATACTCGATGGCGAATTATATACAAATGAGTATAATTTCCAAGAGATTGTGGGGACAGTTAAGAAAAAGACATTAACAAAAGAAGATGCCTTAAAACATGGACATATTCAACTTCATGTCTATGATATAATTATTGAAGATATACCATTTGAAAAGCGTTGGGAGATGTTACAGGCTATCTTTGAACGCTTTAAGGATAAGATTGGTACCGTTCTTCAACTCTGTAAGACAGAGGTTGTCTCGAATCCAGAGGAGGTTGTTGAAAAACACGATGAGTATGTGGAAGAGGGTTATGAAGGAATTATGATCCGCAATGCTGCTGGATTGTATAAAGTCGGTGGGCGATCCAATGATCTTCAGAAGCTAAAGACCTTTATGGATGCCGAATATGAGATTGTAGGATTCTATGAGGGCGATGGGGCAGAAAAAGGGTGCGTCATGTGGCGATGTAAAACTGCTGATGGTAAGGTGTTTGGATGCCGACCTAAGGGGACACATGAGGAGCGTGCGGAGCTGTTCAAGCATGGATCAGAGTACATTGGTAAGATGCTGACAGTGAAGTTTCAGGAACTCACGGAAGATGGGATCCCTAGATTTCCAGTTGGGATTGTAATTCGTGATTATGAATAATATTCTAAAATCTATTCATTATGAAGAGAGAAAATGGTTTCCTCTGATACTCTTGAAGCCATCAAGAAACATAATCTAATTTTTGTATCAGCACAGCCCGATACAATATATTTTCATTGGCAGGTTGAACTGTACCTTTACCAGTTTAGCAAACATGGCCCTGAAATTGCCGATCGATGCTATGCTCTTTTTGGATATCGTGATAAACCGTCACTATACGCTCAAGAACTGGCGAAGAAGTTTCCACATGTAATCTGTTACAAGGATACTAGAAATATGTCCATTCCCAATTTTTATATTCCATCTATTCAACCTCACCTATTCAAACAGTTTTTAAAAGAATATCCTGAGCTAGGAACCAATGTATTTTACCATGATTCAGACATTTTCCTAGTTCAGATTCCCAAATTTGAACTTCTTTTGAACGATCCTATTTCCTATTTATCAGATACAGTCTCTTATATTGGATATGACTATATTCAAAGTAGTCAAAAATGCTATAAGACTAAGTATCCAGAATTATCTGATACAAGTCTTATCGATACTATGTGTGAGTGTATCGGTATATCTGCTGAAATAGTCAAAGAAAATCAGGGGAACTCAGGTGGAGCACAGTACCTTCTGAAAAATCTTGATGCGGATTTTTGGAATGAAACAGAACTTGCTAATCAGAAGCTTTATGATACAATAAAAGCATATGATACTAAATTTCATATTGGTAATGGCAGTCTTCAGATCTGGACAGCAGGTATGTGGGCAGTTTTATGGAATCTGTGGAAACAAAATAAACAGACTAGAATCCATAAAGAACTAGATTTCTCTTGGGCAACATATACAGTAAAAGAATATCATTCGTGTAATATTTTTCATTTAGCAGGTGTTACAGCAGATAGCTGTAAAGACAAATTCTATAAGGGTGCTTACACAAATAAGAATGTTTTCAAAGAATATTTGAATAACAAGACACTATTTGATACAATTAATCCTAATTCAGCCACTTTCGAATATGTAAAGGTTATTAAGGAGTACGCTGAAGGATTGCCACCTATTCAACCAGAAAAAGAACATACCAGGTTTTTACTTGATTCAAAGGATGCTTGGTCGAATGTTTATACGAAGGATCCTGTAAAGACCTTTATGAATAAACCACTATGGAGATCATCGGATAACAACTATTTTATCTTTTACGCGGGTTCTAGTTGGGTTCTAACGCATAGTCAATATGAAAAAGATCTATCATCATCAACTGGAGGATATGCGTCTAGTACAGAAGAACAACCCTACAATGGTTCATGGAATCACGAATGTACAATAAAAATTCTAGATTAATGTGTATAACACCCTATTCCGACAATCTAAACAGGTTCTCATAATATATTGTAATGAATTCAACGACTACAACTGTACCTGACAGTACAGTTGTACCGACTATTATTAATAATGGTATAAGTATCTTTCAAGGATTTCTAATTGGCTTAGCAATGACTATTTATGGAGCAATACCCTGGAATCTACTATTTATTTATACACGCAAGTATGGCCTAGGACTCTATACACTCGACAAACATGAGGACTGCTTGCGTATCCAAAAACGTATTAAGAACACGAGTAGTCACATTTACAACGGCACGAAAGGCACTGGGTACGCAATAGGCTTTTGGTATTATTTGTACTGTAGTAATCATAATGAAAGCTATGAAGTATGGATGATTGCGACAGAAGATTCCTATAAAAAATTAATAGAAGACACCGACGAAGATGATATGGATACTTCTGTTAAAAAACGTGACGATGTAACGGGTGAAATGGTAACCGTTCAAAAGAAAAGTATTCATATTCTGGATCGTTGTGGATCTTATACAAATACATGGTATCGTACACGAGAGCTAAAGAATTATGAATGTGAGCCTAGACCTGAACAGCAAGTCATTATTGACGGGATAAAGAAAAAGTTTGAACTAAAGCGTCGTTGTGTCGCATTAATCCATGGACCTCCTAACACAGGAAAATCGGCGGTTGGACTTCTGTTAGCAAAGGAATATGGGGGATTTTACACGAATAGCTTTGAGCCCTGGGAGCCTGGTGATACAATAAATGTTATAGCGGAAGAAGCGACTCCAACAAAGGAAAAGCCCCTCATTATATCCATGGACGAGATTGACAGGCCCCTGGAACGGATTAATAAGACTATTCCTCCTCATAAAAATGTAAATATTGCCATTAAAGACAAGACAGGATGGAACCGTTTTTTTGATAACTTTAATCGCGGTCTGTATCCTAACGTCATTCTCCTTCTCACATCCAATAAAACGCCTAGTTATTTCGATTTATTGGATGATTCATATATGAGAGAGGGTCGTATTGATTTGACCTTTGAAATGAGATGTAAATTGGAATAATTATTTACCGCAAGATCCGCCGTTCTTACAGACGCTACAGTTACACTTATTATTGGGATCACATGAATCCTCGCCGTCAGATCGGCAGCATGAGTTACATGCCGATACGCGGATGTTTTCAATGTCCAAGAAGTTGTCAGTAGATGGGCCAAATGCCATATATATAGCGAAGGCTACCAATAAGACTGCGGCTATTATAACCGGAATACGCATAGATCCCTTCTTCATTCTACTAAGGGCAACTATTCTTTGAGAGACTTATAGATGGTTTCCAGCAAATAGGACTCTTCATGTGTAGCTTTTCCATAGATTAAGAGTCCCTGTTTTATAATAAATGACGTTATAAAATACATCGCCCCAATTATAATAGATAATTTTAGGCCATCATATGTGTCAAAAACTTGAAAGGCCAAATAAATCGCAACAAGAAACCCGACAGATGCCAGACCCCTAATAATCATCTTGACCTTACTGATCTCTTCGGGACATATGTAGGATTCAATGGTCGATGCTATAAGACCAACGGTCAATGTCCCATATAGAACCTGGTTTTTACTGTCTGTAAGGTCCAGAAAGACAGAATAGTCTGACAGAGGCCTCAAGAATAGTATGAAAAAGACGTACAGGATACCTGAATACCAGAAAGGATTGTCGATGGCCCTGTGGTCTTTCGACACTGATTCGTTATATGCGTAGATATCAGATAAATAGAAAACAGTGCTGGCGATGGCTATCATGATGACGAAGGATATGTCGTGAAGCGAAAAGACCGTGACAATTCCTATAATGGATGCCTTGATCAGTTCCGTAGTCGCAGGATCCACAAGGTCTCTGATTTCCTTGACATCCACTATTTCATCATAGAGCTTGAATAGTATCCCTGCCGTCACGGCTAATACAATTAATTTAGAATCTAGCATGAACCCTTGTTAGATTCTAGATATAAGAATTTGGATTTACAACTCATTTAAGGATACTATAGAGTTTCTCCAACAAATACGACTTTTCATTGACAGCTTTGCTTGAATTGAGCAGAATTATTTTGATGACGACTGATGTGATAGTGTAGGCGAGACCTGTAATATAGGTTAGAGTCATGCCTTCATAGACATGTACATTGTCAAAAAGACCATAGCCGATAAGAATGACGAACAGTGGTAGGGCTGAGACCCGTGTGAGGGTCTTGAGTGTGGAGGTCTCCTCAGGGAACAGATAGGACTCTGCGTGACAGGCGATAACCCCTAGGATAATGTTTGTGAATAGGAGGATGTTCTTGGCGTAGGAGAGGTCCAGGAGGTCATAATAAGGGGCAGGATCTGTGATAAAGGTGTAAACAGCTAAAATGCCAATATAGGCTAAGCCGGCCCACCAGAAGGGCTCGTCGATGCCCTTATGCTCATAGGGAAGCGTTTCATTGTATAAGAACTTGTCGGCTGTCCAGAAACCGACACTGATGGCTATAAGGATTACGAGGTAGGTGATGTCGTGTAGCGACAGGATTGTTAGAAAGCCAATCAACGTAACCTTTATGAGTTCTGTGATGTCGGGACCGAAAAACCCCTTTACTTCTGGGACATCCGATATGTCATCAAATAATTTGAACAGAGTTCCTGATAAAAAAGCAAGAAGCCCGTACAGGAAGTTCATTCACCCTAATCGGAGAACGGTAGAAAGAACGAGTCGTTTTACCTCATTCTTCTTCCTCATCCTCCAATTCCTCTTTCCCTGGCACCTGTTCTTCCTCTTTGAACGTAGCAAACGGTAAGGCGTTTACAATGCGTTCCATGAGCGGCGGCGGAATCGCATTGCCGATCTGTATGATGGCTTCCTTTTCTGTCCCTTGCCAGGGGTAATCCGCTGGAAAGCCCTGGATCTGTCCGAGTTCGGAAGGGGTTAGGGTTCGAAGCCAGTACTTGTTGATAGCTGGGTTTCTAAGGCCGACGAACAGGCGTGGGCAGAGATTGTAGGTACAGATGATGGTCTTGGAGGGCTGATCGGGATCTAGGACTTCTCCGTGATAGCCACCGCTTCGCTTGCCGAAACTGATCAGACCGTTGGGTTCCGTGATCAGATCAGTGATCTGAGGGTTCGCATCGATTTCCTTGGTGGACGCATTGCGAAGGCCCTTGACTAGGCGAACAAGGTTGGGATGGGGCGTGCCTGATGGTTCTGTTGCTGTCGTGGTAATCCAGAAACGCGGATCGAGATCTGCTGGGACTTTGGTGAATTCTGTGGCATTGTACAGATGGGGCTGGAGGATGTGGCGAATGGTTGGAATGGATGGATAGGATGTGATTCGGTGCCAGGGGATGTGGGGATATGGTTTACCGCCATCAACAGGCGATCTGTGGGCGATCAGGATGAGTCGCTGTCGCTTCTGCGGGACACCCGCATCCGTCACTTGAATAATCTTATTCGTCGTGTTATATCCATTACGTTTGAAGAGGTCCTTAATGATGTCAATGACGAGGCTAGGTTTATTTGTGACTGGATCTCTTCCATAACGGGCCATGAGCCCCTTGACATTCTCAAAGACGATCCAGGTCGGTTGGACAATGTTTGCCACACGCAATACTTGATGAATCAATTCATTTCTGGGATCTCCTGGGTTCTTCTTGCCGGCGTGACTGAATCCCTGGCAAGGACAGCCTGCTACCAGGACATCGATGATACCTTTGTATGGCTCAAATACCTTTGGAGGAATGGCTACGATATCAGGACATTTATTAATTGGATTCACCAGGTGTACGGAGTCTGGAAAGACTAGCTGGTGGGTCTTGATGGCTGGGGCCTTGAACTCTGAGAAGGCCACGACCTTATAGTTGGCATGTTCGAGGCCCAGAGTGTCCCCACCAGCTCCACTGAAGAGGCTCATGGCTCGGCGTTCAGGTTTGACTTGAACAAGTTCAATTGCTTTTTCTGGTACTAGTTCTGGTTCAGGCTGGACAATCTCATTTTGCGGAGCTAAGAGAGCGATCAACTGCTCCTTTCGTTTCCCACTGTATCCCTTGATCTTCCGCTCCTTACAGAGGCTAATAAGTTGGAGAAGGGTCTGTTTTGATAGATCCATGTTGGCTATTAGGGAAAGGAGTTTGTTATTCAAATTTATGTGGGAATTTTCTTGTGATAGGGTAGGGATATGCCAAGGACTAGGAGACGGAAAGGGAATAGAAGGGTTACGAGGAAGATGCGGGGAGGGAGTGGTTTAAAACGTAAAAGAGAAGAAGTAGAATCTACCACGCCTTTGTCTTTAAGCAATACAGAAACCTCCTTAGTAAAAAAAATAAATATGAAACAATATCTTGAAAACCTTAAATATGAAGCGATATTTAGACGAGAATCTAATATTAATACACTACAGCGAATAGGTAAAAAATTATTTATGAATAATTCAAATGGCACATTGACAGAGACATCTGTTATTATTGCTAGATCGCATGGACATATAGTAGGTGCGATTAAATGCCCTAAAGATACAGCTATAATAACGTCGGGTCACGGTGATTATGTAGATCATAATGTATACTCAGTAATGGCTCCAGCAGTAATAAAATTATTATTCAAAAGTTCTGAAGAAAAACCAGCTTTAGATAATTTTAAAAATTTCTTAAAGCTAAAACTAGGATGGTCAGGACACTATGGACCAGATTCTTTAATTAATAGTGTTTCATATAAAACACCAGGATCTTATGTTAAAAATGTATTATTGACAAAGTCAGCAAATGATTATCGAATTGAAAATGACCCCCTTAATGATTTTAGGGGAGTATATGATATAACCGATAGTATAGTACAAAATGTACTTGAATATAATGATTTTACACATCAAAAATATGCTTTAGATTTAGAGGATAAAAAGGATTTAACAACATTGACATCTTTAAAAAAATTTATTGAAACACTAATTAAGGCTGGAGGGAGAACTTTGGGAATTGGAGGAGAAAGAAGGGATTTAAAATATGCTTTAGACCATTTACCACCAATAAGTAAATATAAACTTATTAAACCATTAACTGACCGCATGTATGGGCAAACAATGTTTAGTGGTATAACTACAGAAGAAATTTTAAATGAGCTTCATACAAATCCTGATTTAGGATATAAGGGTCATATAATATTTTTAATTGTATATGCTTGCGGATCATGGGCTGAGGGAATTGATAAAAAAATACGAAAACAAATTAAATTAAGTGTAGGTGCGGCAAATGGATATAGTTTAGCTGAAAGTAAAGAATTTCCAGAACCCCCAACCCCTTTTAATATATCACCTAACCATCCACCGCCTACAGGATATAAAACTGTAATTAGTAGTCCATCAGATGTTGGATATATAAGTCTTGCTAATAACAATTCCAATAATGAGTAATATAAATCAAAAATTATTTAATAGGAAACTTCCCATAGTTTTCCCTATAGAACAGACGAACAGGGTGTGCGGTCCATCTGCGATAGGCTCGACGTTGACGCCATTGTCGCTGGAGTTTTACGAGCTGGGGTGTCAGATCCTTGCTGGGACTCGGGTAAAAGCGAACAATATTGTAATCGGCTAGGTCAGGAATAGATGTTGTAGGGATTCCCCTGGCGAAACAGGTGAAATGATCCTTATAGTATTTTATTAGAAAGTACACGGGTTCATTATTCATCTACAGAGTCACATTGTTAGAGCTTAAGGCTATTAAGAAATGGAATCATAATTCCATGTCACTGCCTTTAACCGTGTTCACGAATCTATTTACTATTGTTGGGAAGGATCCTTCTGCCAATGAGTATGTTGAAATGCTCGGTATCTGGTATATGTTTTTGACGAGCTTTGGGAAGTTGACACCAGAGGACTCCGTTGTCATTCAGATGGATGAAGTTACCTATGAATTCATAAAGAACACGGGTGAAGTGGATGACTTTTTGAAAGAGGTTACTGTGGCAGTTTACAAACAGCCAGAAACATCTCTTGAAGGAATGATTGCTAGATATAATCTTGCCAGCAAACTTCAAAAGAAAGAACCTGGTCGCATGTATCTTCATTTAGATTTGGATGTTCTAGTTTGCCGAGATTTGCGTAACCTATACGATGATGTTATGATACAAAATCGGGTCCTGTATACCACGGAAGAAAAGGTGATTAGTTATGCGGGAGATATTTTTTCAGATAATTATTTGGGATCTCGTGTTCAAATGGATGACAATACTCGAATGGATCTGTCTGGGACTGGGGGGATTAGTGCGGGAATCTTTGGATGGCATCATCTAGATCCTGAATTAAGTTCGTTCTTTACAGGAATTGTTGATAAGATTAAACAATCCACAGAAACCTATTACACATGGGATCAACCATTCTTTAATGAGGCTGTTATTCGAAAGAAGATTGAGAATGAATGGTCCGTGTATCATGTAGATTCAGGTATGGTTGGTATTAATGAAGAAATAAAACCAGATATGCCTTATGTCCTAATGAATTTTTCAGGAGACCCTGGAAATGGAAAGCTTCACAGGGATAAAATGATTGAGGCTGTTGAAATTGTGTTTGGATGAATATTGAGAATAAGATAGAAAATATTTCTTATTAAGTATAGTACGAAATGTCATCTATTACGCTCGTACATTCCGTTTCTAATCCGGCACCGTCATCGTGTTCTGGAGTCGCAAGTAGCAGCAATGGTCAGATTCTGTACGGCTCCTTTCAACAAGAAGTAGGCTATGATTTTTATACATCTACAAATGGAGGGGTTTCATGGAGTGCTTTATCTGGAACATCTCCTGGACTAAATGGGCGATATACGGATATCACATGTAATTCAACAGGTAGCATCTTATATACACCTTGGCAAGGTGCTGGTTTTTATCAATCAACAAATTCTGGATCAACTTGGACAGATATCACAAATACTCTTGGTAATGGTGAAGATGGTGGTAATATTGTCGGTGTCGCAACAGATTCAACAGGTACAAAATTAATTGTATGTACAGTAGATTACATTTATATTTCATCAGATAGTGGAGCTACATGGACTTCTTCTACTTTCTCTCCATCAACAGTTTATCGTGTAGCCTGTAGTAGTGATTTCACTGTTCGTTTTGCGATTATTGGTACAAATATCAAATTCTCAACAGATCCAGCTAATCTTACTTGGACAACTCTTCCAGGAAATATAACAGCCAACTGGTCAAGTCTTACATGTAGTGCTGATGGTACAAAGGTGTTTGCTACTGATAATGCCAGTAATCTATATTATTTTTCAAGGGGTGTCCCTGTAACATTGATACCTGCTCCAAGCAGCATTGGTGTTATTTCATCCTATTCAAATGGACTTGGGCTAGTATCCTCTGGTGGAGGATTATTTACCACCTACAGTCTTACATATACACCACCTCCCTGTTTCAAAGACGATTCACAGATCCTTTGTTTTAAAGACGGAAAGGAAGTGTATCGAAAGGTCCAGGACATACGCAAGGGTGACCTTGTTAAGACATTGAGACATGGGTATCTAGCGGTTGATATGATTGGAACGACCAAGCTATCGAATAGCAAGGCGAATCACGAGGAGCACAGGTTGTACAGGTGCTCGAAGGAGAAGTATCCTGAGCTGACAGAGGATTTAATTATTACGGGTCATCATTCTATATTAGTCAGTAATATAACTGATGATCAGAGGGAGAAACTCATTAAGATTATGGGTAAGATATATATCACGGATAACAGGTATCGATTAGTGGCTTGTGTGGATGAACGGGCTGTGCCATTCGAAGAAGAGGGTGTATTCAATATCTGGCATATTGCTCTGGAAAATGATGACTACTATTCGAATTATGGCATTTATGCCAATGGTCTGTTAGTAGAGACGTGTAGCAAGCGATACTTGAAGGAGATATCTGGAATGACCTTGCTATAGCCTACCACGCAATTGCTTCCGCACGATAACGCCTGCTCCTAGACCCAGAAGAACCAGAGGGAGCACCAGAAGAGGATCCAGAGCCTGACGAAGAGCCAGAAGAAGAGCTAGAGCCAGAGCCAGTGCCTGATGATGAGCCAGTAGAAGGGGGTTGAGAGCTAGAACTAGAGCTAGAACTAGAGCTTGAATTAGATCCACTGGAGGATGATCCACCAGTTGATGATGTGGAAGAAGAAGGTGATCCTGAGGAAGAAGAGGAGGAAGAAGGAGGGGAAGAGGATGAGGATGAGGAAGAGGAAGAAGGAGGAGCTGGAGGCGGATTAGATCCTGTAGTTGTGGGGGGAGCCAGAAGATACAGAGGGGCATAGGTTTGGTTCCATGTACTATCATTTGACCAAGTACTGACATTGCTCCAAGTATCATTGGTTGTCACATTAGTAATAGCACTTTCCGTCATGTTACCGAAAAACGCACTCGCAAACACGGATGAAAGAAGTAGCAGGCTGAACATTTGTCTACCATAGTATACAAATAAGTGTTTAAATACTTATTTATATACTAAATAAATGAGCGACCTATCGTTTCATTGGAAACCATATGATGTTATGGCACCTTGTATTCGAGAACTAATATATTTTCAAGAACCCAGCCTTATATTCAAGGGACATTGTCTCCTAGATCCCTGTGTCTTCCCAGTTCAACGCGTACTCTCTGTATACGATCCATCCGGGGATACATGTCATATCTATCACATTGAGATTCTTGAAAAAGTCAGACAGAGTTTGCCACCACCTATCGTGGAAGAAGAGGTGGAAGAAGATGATACTATGGGCATTATGCCGTTAGAACTGATCGTATACAAGTATCGAGTTATCAAAGAAATGGAGAGTAAGGACGAAGAGGATTTGGTGCTGAAGCGGATTTATGAGCTGGAGCACGATATTCGGGCAAAAAATTCGGACGCACTTTATCGGCGGCTAAATGGGATGTACGAGGAGTTTTAGGTCTCTGATAAAAATTGATAGGGGTGTCTGTCCTATTCGTATAGAAAATGATGCTCAGCCATACCTTAGACAAGGTCCGTTATTTCCGAAATCTTCTTGTATCTGAGGATACACGGGTCCGCATTCTCATTACAGGACCAACGACCGATCTGATCCATACCCTAGACCTGGCAATAAGAGATATGAAGGATGTGCCTATAAATCAATTGGCGATTCTGAGGGAATATGTAGCACCTCGGCTAACTGAGGCTAAGAAGATGACAAATAGGGATCCTATTCTAGTCTATGTTCGACGATTCCATGACTCATTTGCGAATGCTTTAATGGAGGAATATGGGGACTGTGAGGTGATTGTGTTTGAAAGAGATCCTATGATAGAATAAAAATATTCTTTTATACCTTATACCTTTTAGGGTATAAGGTATAAAAGAATATTTAGTATCTCTATACAATAATTATTTTCTGGTATGTTTACGAGATTTGCTGGATTTACGTACCTTACGATTATTAGAAGACTTATGCTTCCTTGTGCGACTAGATCCACCTGAAAAGATAGATGCTAGATCATTTGCGATTTGTTTTTTACGAATTCCATTAATATTAAGTAAGTCTTTTTCTTCAGGTTTGGCCGCAGCTGATGAAGAATGAAGACCTAATAAATCTGCTGTTGCCATTGGTAATTTTCCATGTGCGGCAAGTTTAGCATTTCGTTTAGCTCGTTCTTCAGCTTTTCTTTCTTCTTCCAAAATACGCTTGTATTCTCTATCACGCCTTGCTTCTTCACGATTTGCTGCCATTTTTTCAGCAGCACGTTTCAATGCTTCACTCTGTACAGCTGTAGAAGTAATTGGAGCCGCCTGGGCCTTTGCTGCTTCTCTTAATGCTTGCTGTAGGATACGCTTTTCTTCCTCACTTCTCAACATAAGTTCACGGGCAAGTTTATCTGATGCCGCTTTTTCATTACTAAGTCTTTTCGCAGCATTTGCTGATGCTTTACGTTCCGCCGCTTTTTGAGTTCTTGTTTTCAACTTATGTAAATTATAAATTATCTCACGTAATTGTCCTATTTGTTGATCATGATATGTATTATCATCCCAAACTGAATTGTACCCTCCTGATCTTATACCAGCACTAGCAAAATCAAGAGGATCAACATCTAATTTTTGAATAACATCCCCAATAACTAACGATAAATCAAATCGTTTTCCATTACACAATAGCGATACATGTGGTCTAAGTAATATTTCAAGAAGACCATCCTTTGAAACATCAATACCGAACCGTTTAATTACACATTTAACTCCGGGGTCACCGGCGGATATTTTCATTGAAAATAATTCAGGGTGATTGGTGCGTAGAGATTCCAACGCAGCTGATTGTGCTTTTGCCCTTATACTAGCAACTTCTTCAAAAGAAGGTGGAAACGTAGAAAGAGTTGTAGATCCGTATAAAGGATAACCCCTGGATGAATGAGAAGAAATAAGAGGGCTGGCAGTAAGCTCTCTTACAGAAGATGATACTGTAGGAAGAACTGTAGAACCGTATACAGCAGGATAACCCTTAAATAAAGGCAAAGATGAAGACATTCTAATAACCTCCTAGAAAAATCTGAATATGGATATTTGTAAGACATACTACTCCAACTTCACAAACACCTTCGAAGCAAAGAGATCCTCCAGTAATGGCCACATCTTGGACGAACAGAAGCGGCTGTTGAGCAGGTTGTTCGGATTGAGTTCGTGCTTTAGTCCAAGGTCTTTCATGGCCGTTTTGATTTCGGGCGTGATCGGAAAGACGGTAGTTATTGGAACGAACTTGAAGTTGTGGTCCCATCGTTTGCCACCATGGGCGGCCCATAAGTCACAGTCATAGATACGTTCTGTAAGTTGAACGACCATCGCATAGCGTTGTTTCCCCTTATTAGCGGTCAGAATCACCGTGTCATTTACAAAGAGGTTGGCAGCTCCGCAACCGAGGATCTTATGGTCGAGACCGATCATAAGATCTTCGTATGAAGAATTGGAGACACTATGTTCGTCTGTGTACGTGACACACTTGAGGTTATTTGGAGTTGCCATTGTTAGTAACAATAGTGACGTGTTTATAGTTCAATTTTGCCATATCTGTAATAAAAAAAATTGAACTATAAGCTTTTATAAAAGTAAAATGTATCCAAAATGTTACATACAATTCCAAATAAACTATTGAGGGCAACCGTTATTAAACGGCCATCCGCATCCATTAAAAGTCCCTATGTGGCCGACATAGAACTCGAAGACGGCACAAAAGCCTTGTGCCATAGTCCAGGACTAGGCTGTTCTGGCATGGTTGTTCCAGGGAAAACCATTTACGTCAGTGCCAGCAAGGAGGGATCTAAGACGGCCTATACAACCCAACTAGTCGAACACGAGGACGAAGAGGGTGTGTTTCGGGTCGGCATTCATCCCATGGTCAGTCAAACGGCAGCTCGGAACTTACTGAGCGAAATATCCAAGGAGGCCGTCTGGTCCAGTGAAGTGAAAGTGGGTGATCATACTCGTATCGACTATGTTGGGAAGTTGCCGTCTGGCAAACTGATCTATGTCGAAGTCAAAACTGTCATGGTGAGCTTTGAATGTGAGAAGCCACGGACCTTGCGTAGAGCTGTCTTCCCAGACGGCTACAGAAAAAAGGTGACAGATCCCATGTCACCCAGGGCAGTCAAACACGCGGAGGTACTGACGGAACTCGCGAAAGACCCAGCGACAGAACAATGCGTACTCCTGTTCGTCGTCCCTAGGACAGACTGTCAGAACGGTCTGAGGATTAATCCCGCGGATCCGATCTATAGGGAAGCTATAAGAAATGCCTATAAGGGTGGGGTTCTAATGAAGGGATTCGCTCTAGACTATGGACTCGATGGGACAATCAGGCTGGATAGGGAAATTGGGGTCTATTGCTGAGCATATTTTTGTTTTTTCGGATACCTAAAATTTGATCGATCTGTTGTATTAGTTATAATTAACAACATGTGTGACGGAACCGGTCAATGTTTAAAAGCCTGCGTCTGCTATTGCTTCGACCCAACAACTTACGCAAATTTTCCAACCTGTACCTGTGGTCACAGATCGCATAATGGCTTCTGTTCGGATTGCCCAAAAGGCTGTACCCCAGATATTTGTATGACTTGTCTTAAGACAGGGCCGAGTTACCAGATCGGATTGGGACCAGATCATATCTGTCGGTCCTGTAAGGAGATGAACAGGGGTTCGAATCCAATCCCTGATATTGCGTTAGGCTCGGCGACTGTTGCTGCTTTGACAACAACGACAGTAACAACAGAAGAAAAGCCCAAGCGATCTCGTCTAGCCAATGTCCTTGTCGCTGCCAGTTCAGCAGTAAATACAGGTGCGACCTATGTGGCCAAATCCAATTCTGTATTAGCTCCTCTGGCCAGTCAATATCTGGCGAAACAGAGCACCGATTCGGCGGCAGATCAGGGGCGTCAGCTTGAGGAGATCATTCACGCGGCGGCCCAGAAAATCCCTGGGATCAGTCGAGTTCTAAGGGAACTGGAGATCCGTTCCTTCTTCGGGGACTCATCTCTGAATGGTGTGGATCATATGATTACCCTTGGACAGGTCCATATCCTTATTCAGGACAAGTGGAAGGAGACAACGACGCAGCAAGAAGTAAGCCAGTTTATTACGTGTGCTGAGCGAATCCAGAGTCGTTTAGAGAAGACAGACAGGATCTATCTGATCTGGGCATCTAAGAAGGAACCGACATCCAATTCAGCCAAGATGCTGAATGAACGCAATGTGACCCAAGTCTGTTGTGGAGTCAGCCTGGAAGCCCTGAGTCGCTGCGTGATCTTACAGGTGTGTGAATGCCTTTCTGTCAGTCCTATTGCTTCCCTCATGTCCATTGAAAGTGTCGTTAAGCCTGTACCGATGGGCCCCAGTCGGCATGCGGCAGTTGCTGTTCCTGTCACTACTGTTGCTACTCCTGCTCCTGTCGTTATCCTGCCGTTTGACGAAACAGTCGAAGGGAAGCGAGAGATCGATGCCATGAAACAACTTATCACCTCCATTCGCAATGGGATTTTACAGAGAGCGGAAACTGCTATGCGAATGGATGGCATCCCTGATATTTACATGCTCTGGACAAGTGCGATGCCAAAGTCCTTGGAAGACTGGTGGAGCGGTACAGTTACCAAGGTGGATTTCAATGGGTATTTGAAAACCGTAAAAAATATATGCTGGCCAACATCCAAGAAGCATCTGCCCTTTCGAAATCTGTGCTATTATACGAAGCTTCGAAAGATCAGTGTAGAGTTTGCTACGTTGGCAGCAGATTATGAACTGAGACGGAAAGGGTTGTTGGGGAAGAAGTCCGTGTGGGCGAAGGCATTGCCTGTGCTGAAGGCATTGGCGGAGCCCATGACAGATGCGGAGTTTCGGGGGGGCGTCAAGGATACACTTGATTATCGCCAAGAGAAGCCTGAGCATGTCCGTCATTTGGAGATGGCCTTTCATACGCATCAGTGTACGCCTTATTAGCTTGGCTACTTAGCTCGGTGCTAAGTAGCTAGGCTACTTAGCTAGGTGCCCATTGCCTAAGACTATCACCTTTCGGTCCCAGCTCCGCACTTCTAAGTTTTTGTAAAGCCTTCACGTGATCTGTGACTGTTGTGGCGGCCTTGACCTCCTTTCTGAAATTCATTCCCGCGTTATTGCCCTTCTTAAGAGCATCTGAGGCCGTCTTCCCCGAGATGCGATGAGTGGATACTGTTTCGTTATTTTTTGGCATTCTATACTAACAAAATATAAGAATGGCGGAGTTCAATTTTATTTCTGGCTAAAGGACAAAAATAAAATTGAACTCAAGTGCCGCAGAAATTGAGCCGTTGATCACAACATAATTATCCAAAATGGAATTCAAGTTTGGCCAATACCTTGTTCGCTTTATCCAGAATTCAAATGACTCGATTCTACGCTTCGAAGACACCGCTACCTGTCGGATCTATGAGGCCACACTGCTAGATAGGGCCTACATGGACTATGGGGTCTTTGGAGGCCTGGAGTTCATCAATCGCATCGTTATACAGGGACTTCAAAAGAAGGACACAGGTGTCCAGGTATCCCTTGACACAGGAGCAAGCGATCGCATTCGCTTGTCCCTGACGTATACACATCCCATGGTTCCCAAAAAGATCGTGTTGGATCTGGACTTGATGGCTGTTCGTCGCACATCCGCCACAGAGGACGTAGAGGTGCTGGGTAGACGGGTTCGGGACCTAGAGACGGCGTTACAACGGCAACTGGCATCCACATCCGCGATTGTAGATCCATTGGTAAGTCGGATCAAGGATCTCGAAGGGACGATCCGTGAATTGGAGGGAATGAGCGGGGGTATGGTTATGCTCCCTGGCGGTGGCCCGCCTTGTCCTGAGGATACAGTGACGGTGGAATTTGTGTTTAATGGAGGCAGGTCCATACGTACTTTAAATACATATACAAGTACCAATCCATCTGGATTCAAAATACCCACACAGTACTGTAGTCAGGGACAGTACATTATACCATATGATAGCATAATCTCTATTAAATCTCTTAGACAGCTCAAGTACTTGAAGCGATGTACAACTCTGTGTCTGGCCGGCTTCTGCGATTCACCTGACTTCTCCTTTATTGGCGAGATGAAACAGCTCCAGTACTTATACATTACAAGTCACGCGAATGCGGGGGCAACTCATCAAGAATGTACTAACGGTGGTCGCAATCCTTCCCTCACAAATATCTCTTGGATCACCAATCTTACCAATCTCCACCATGTCAGCTTCTTTGGTTGTACGCAGCTTGTAGACATAACGCCTCTCAAAGAACTTAAAAATCTGAAAATACTGGATATTCGATTCACAGGGGTTAAAAATACAGAATGCGTGGTCAATCCTGGTCTGACTATTACAAAATAAAAAATATAAAAAAATATATATTTTTATGTGTTTATATATAATCTTTACGACTGACGAACAGGGAATCAGTTGGCTTTGCTCGTTCTAAAGCCTGTAGTTCGCAATGTATATTTTTAAAGCAGTGAGCTATAGCTGGCTCTGGATGCGATCCAATTAGATAATTCGCTACAATATTTCCTACTCGAGTTATTTCTAACTTATTTTTACTGATTATTCTTAGTGGAAAGTACGTAGTTCCTGGATTACTGTGATTTGAATATACTTTGACTAGGTCATCCATATCACCATCCATTAATAGACCCTTTTCATCCATTTGATAAATTGTTTTCCTGACTAGAGGCATATAACATGTATCAAATGTATCTACTGTCATAATATCTAAATTATTTACCATTACAAAATCCACATCTTTGATTTGTTGATGAAGATTTTTAGACTGTGTATCACTAATAAATCTAAACCTATACAACAACTGCTTCTTTCGATCTGTAACTGCCTGTGTCAGCTGCTTGGTATAATCTACAATGCCATCTGTCCATAATTTACTGGCCTGTTTCAGAAGGTCATGGGTCACTGGAAACATGTGATTGGAATGGCTGCCATTGACAGTACATACACGTGATACAGTCGAATACTCTTTATCTATTCTAAGAGATCTATTTATCATAGTTACACAGATGGACATGGGGGTCGGTATTTGTCCCAGATCCTTGGTGGCATTAGCAGTGGCAGTGGTGATGTAGGTCTGGACGAGTTGAAGTGGATCCTGTATCAGAACAGACTCTTCTTTGCCCTGTTGGTTCATAACCGTCGTTAGACCATTAATCTCCCTTAGACACTGGGTATTAAAGGCTTTCAGTGACTTTGACACATATTTTGCGGCACTGATCATATTTTCACTCTCAATCTCAATACATTCATTGATCGCATCAAGGAGGCTTCTCTTAACAGCCTTCATCCAGTTCTCATACTTGGTTCGCACTGGATCATAGAGGGGCTGAATAGCCTTCTGTAGGTCAACGAATCCAATGAGATAATAATCCCAGGTAGCAGCAGGTTGACCAACGAAGGACTGCTGAAGATTGTGGAGGGACGGATAGGATCTGTCTTGACTGGCCGTCTGTACGAGAGGAGCCACGTGCTGTTCGGCGAGTTGGAGCATGGTTTTCTTGGCGATATCAATGGGTCTCGCAAGGCGATCTGATAAATCCTGGAAGTGGGGATCCTTGATCTCCTTGCTCACGGACTTGAACTTGCGATGAAAGTCTGCGATTAGTTGCTGTTGGCTTTCGATGCGGGGTACCACGAGCATATTGTAGGAGTCCTGGAATGCTGTGACAGGTATGTCTGTAAAGAGAGCCGGCGGAATAGTGTTCTTGTATTGGGCGATTTCCAGCTCAGCAAGAGTCCTGACAATGTCCAGCTTGTCAATGGAGATCTTCTCATTGTGATTAATGCCGTGTATGATCTGGGTCAGCGACGCATTCCATTCCGAGGCAGTCCTGCCTTCAGGAAGAGCGGCGAGAACCGAATCCACTGCGGACTGGAACCCGAGAAGCTGGTCCTCGAAGAGGCACATGTAATCATTTGCCTGAAGGGACTTCTTGAGCGACCGGTCCATCGTCTCCGTCTTTACAATGCCAATAGATGGCTGGAAGAGGTTCTTGATGCTGTCACGAATGGACTGATACTGGTCAGGATAACGGGTCAGAACGCGTTCTAGATTCTTGGCGGGATCTTTCACCAGGTCTGCGTCAGAAATACGGAAGAAGAGCTGGGGCTTTTTCATTCCCTCCATGTCAATGTAGGTCATGAAGCCGCAAATGGGCTCCATGAGTTTCAGGGCCTCATTCTGGAGCATCATGCGTTCATTCAGAATCAGGACGTCACTGACGAGGTAGGCGAACAGGAGAAGCTGGGGGTCGTGGCTGGAGTCTTCTAGGGCGAGTCCCTGGCAATCGAGGAGCAAGAGACGCTCCTTCTCACAGAAGTAGTAGTCAATGCCACGGGTACAGTGTTCGTCGTTGTCCTGGGTCATGAAGGGCTTGACGGTGGAGCCTCGAATGCGACTGAGAATGGCGTTCAGGAAGGTGGATTTGCCCATGCGGGCCTTTCCCAGAATACTGATGACGCGGAAGGATCCTGAATCAGGGATACCAGTGGTATCCCTGAGGGACAGTTTATTGGATGCGATCTTAACAAGAGGGCGGCTCATATTGATTATTGGATAGTTATTAATATAGTTTGCTTTGTACGGGGCTTCTGTTTGAACGTTAATTCGGACTTCAATTTTATTTTCTAGGAAGTCAGCCACTTGGTCACTTGTTCCTGGAGGCCAGGAACGCCATCAAACATGCCGATCTGTAGAATTAGGGTCTTATCCTTGGCCTTACTGTTTAGATCATACTGATTCATGATATTGATGAGATTCGTGTCTGTAATGTGTTGTGGCATGGACCCTATCAGTCGTGCGGCTTCATAGGATGGCTTTGAGCGAAGAGCTTGGACAATGTTAAGTGGCATTCTATGTAGTCATAGTAAGTTGCTTTAGATTGCGAATAAAAATATTTTAACGCAATCTAAAGTATTAACGCGATTTTAAGACAATGTCCATTATAATCTTTGTAGTATACCTGATAGCTATCGCGGTCGCAGGGGCCACGACCTTTGCCATCGGATTCGTCTATTCTATGAATGATCTGTTGATAAGTGGTATCGTATGTCTCTGTCTATTTATTGTTAGTTTGATCGTATTTCATTTCTGTTTTTCCAAGTACTATTTTACAAAAACACAGACTCAGACAAATCCTAGCAGGGGATTCACCACGAATAACATGAATACCATGAAACGCAATAAGTCGGACACAGATCTAGAACTGATTAACAGGGAGTCGAAGGCGAATGCTGTAATAGATCCTGAGGTAGACGAACAGAGGTTGGTGTAGGGCAATATATTCGATTGTCTTAAAAATAAAATTGAAATTTTAAGTTACATAAATAGTTTATGTCCGTCATCTAATTCATTAATATCCATTTAACCTTACAATGAGCATTTCCAGTAGTTTATCGAATAGTGTATCGGCGTCTTCTTCTTCTACAGTCACACATACACCAAAACCTTGGTCAATTGCTATATTTGAGCGTGAGAGGTCGCATCTAACCAACTTTGTTAAAGATAAGGTGCTTCATCTTCTAGATGACACAGAAACGCGTCGAATTATTATTCGAGCACCAGTAAAATCAGGCAAAAGAGAACTTGCTGAATATATGGCTCTTCGTGATATGATGTCAGGTGATAGTACACGATGTCATGCCTTTCTGTCTGCTTGGCATCGCATAGCTGATGAGGAACAACGAAAAGAACTTGCTGAACACAACCTCAAAGTATTTCCTATAACAAAACAAAAAGATGTGGAAGCGTATATGATATGGAATCGAGCCCAGATAAGAGCAGGAAAGAAGATAGTTAATCATCTTGATGAATGTGATCATGGATCGGGGCAACGCCAGGTTCTGAGTAAGATATGGCGTCAGGTTCGTGACAACGTAAATGTTACAAATATCCTGTACTCTGCCACTCCTGAAGAAGTTTGCTTTTCGAGTGAAATTGATGATTCAGAACACAATGATATGATGGATGAAATGGTCGCAGGTCATCGTGTTGACTATATTCCTCCCGAAGGATACTGTGGCCCTGGACACTTTCTCGATGCGGGACTTGTATATGAGGCGAAGCCATTCTTTGAAAATACAGAAACATCATGTCGCATCACTGAGCAAGGTTGTGAGATAATATCAGGACTTCGTGCTTCAATCGAAAGTCATAGCAGACGCAATATTATCATTCTGCGTCTCTCGTATATAATGACAACAGGATCAAAAGATCAACGAAAAGAAAATAAGGCAATCTATCAGTTTCTTCGTAATCTAAGTAAATTCCCAGAGTTAGAGGGCATAAAAATTGTTGCTGACAAGGGTGACAAGTTCAACAATATTCCAGGTCTAACTCCCCAAATAATTGACTGGTCTAATAGGAATTACTGGGATCTAATTACTGACAGACACCCACTTATATATGTAATTGATCAGACATCAACGCGATCAACTGAGTGGACATGTCATGATCGTATATTTGCGACCCACGACTTTCGCAACAACATTACCTTTAGCGTTGTCTCACAGGCACAAGAAAGAGTAAATCATTACGCACAAAAGTATGGTAGCTTTCAGCCTATTCGCGTCTATGGTAGCCTCAAGACCTTTCAACTTTCAGCAGGTCGTATCGATTACGATACATACCTTAAGAATGAATGGAAGAAGCAAAAAGTGGACCGTCGTTCCGCAGGTGGAGCTGAACTCTATAAAGTAATTAATGCCGCAACTCGCGTACTTCACCCTTCATATCCTTCCCCCCTCTCGCCAGCAGCAGCCGATCAGGCCCTACAAGCCCTAGGATGTTTAGGGACATCAATACTCTCAGAACGCGTCACAGGGACAGTAAAAACAGTACCTACTATTCGAGCGACGTTTCACCGCTGCGACCGTGAGTCCTTTGGAGCTTTGGCAACGACGCTCGTTGAGGGTCGCACATTTCAAAATCCCTTTGATCGATCTATCGCAGAAATGACACGCCAAGGAATTCCTCATACAGCCCCTATGTTGGGGTATATGCGAGGATGGAAAGTGCTCGACTATGATCGTGATCTGAATGTTACCGATCCCCATACTGGTATCGTATATGGTGCTGGATGGGGCTTTACAATAATACCTGGTGGCAATGACCCTAGAGTAACTATATGCTATAAGGATGGTGTGCTAGGTGTTGCTTTGCGTGTCATGACAGCAACTCGAGATATCGACCGATTATCAGCATATAAGTCTATGTATCCATCTAGAAACCCTAGATAAATTATGAACAAAATATTATTTTTTTGAAAATGTACAAATACTACATAGCCAATATTCGATCCCTCGTATATATAGTCTTCCTCAGCCTAGACACGGTCCGTTTGCCCTGAAAGGTATTGGTCTGGTGGACAGTGTGAAGGATGGTCTGTCTCGGATCGAGCTGGATCATGGGCTCCGTGAAGTTGTTGGTCAAGGCCTTCTCAACGGCACACGGCTCTTCATCATCGTATCGGTGGTCTTTCAAATAAGACGACCTATAAGCTATGGTACAATGGATCGCATGCCGATCGTGATAAGGTCCCGCTGTATAGATCGCATCCTCATCCACAAAGTACATGTAGACCTTGGAGCAGCCGGCGATCTGGATGTCAGGATGCTTCTGGAAGGCGTCCACGACCGAACTGATCCTAGTCGGTGGATAGTAATCGTCATCATCCATGACAACGATTATATCCCCCTTACACAACGCTGTAAGCTGATTGAGCTTATGACCCAGTGTGTGCTTCACAGGATTATGGATGTATTGGGCCGAGGGAACAGACGAACAGAGTGCTTGATTGATCACCTGTTCGTCTGGATCTGAATCATCGAGAATCAGCCATTCCGTGTGTTTGTAGAGCTGTTGGTTGTAGCATTCGATGAGGGCTGGAATGAACTTGGACCTGTTATAGGTCACAGTAATAACGGATACGAGCATGAGTGGTGATTTGTGTTGGGTGGTCTGGGTTCAAATTTAGAGGTGTCTCGGAAATAAAATTGAAATCTGGAGGGGAGGTAGAGGAGGATGGAAGTACCTGTAATTCCTATCCAAATTTAAAGATGTCTGTCGCTAAATCCAAGAACTCCATTGTCGCTACGACCGGCAATAAGGCCGAGGCTCTCCTCTGTTCTCAGGCTAATATCAGGGCCGCATTAGAACTCCACTTCGGCAAACCCATTAAACAAATCAGTCAGATTAGTGGCCGCAAGAAGGCCGATAATCTGATTGAGTTTGATGACGGGACTCGCATCCCCGTCCAAAACAAGAACGGTCCCTGTGATGGCCGCGGACACAGTGTTGATCGCCGCAAAGTCTCTCTGTTGACGGGGGATACAGGCCTTCATAGCCTTTTAGAAAAAATCTGTTTGAAAAAGGAGTCTTGTGCTGAACCAGTAACTATTCCAAAGGCCGTCAGTGAGCTGTGCGGATCCCTGTGTCTTCTCGGATCTGACGAAACAGTAAAACCCAAGTACTTCCTCCATACCACTATGGACGCAGAGGCGACACGGATTACAACTCTGTCCATCGTTGAATCAGATACATTTATGGCCAGGGTGAAAGCCGATATGTTCCCCGTCATGGAAACAAAAAAGACATGCGTCCATCTCAGTCCCAACCTGTATTTCCAGAGGAAGGGAGGCGGAGCCACGGATCACAGTCCCGATGATATTCAAACCAAACTCCGTTTCAGTCCGAAACCTAGTAAGGCGATTCCACATCCGACAGATCTCTTCAGTCTGTTTACTGAGTTACCGCTGGTCTAAGCAGATACGTACTATAGTAGGTAGATGGTTGAATATTATTGTGGCAAATGTAGAAAAACATTCTATCAGAAAAGTCATGCTGACAGACACAAGGCACGAAAAACACCCTGTTTTTTTGTAGAACCTATAATAACAACACCAGTAGAACCACCTAAACTACCTAAGCCTAATACTACTAATGAACCAGGTCCCAGATGAATTCATATGTCCTATAACGACCAGTATTATGTCAGATCCAGTGATTGGATCTGATGGACATACCTATGAGCGATCAGCTATTACAGAATGGCTTAGGGCCCATACAACAAGTCCCATAACACGAGAGCCCATGAATGTTCAGGGGCTCAGGCCAAACCATTCACTCAAATCCATGATCCAACGATTTAATGCCACTCCAGCCGTCACGGTAGTCCCAGTCCAGCCAAAAAAACCACCACCAAAACAACAGAAATCACAACAACAGTCACAAGCCCAAGTAAGTCTCATCAATAATGACCATTACTACGCCATTTCCGTCTTCCAAGAGGATGCGTTACGTCAAAAACCACCTGTTCCAGTTGTAGTCCAGTCACCCCCTCCTCAAGGACCCCCTCTAAACAAAAGAAATATGGCCATTATTTGTTGTTCGTTCATATTCATCGTTATAATGATTTTTATTTTCCGACAGTTTGAGTAATTGTTGAAGAGGGCTCTGGTTCTTCGCCAGTATATTCGGCACAACCAGCCGCATGTCTTAAGGTGAGCTTACTGGATTCCTTCCAATCCGTTCCCACTGCCTTCTCACTCATAAAGTATAGATCACCACCATTTAGCTTAAGACCCATTTTCGAACCAATCGGTTTATAGTTATGATACCACTGCCAGAATATCGGCATTTCACAGCCAAGACGAACAGCTGCCACTTTTCGTCTTTCTGTGTCTCCATGAAATCCGATCCCACATGTCTTAATATCGTAATAGTAATTGCCCTCACCCATCAGGTCTTCAGTCCCTAGCAATTCTGTAAGAACTGTTTTGAGTTTCTTGGTCAGCGGCACATCTGACCAAGCGACCACACGACCCTTTCCATCCTCATAATTCGGCTCATGGCCTTCATTGGCGAAGCATAGGTTCCAACGAGCTTTCTTGTTGACTACCCGCTTGTACATCAGGGCCTTCTTGTCAACGTCGAGAGCGGCCTGTTCTGCGAACAAGGCCTCGTGTGCGTTTGGCATGCCAAGAATGGTATCCAGGGCATTTCGAACAACTAGGATCTTTGCCTCCTCAGCAACAGTTCCTTTCGGAAGACCCACTGCTAAATTCGACGTCATACATTTCAGACCCTTTGCTTCAAAACGAGTCCTCAGATCTTTGAGGAACTGGACGGAGAATCCTGTGCCTTTGGTCCCCGTTGTCCCTATCTTTTCCATCCCCGCATGATTCTCCCCACACTCCCCAAACGTTAATGTAATCGTGGATTGTATTGCGTTCATTTTAAATGATATAATTGGATAAATCGTCGCCCAGATCTAAATCTAGAGCATATCGGACTTCAATTTTATTTTTCGTAAGGTTCCTCAAAGTCACAGGGAATACCATGGTACACGTCGGGTAACAGGGTTGGCCAAATGTACTTGACAGGACAGTCAAAATAAATCTGGTTCTGTTTGGACAGACGGACTTCGCACGGATAGCCGTGATGACACAGAGGTCTGTCGATGGCCTGTTCTGGTTTTAAATGACTGGCAGGATTGGACGAAAAGCAGTAGCGATCTGTCGCTTCACTCATCCATTTGTAATTCTTACAGGCTCGAAACAGAAATTCGCGTTTTTTGGAGTCTTGTGGAATCACCTTGTACCATTCTTTGCCTGAGCCCCAGGTTACATTGTCCTTGCGATCGTACCAGTAGCGATTGGCGATCTGTCGCTCTACGAGATCTGTATGGTCCCAGCCTGAGTAGGTCCATTTTTCCTTGTAGAAATGTGTGTCAATCAGATTATGACTAACATCACGGATCTTCATATAGGCGTAGTTAGATTGGACACAGTAGATGCCTCTGAACATCAGGGGTCTGTGGTCTTCTGTGTCGAGTTTTCGGACATCACCGATATAAATATAGTCATCGGGACATTCTAGAACCGCAATATAGTTCAACATATTATTGTTTAATATGTTGAAATATTTAGATTGGCTACTAATCACCCTATTTATTCGGTAACTAACATCCACATAGACCCCCCTCCAAATACCCCTTTTGTTATATTATTTACAATTTCATAAGAGTCCTTTTGAATAGCTTTTAATTTATCATGAAATTTAAATAGTGCGTATGAATTAGAAAACTGTATTTTAAATTTGGTGTTAAATTGTAAAAATACATATAAAAAGTACTGTTCATTCCAAAATCTTCCTTCCTTTAACCAATCAAGAGGGTAATCGTATGGAAAAAATATATCATGAATGTGTACTAGTACATTTTTCTTTAATAATGGTAAAATTTTGGTAAAATAATACATCACATCACTATCTAACTTTAATACATGAGATGAATCAATAAATAAAATATCGTGTTCATTGAGATTTTTAAACATTTGTAAATCAATATTTTCCAATTTATCTTTAATTAAGTTTATTTTACCTTCATCATGTAATTTGACTAAATAATCAGTTGGATATGGTTCAATACATGTAATCTCTACATCCAAATTAAACATTTCTTTCGTATTATACGTTAGCAAAGTTGAGTTACCGCAACCTATTTCAATTATCTTTTTTGGTTTATTTTTTTGTAAATAGTAATGTAGTAGTCTACCATCCATCCACTCGAACGCTTCATTTGGAATGGTATATTGTAATTCTTGCTGACGTCTAGCAACATTTGCTTGTAATTCGGAATTATTCGCAATACCAAATGTGCTATCAAACTTTGTTAAATAATTAGGTATTTCATTCAATATTTCAATATGCTTATCATCATTAAAACTAATATCAATGAATTTTGTACTAGTGTTGTTATAATCTTTTGTTATATTTGGAATAACTGAATAAAAATAGCCTGGATCAAATCCTTCGTTAATCATTATATACTTATTAAAGATTTTTTATTTAAATATTTTATACACATTATAGTTTAGTATAAATGACTCAATACTGGCGATCGAATTTACTCCCTGATCACTCTGCTCCACCGTCTTCCGCAGCATCCGTAGACATGAGTTTTATAGACCTAAAAGATGGGAATCAGCCTCTGATACGGGTTGTTCAAAGACCCTGTTGCGAAACCTCTAAAAAAACATGGATCATTATGGTTACCTTAATCATTATTGTAATTCTATTAATTATTATTGCGAAGCTTGTATCTCAATAGGCAAATTGATGACATGTAAAGTCCCATACAAATCCCCGCACGCAATGCCATCATCAGGAAGGACCGTGATAGCTGTAATGGGGGCAGGCCCGACGAACAGGGTTGTGAAAGTGTCCTCGGATAGACCGGACCAGGTATACAACTTTCCATCATAGCAGCCGGCCACGAGTTCGCCCTTATATACTGCTAGGCAGTGAACGGCGGCATCGGTTTCCACGTGTTCCAGCAGTACATCATCGAAAGACTTCATGTAGATACGAAAGGGAAATGCCTTATGGATAAAGGCGACCTTGGAGTTCGATAGGGCGACTATTTTGGTGATGGTATAGGAGGCGTCGAGTTTCACTTCATGAATACAGATGGATCGCAAATAGCTGGAACAGTCCCAGACACTAATTGACTTGTCTGTTGCTGTCACCAGATGGCCATTTGGAAGCCGAGTGATCGCAGTCACGCCGTCTATAGCAAGCGTCTGGATCGGCATGCCCTCCGCATGGGCTTTCTTGTGCCGCCAGATCTGAACTGTTTTGTCGGGCGTTAGCCTGGCAAAGCGGTCCTTGTCCAGGGGTTCTAGGCCATAGTATTCAGCATCATAATCAAATTCATCTACCTCATCCACGGAGCCCTTTTGATTTGGTCCAAAGGGATTATTCACATACAGATCGCCATCCTGGTCCACAGACACCAACTTGTTGTCAGGCATGACAATCATTTGTTGAACAGGGCTACAGACGGCGGCGATCGTCTCAGGTCTCTGACCTTTCATGCTTACAGCGTGAAGCGTCTCATCCTTGGACGAAGTGATGATATTGTAGCGAAAGGATCCTGGGACAACGGGAAGAGCCACAATGGAATGAATGGTGCTTAGATGAGCAGGGTAACGGAACCGAATATAAGACGGAGAGGGTTGTTGCTTTAAGAGGAGAAGGGATCTGGACCTGCGACTGAAGGGAATGTCCTGAATAAAGTCCTGTTCTTTCATTCGCATTTCGCAGAACTTCTTCTTGCCCTTGAGAATCCGTTCCAGGTTGATGGCAGCCTCTTCGTCAGTGACGCCACTGTCGTTGTAGAAGGACAACAGGGTCTGAAGGGGTTCGACCTCTTCGTGAAGGGCGATAGAGGCCAGTGATGTATACTCTTCGAGCGATCTACCAGATAGACCGAGGAGGGTACCGATTTGTTGAGTAGCAGTTTCAACAGACATGTTATAATGGATATTAGTAATAATTTAGGTAGGAGCACAAACAAATTTTAGAGCGGCAGTGGACTTCAATTTTTCTTTATTCACGCACCGCGTTGACTAAAAATCGCAGCCAAGACGGCACATGAAATACATAACCCTGCGTTTCCACAATGTAGCCAGTCGCGATATCTAAAACGCGACCCTTTTCGTCGTACTTGTAGTCTGTGTGCTGAAAATTTTTGTTGAACAGGGTTGCCAGATAATGCCCTTGCTGCTTGGCATTCTGGGCAGTTGGTGGGCCTCTGCCTGTTATAGAGTCACCTATGGCATACACATTTGGTTTGAACATTAGCTGGGAGTTGACGGACAGGTGTTGTCTGGGATGGGCAAGAACCCTGACAAAGGGCACAGGTTTGATGCCGCAGGTCCAGATGACAGGCTGATTGGACTGGAGTTGAATGGAACCGGTTTTCGTCTGAATGTCTATTTGCTGAATAGATGTCACTTGATTACCGAGCTTCAGTTGAATGCCCTTTGTTTGTATGTGTTGTAAGGCGAGTTCCTGGAAGGGCTTGGAAAATCCTTGAAGGATAGTATTGGACGCTTCGATGACGGTCACGGACTTATTGAGGTCTCTCAACTTACAGGCAAGTTCAATACCAGTTGGACCGGCTCCCAGGACTATGACATGTGATTGGTTGTTCAGGGATTCACGCAACTTGTAGAGGTCCGCCTCTGTCTTGAACATCAGGCAGTTCTCCTGGACTCCTGGAACTCCAAAATCATTTGGCTCTGATCCCGTGGCGATCACGAGGTAATCATAGGGATAGGTGGCTTTCTCTCCTCGGACTGTTTTGGTACTAGTGTTCAACGATACGCATGTATCTTGTATGACTGGAATGGTAGGCTCTTTATACAGGGGATTGGGTAACTGAAATGGTAAATCAAAAAATTCAGTCACATAGTCATGGTCATGGTAACCAGGACTCAACGCTTCCACCATTTTTGGCTGATTAAAACGATAGGGGGTCTTTGACACAATCTTGAGATCATATTTCGATCGATCAATATAATCTGTAAAGGATGCCGATCCCCACCCGTATCCGACCACTAAGACGGTCGGCTTTTTAACAGTATATTTCTGTTTGTATTCTTCTATCATCTTTTCAGCATGACCATACCCAATATTATAACAATAATCTATAACTGTTCCTAGCCTTGGAGCTAGGGCAGACAATGGTGCGAACATCCTTACTTAGAAGAGATGAAAAGGTGTTAGGCTGATTTCCGTTTACGGGTCTGTCGTCGCTTGGGCTTCTTTGCTTTTTTTTGCTTATAGAGTATGAGGGAGTTCACGACTCCATCGAACAGGTTCAGATCATGTCGCATTACTGTGAGTCCCTCAATTCCTGGACATCCTGGGTCCACAACATATCCGTACTTGGGATAGACCTTCGTTGTCAACGCTTTATGAGACTTTGCGTCATCCTGATCAACCATGAGGTACATCGATGGGATACCGCGTTCTCTTGCGAAGTCTTCTAGAACGGAAAAGAGAATTTGGATCGGGCTGATGGCGGGTTTCTTCATCCTAGGCTTAAGATTCGTCTGACGAACCAGATCGAATAGCCAGAGCTGTTTAGAACCTCTGCTACACCAGTCATTGTACTGAAGGATTGCTGTACCTTCATCTTTGGATCCCTTAGGCAAACTCAGATTTTCAACCAGAATAAATAAATGATAATCATCATCTTGGATCGATTGGCGAGCTACCTCCCTAGTTGTATCGAGAGCAGGCTTTCCATCAACGCGACGATCACCGAGCGTCTTCACAATAAATTCCTGGTCAGCTTCTGGAAGTAAGGATGGTCTCATATACATATGATAGCCGAAGTGATAGGATCCATCGATGCCTAAATCCCTAGATATGTAGCCGTGAAGGATCGCCGGTTTCAAGTCCATCCTCTACAGGCCTGTTAGAATATTTTGTAAATATCGGGGCAGTCCACATGCTTCACGAGCTCTCGTAGCCTTAGAAGGAGAATGGGTTTCCTGATCTTAATCTGATAGTTAGGATGATATTTGAAACAATCGACGATAAGAGAAAACAGCTGAATACGCTTCCTAATTTGATTGGCCGGCTTTGTTACAGGATCTAAGGCACCTCTTAACAACATGCTCATAAAATACGGGACAAAAGGCTTATTGGTGACGGACGAATAGGAGTTGGCTGCGGCGATCCAGACCTGTTTAATGATTTGGGGGAAAGGACTCGGCTTGTCCAGCCATCGCTTCATGATGGTCTCGAACTTGGGAAATGGACGATGGGCAGGCCATGGACTGTAGACCTCTGAGTCGCAGGCAAATTGTCGCTCGGGTGGGAAGCATCTATTAGGACTCCCTGGGGGAAGTCTCAGGGTCACGGCCTCTGTTAGCCGCTGTCGAGCAAGGTCCATTGTCAGCAACTCTTTGAACCGTCGCTCAAAGATCGGCTGAAGTGTTTCCATTACCTGTTTATCACTGGGAAAGTTTAGACTGATAGATCAAAAATAAAATTGAAGTCGGGGGCTAATAGGTAAATTTGATGTCGCCAGACAAACTATTTACAAGTATCCATATTATAATAATGTCATCTATCGACTTTACTATTTGCCCTATCTCTTTGAGTGTCATGAAAGATCCTGTGTCGGCCCCTTGCGGCCATACCTTTGACCGAGAGTCTTTGATGAGCCTCTTTGCGACGAAAACTTTCTGGGGTTCTACTACACAATGTCCTACGTGCCGTTCTTCATGGCCTAACTCTTTCAATGCGTCGAGTCCGACGAATTACGCTATTAGGGACGCAATTGTCGCTGTTTCGGGTGCTGCTACTGTTACAACTGCTCCTAGTTCTGCTACTGTTGTTGCTACTGTTGCTTCTGCTACAACTAACGCAACTAGTTCTGTAACTGAAACGAAAGCGGAAGCCTTTACCAGCATCAAGCCCTTAATCAACAGTCGCACCTTTGTCGGCAAGAATGGCAAGACCTACCTCCAAATCCAGGCATTTGTCCCCCCTGGCACGCCTCTAAACAGTCAGGGCACAGACTACATCTTCTCCATCGACAAATCAGGATCCATGGATAGTCCTGCCTGGGTCAAAGTGGATAAGGGCGATATAGGAATCACACGACTAGACCTTGTGAAACACGTCATCCGCACCATCGCCTCCATGCTAACTCCTGCTGATCGTATTGCTCTTGTGACCTTCAGCGAGTCGGCACAAAAAGTCATGGACCTGACACCCATAACCGCTCCAGGTCTCGGTAAGCTGAACAGGGTCCTAGATGGGATCTATGCGAATGGCTGTACTCACCTCTATGGCGGCGTCGAAGTCGCAGCCAAGATCGCCAGTTCTGATGAGTGCGTGGGTCGTCGCATCGTCGGCTGTATCTTCACTGACGGTGTCCCAACAGAAGACATTCCTCCTATAACAGGCGGCAGATCTACCATGCCCATGATCCAAGAACGTATCAAAGTGGCCAATCCCTGGTCTTTTCATGCCATCGGCTTCTCCTCAGACATCAACAGCCGTCTCCTAGAGCAACTGGCAACCTGGGGCAATGGCCGCATGCTGTTCGTCCCCTCTGGAGATATGGTATCGACCAACGGTATCAACCTGACTGCCTTCGAAAAGACAGTAGTATCCCTTGGATCCGTCGTCAACTATAAGATTGGTGGCATTGACAACGAGCTTCTTGTCGGTCCCTTAGCAGTCGGACAGAGACGCAACTATGTCTATGAGATACCAGCAGATGCCACTGTCTCTGTCCCATCCGATTCCTTTGATTTAGACTCTGTGGCCCTGGCCGACTGTCGTCAAGATCTGGTGAGCACATTGACTATAATTGCCGACACTATACGTATAACCCCTTATGTATCAGTCCAAGACTTGGACAGGCATTTAATGACATTTCACGATCGTCATTCTGGATCTGCTGATCCATCTGTGAAGGCTATTCTAAGGGATGTAGTTTCTAGCACGGACGGAGAGGGTCAGCTTCGCATTGCTCTTCAGTATCTGAAACCCACAGACTGGGGCACACACTATCTCAGGGCCTACAGAGACCACATGCTCGCCGGCGTCTGTATGAACTTCAAGGATCCTGGTCTGAAGATCTTTGAGACAGCTGAGTTCCAGGAGTTTCAACGACTCGGTGATGAGGCCTTCGGAAAAATACCTAGTCCTCCTGTTCAACGCAGAGGTCATGTTGATATGAGCACATACAATGTGAGTGCGGTGTTCAACAATGCGGGTGGATCGTGCTTTGAGGGATCCATGCCTGTGCTGATGGCCAATGAATTTACCAAGCCTATTCGGGACATTCGACGTGGCGATCAGGTCTATACACCTGAGGGACCAGCATCTGTCATCCATGCTATAGAATTCAACATAGTTGCGAGATCCCAACCCATGTCGAAACTAGGATCTCAAATCCTGGTGACCCCTTGGCATCCTTATAGGGTGGCTAGTTTGAACGGCCAATACAGTCCTTGGACCTTCCCTGCCGACTCAGTCCATTACACAGATAGAGCCATTCAGAAGGTGTATAACCTGGTTTTAGAAAGGGGTCATGTTATCCAGTCTGAGCAATTCCAGTTCGTGACATTGGGTCACGGATTTCAGGAAGAGCCATTGAAGCATGGGTTCTTCGGAACAGAAGCGTGTATTCAGGCTTTATCAGGTCAGCCTGGGTTCGATGTAGGCAGACCAATATACAAGAACTGTGTGGCGATCAAAAATCCTCACACAGGTCTGATTACTGGATGGAAAGATGAGATCTAAAACAACAAACATAGTCATATTTTATTCACATTGTTTCACATCAATCACATCAATCACATCAATCACATCAATCACATCAATCACATTCCAAGGTCATACGCTAACGAGCCAACATTATGTTTTTTATCATCAATCGGTCTTAATGCTGCGGCAAAGGGCCTTCTGTCATCAACAGGACGAACATGTAAGTTAAACACTTCTTTTCGAGTATGTTCAGCAATCCATTTTTTGAATTCCTCCTCTCTAGCTTTCAAAATATCCTGATGAGCCTCTTTCCACTCATTGTACTTGTCATTCATTAACGCATCTAGTTCCTCTTTTTCGGCCTCCGTAATAGAGCCATTATTTTTCTTTTTCATTAACTTTTTATATTCATCTAATTCACTTTCAATCTCGGATGTACGTATTTCATCCTCTTTCGTCAATGATGATCCTTTCATTCGAAACTTTACTAGTTCATTAATTCTAGCATCAATTCCAGGACACCTATCATTGTTTGATACCTTCTCAGCCCCAGTCACTGCTCCGACAACACTGATAGCTGCGTGACTCACAGCAGATTCTATATTTCCCATATCTACTGTAGAGGTAGAAAATGGGTGACGTGTCGGGAACAGATATAAGTAGTGCTGAGAACAGTACTAATACAGAAAACACGATTGTAAAAGTGGACTTACAGAGTTCGGATGCTCCACCCTACATGATCCGCATCCAAATGGATCCCAGCAATATCCCTGTCGCGACCATGGAAAGTTCAGGTCCCAGACAGTTCCTTTATTCGCAGGTGGAAAACACCTTTAACGAATCCTATAATCCAAAGACATCCAATAATTCCACCATTTGTGACATTATTGCCGTCTATATCAAGGGTCAAAAGATTCTGTACACGGAAGCCAAGACACACTGTGAACAGAGGCTCACCTTCCTGATGCTCCCAGCAATCTTCATTACAGTCTTATGTAGTGTATTGGGAGCCGGAATGTCATCATATTCATATGGCTCAACGATAACAAGTTCGCTTAATGGCCTGAACGCCTTCATCCTCGCCCTCATCAGTTACTTGAAGCTCGATACTCGTGCTGAGGCCCACAGGACCTCGGCCTACAAGTTCGACAAGCTCCAATCCTATGTCGAGTTCACCTCAGGCAAGGTCCTGTTCGTCAACAAAGCTGCGAACGACATCGTCAAGGTCATTGAGGACATTGAGAAGAAGGTCCAGGAAATCAAGGAGACTAATCAGTTTGTACTCCCTGAAAAGATCCGTCATAACTATCCCAAGCTCTGCGGTATAAATGTCTTCGCGGAAGTCAAAAAGATACAGAACAAGGATACACTGAATACCAATATTTTGAAGGATATGTATAATCAAAGGGAGACCATTCAGCACCGAATAAAAAATGGAAAGGGAACTGTCAATGACGAGTCGAATCTACAGATCGTCATTGAAAATATTAAGGCCCAGACGAACATGATTATAGCTGCGAAAGATGAGTATTTGAAGATTGATAATGACTTTGAAGAGGAAATGAAGGTTAATCGAGAAAGTATGCATGGATGGTTTCAGTGCCTAGGTTGTTTGAAGGTTTAGTTCTTTCGCGAACTATACTAGATGGCCTGGTACAAGAAATGCGATCCAGTTCCCTGGCAACCCCCGAGCATTGTGTTCCAGATTGTATGGCCGATCCTGTATATTCTTTACGCGATTGTATTAGTCCTAGAACAATCAGATACCACGATTCGAAACCTTCTTTTAATCGGTCTTATCCTGAATTTTAGTTGGGTTCCTGCCTTTACCTACAATGTCAAACTAGCTCTCCTTGTTCTATCAGGTATGGTTGTAGTTGGTGTCCAAACTATTCTGGCATTAAGGGCCTCAGACATAAAAAATACAAGGGCTTGGACCGAACAACGGTCTCTTCTCTTTGCTCCTTATATGCTTTGGATCTCTTTTGCTTGGACTCTGAATGCGTATTTGGCATTTACTTGCTAACTCTTACTCATTGGGGGGCTTGACGGATAGGGTGCGTTTAAGGGTGGGAGTTTTTAAGGGTGTCATAGGGACAAGGAAGGTCATGTTGGTAACAGCTGCTACTGCTGCTGATGTCTCAGCAGTAGTAGACTCATCCGCATTTGATACAGGCGTTGGACTGCTATTGCTATTAGACGAATGAGGTGATTCAGGACTGAGCTGTAGAATACAGACAGGAGGTCTCGGTGTGTCTGGGTATGCTGTGCGAGTCGCTGATCTCAGACCCTCACTACAGACTCGTTGGGTCGAATTGGCAAAGACATTTGCCACAGGATCTGTCGCATCCTCATAGGCATCAGTTGGATCAACAGATAGGTTGCCTCTGCCAGACGACAGATAGACGGCGTGCTGATTCATCATGTTACTATGCATCCTGGTCAGTTCAGGGGGAGGCGGGATATCTAGGACAGGTCTTTGGAGCATTTGGAGGGAATGGGAAAGCTCCCGTTCCAAGAGTTTCATGATCTGACTGTTTCGGGTTACGGGTTCAGATGGAATGAGTGGTTCTAGCAGTTGCCGACGCCCTTCGAGTCGCATTGCTTCATTCAAAAGGGGAGTTCTGGCTTCCACGGACTGATAAGGGATACCAGGATCACTGATTTTCTGAAGGAACATACTTACAAGGGCTCTAATGTGACTGACCCTCGCTTCCAACAGATCCTCTGGTGACCCTTCATGGATATTCAGGTTGAGCGTCATATCCAGGAGACCCGTGGCGACTTCCACGGAGTACAGGTGAAGCTTGTCCTCTGGCTGGACATTTTCCATAAGCACTGTGAAGTCATTGCCAGCACACAGGTCTCCCAAGATAATCTCATTGGTCGGTGTGACAGAGGATCCAATGACCGCCACAGGCTTGTGTTCCGTGAAGCGGCTGACTTGACGAACAGTGGGTGGTACGAGGAGCTTGACCTGCTGATAGACGGCGGAGCGGAGTCCGCCTAACACGAGTCCAAAGATATCGGCCACCTGATCGACCTTATTGACGATATTATAGGACCCCTGGCCCTCCTTGCTCATGGAGGCAAGCAGTTCGGCCTTGTGATCGGATCCATAACCGATGGTACTGAAGGTGACATCCGAATGAGTTGTAAGGACTTGTTGTAGGATGGCGAGGAGCTTGTCAGGTGCGGTCTGGCCCTCTGTCGCATCGCCATCCGTGAGAAGCAGAACCCCCTTCTTCTGATGTAGGCCTGTCGAGGGAGTCATGAGAATCTCCTGTACAGAACGGAGGGCCTTTTCGATGTTCGTGGAACCATTGGACCTGAGCTTGCCAAGTTCAGAGCGAATGATTTCTTTATTTGTGGCGGTCGTGGGTACGTGACGGAAAGGGATAAGAGATTCAGATGCGAATGTCACGATGCTCAGCTCATCCTGATCGGTCATATAGTCCAGGAGGGAATTGATGGTTCGAACAACGTTTGCGAGCTTATCCTCTGATGACATGCTACCTGATGTATCGATAACGACGGTCAGTGACACGGCAGCTGCTGCTGCTTCAGAGGTTACTTCAGGGACTTGAATGCGGACGCACAGGAGGTCGTCGCTATACTGGATATGCTCTGTTTTGAGACGAAATGTGTTGACATTCATTGTTAATATGGATAGAAATAGAATGGTAGTTATTACTATGGAAAAAATATAGTTCAATTTTACAGTTACTTCTTAGCTACAGCATTGGGTGTAGCTTTAGTCGCAGCCCATTCACGGTACTGATGCGTCCACTGGACAAAGTATGAGGATCCCAGCTTCTCCTCCCCCAGTTGATGGAGCACCCTGTCCGTCTCACTTAGCGATGCGAGGAACTGATCATAGTCGGCCGGTTTGGCTGGCTTTGGTGGCGGTGTATATTTCTTGGATTCCATTGGTTACTAACCGACCAGGAAAAAACTAACTCAATTTTTCTATTTATAGTGCTATCGCTGTAGCTGTAGCTATAGTGCCTGTAACCAGTCCTGATGTTCATGTACAGGGATCTGGTACTCCTGTAGGATTTCGTTGGCTAACCTAAGTTGTTCCTCCTGGTCCTCGATGTTTACGAGGGTAGCAAATTTGTGCTGGAAGGCTTGACGAACAGGTGCTGTGCTAGGTTCGAATCCTTGGAATACGTTTGCCAAGCGGGCTAGCTTGCCATTCGGGCACTTTCTAAAACCGTCAATCAGTTCTTCAAAGAAGCGTTGGATCAACGTTTCTTTGAAGGGGCTTTTCATGATTTTGTGCCATGTATTATCGACTGCTAGTTGATAGGAGACATGGGCTACATACGTGTTGATCGTCAGAAATCCGTAATCAGCTGTGAACTCCTGGATAATTTCGGATTTGTTGTTCGACCAACCCTTGAATCGATCAGCTTTCAACAGAATGTCAAAGAGAGAGACGGGAAGGTTCTGTTGGTATTGGTTGACTTGGTTATTGAGTTGGGTCTGAACAGGGACAGTATGGACATTTTCATGATCGGATGCGAATTGCTTGAGACTCATTGGATCGGTGCCGAGTTGTTGGAGGGTTACGTGTTCAATTTTTTCGTTTCTTAGTTTTGTTGCGTTTTGATTTGGGTTTGCGAGTTTTATGGTTGGGATTGCGTTTTTTACGATAGTGGGTTCTTTTGCCTCCTTTTTTTAAAGGAGCTAATTTTCCAGTAAATTTACGGCCCGTGGACGAGGCTGAAGAACTTGCTGCTGTTGATGATGAACTGATTGGTCCTGTTTCAGAAAACAATGTTGATCTTAATAACGGTCCTGCCTCTGCCTCTTTTCTTGCGGCAGCAATAAGTGCTTGAGTTGAAAGTTTACTTGATGTGGCTGTCTTTGATGCGGCTGTCTTTGGCTCCGCAACGATTTTCCTTGCTGCCATAATAACTTCTGGCACAGAAGATGATACAGCTGACGATAAAGATGATGATTTTTTTCTTGAACTGATTGGGGGAAATGTTGCTGGTACTGCTTGAAATGGAGTCGATAACGCTTTCTTCCCTAAAGGGGGTAAAAATCCTTGTGAACCAACTTCTGCCCCTGGATCAAATGAGGACTGACCGAATCCCGTCCCTCCTGGAGAAAATGCTCTTCTTCCCGACGACGAGGTCACTTTACTAGATGGCCCCTCTTCTTCCTCATATATGGTTGAAGCTTTACCTGAAAATGGAAATTTACCTAATGATTTACGAGCGGACTCCCGTAAAAGAGCCGGTCCAAAGGTGCCTTCTGGAGACTGCCACCCCAATGATCCTGTAGTTGTAGCGGATGAAACGGATCCTTCATATCCCTTAGGCAAAGAAATTATGTTTCCACTATATAAATTTACCCTGGTAGCATTTTTATTGTTAATCCTTCTTCTTTTTCCTTGAGTTGCTTCATGTCGCGGTGTTTCATCATTAACTGGTTCAATACCAGCAGCAGCCAGTTTATCAATTGGCTTAAATGCTAACAATCCTTTTGTACTTGCCCCAATTAAACTCTCAAATAATTGACCATATTGTTTTTCAGCGGCCACTTTTTCAAGAGGATAAAACGCCGCTTCTATTTGAGGCCCCCTTTCAGCCACATAATTGAAAAATCCAATTATTTCTGGTGTTAGTGTTAAAAATGGGTCAGGAATTGAGACTGATGATGACGATGATGACGATGATGAGGATGATGAGGATGAGGATGATGATGAGGATGCCTGTGTATAGATCAAAGGTATACGTTCTCCAAAGGGCCACTGTGTATCTCCAACTATCGCTAAAAAGCGTGTAGCCTCCGAATTTATAGTAGAAGGTGACGTAGCTTCAGTTGCTATAGCTTGTAAATATTGATACCATGTTGCTTGTGTGGTAGCGAAAGGAAGAATAATTGGCTTCCCTACACTAGTTTCAGCCATTTGTACTGGTGTAATATATTTTGCTCTAAAAAGAGCCCGTGAATAAATAGAATAATCAAATAATTTATAAAAATAAGTTAACCATAATTGAAATATTATCATATGTCTATTTACAACATAATATGGAAATCCAGATTCAGAAAATTTTCCCTTTGTTGGTCCTCCACCTCCCTGAAACATCACACTTATAAAGATTAGAAACCGCATATCTGTTTTTAATTGATTACAATGTCTACAGGAGTATTTATATAATAATTCCCACAAACGTTTCTGTTCAGGAGTTGCTGTGTCCCAAAATTGTTTAGTAACAGGTACAGCAAACATTTGTAACATTTGACCAACCGCTTCTAAATGTTCACATTCAAGCATACGACCAATAGGACTACACCAATTATCTGATACAAATTTACTTTTAAATTGACCCTTTAATGGTCCAGTTTTATATTTTTCCGTCATTTTAACTGGTTTTTCACCACCACATAATATTTTTTCACCACATAGATAACATGGTTCTCCTGGTGTAAATTTTTTCTGTAATGCTATATTACACTGATCTGTAGGTGTTGCTAGTTCAGTTTTCCCTCTCGCTGTCTCTTTTGGACCAAGTGATCCAAGTGCGTCTAATTGAGCTGAATATGCCAATGCTGTAATTCTGGATGCTATGGAAGGGCCGAGAGGTGCTCTTTGAGCTCGTTTCAACACCTTCATTATCCAATAATTACGTACTATAGTAGCATGTTTACTAGGATCTAGTGTATCGTCGAACTCATTTGGATGAGTTGACATCCATTCTAAAAATGCCCATATATTTGGTTCAGGTTTTTCTAAAAGCCTATCAGGTAAATACCCATATAAATATTTAGTAAATATATTCCTTAAAAAAAATGAAACAGCATTCATATCATAATCTGGTTCAATAGCAAAATGACTAGTTTTTGCTTGGTCTATCAGATCTTTAACATCTGAATATTTAGGCATACGTCCAGGTGTAAAAGGAGAAACTGGCCCTACAATTTTTTCTACTGGTTCTTCTATTATTGCTGAAGGTAGAGGTCTTTTTCTTTTTGTTCCTGCCCCCCCCCGCATCTTCTTTCTAGTTTGAGTCATATCCCTACCATCCCATCACATTTTTCTCCGCCTCCTGGATCATGTCCAACATTAGTACAGGATGCTTGTATCGCCCCAGAAACTCATCGAGACCCTGTAAATCCTTCTTGGACACACGACTCAGAAGCGACTCCATGAGTCGGTCGAAGTAACTCATGTCCTTTCGCAAACAGATCCGCTCAACGAGCCAGATCCAATCTGGTACATACTGGCCAGGATGGAAGGCCTCATAGACCTTCCGTATACAGGGACTCGAAATGACAGTCGATTCGCTAACGAATTCAGGAAGGCCCAGTAGGACAAAGGTACCCCCGTAGACATGGGGAAAGTTCGAAACTGTGTCAGTCACAGGATACGCCATGATCCGATAGCTTTTATGATGCTGTTTGTGGTACAGATAGTAGGACGCAAAGGCATCAATGTCATCGGCCTTATACAGGATAATCATGAGGGGCTTCATATTGGATATTTATTTGGAATGGGCGGGTGTTAACAGCAGATTTGACACGGTGTTCGGACTTCAATTTTCTTTTTAAGAAAAATAGAAAGAGGCGTTAGTTCAGGGCGATTCCGAAGGCGGTGGCAAGCTTTGGCTGACAGTCAGCAAGTTCTTCTGGTGTCAGAGTGCTAAGCCAGTCCTGGAACATGACGAGCGAGTTGAACAGGATATTCACCTTTGAGAGCATGGTCACAGCCTGATAGGCATTTGCCATTTCCTGTACGTCTGCGTACAGGCCTTCCAAGGTGTCATGGTCGACCAGTTCACCGACAAATAGTCTTTGAACCATTTGCTCCAGGATAGATCGGACTGACATATTAATCGCCGTGACCATGAAGTGGAACTCGGGGGCCGGCGGCACTTCGTCTAGGAGGGATTCCCGATCATGGAGCAAATTCAGGATCTGTCCTGGCAGATCCTCGAACGGGGGGATTTCGAGTGGCTGGTCTAACAGAGGTAGTAGTTCGTATGCGGATGGTGGCAACCAGGCATTATCGACAGATATTAAGGCAGGCATGTCAGCATAGTCTTCGGGTTGGCTCATTTTTGGATACTTGTAATAGGACGAACAGGGTGTTCGAAGCTGCCGTTGGCTAATCGCCACTTCAATTTTTCTTTTTGGGATTTAAATCCGCGGCTCCAGTAGAATGCCTCCCCGTTATGCGACCCGTCTCTATACAGAAGCTCCAGGACTGAAAGACGGCCTATTTCTGTCAGCGAACATTGGTGTATTAGCGATTTTATATACGATCGTGGGAGCCTTCGTGTCCTACGTGTTTTATTACATCTTTGACGAGTACGATCCCGCCAAAAACGCCGGCATGGAATGGGAGACGCGATCTGTCGCCTACCAGCTCTACGATATCTTTGTCGAGTTGGCCCTGATCGGTATCGTGGCCTTCTGGACATCCTTTGCGATCGGTCATTTGCCAATTCTCCCTGTTCACGCAGAGTACCAGGGCTACGTGGATAGCTATACGGTCGGCATGTTCTTCATGTACACGATCTTCATCTTTATGGTCGGTTTGGACGATAAATTGGTGTTTGTGTTCAACAGGGTACTCGGCCCTTTCTTCGACAGCTTCATGCCTGACGAAGGATCGATCCTGGACTTGACCCTTCACTATTCGACACCCGAGGAACGTGCCTTAAAGAAACGCAAGGAGGAGAAAAATGCGAAAAAAACGAATAAGATGGACCTATTAGTCTAACCATTTGATCGCGGCCTCTCTCACAGTATTTAGTTGGTGTTCATACATAGCCCTGATGCCTGAATCGCCGTCATAATCGGCATCGATCTCGACGAGCAAGTACAGAAGGTTTAGAAGAGTCGTTAGGACTGACTCTTCTAAACCGAGTTCTTCGGCGGTGAACGCATTGTCTCTGCGTTCGCCCGTTACATCATAGTTATAATAGGCCCGTTCAGGCTCATAGGTACAGGTAGCAGTACCAAAGAGATCCTGTTCTATGCTGACAGGGAGTGTGACATGAACTCTGTCGTTGGCATCACGGGTTACGATGACAAGGAGTTGCCCTGGACGGACAGGTGCTTTTATCACCTCGTTTTCGTAAATGGTTTGAAGAGTTGTTGCTACAATTGACATTATGGATAATTATTGGACGAATAGGTGTCTTGGGGGGACAGACTCTTGGACGATGTGTCCGTAGTTCAATTTTTCTTTCGGCGAGTCTGGCGACGCTTGGAGTTTTTCAGGTAGCCCAGGTTGCTCAGGACATGATCCGTATTGAAGGCCTGGATGGTCTTGATGTCGAGGTCGAAGTCCTTGATCAGGTGCTTCATGACGCGGACGACCTTTTCATGGACTAGGAGCAGATCGGCTCTGTGGTGCTTGTAGGCCTTGTCATTCACGAGCTGGAACAGGGCGTCCTTGAGGTGGGCCATGCCGTTCAGTGTCGACATGGCGTAGGATCGCTGGAGGCGTTTGTCTTCCACGGCCACGATGCGACCGACGTGCTCCAGCTCGGAATTTGCCCACATCATAACGCCTTTGAACGTGACATCGTACTTTACAGGTGCTGCCATGGTTCTACTTGGATCTAATAAAAAAATAGGGGTTTTTTGGGACTTATAGGGGTGTTGGAAAGGTGGTATCGGGATCTAGGATTTCTCTTGTAGTGTCAGATGTAGCTTCTGGGGTAGCTGTAGCGTCAGAGGTAGGATTAGTGGCTGCTACTGGCTCAGGTCTACGTCTGGAACGCGTCTTAGGAGGGACGTAATCTGAATCACTGCTATCGTCCTCCTCTTCCTCTTGCTCACTCTCATCTTCCTGAATGGGTTCCGAAACACCATACATTATCTTGGGTTGAGGCATGTTCTTCAACAGTTGATTGAAGACATACGTAATGAGGTAGGATCCAACACAAATCGTAGCTACAAGGTATAATACTTCTCGAAGAGTACTGATATCAAAGAGACCTGTTAAACCTCTGCCGGCGACCTTAATTAATAGGTAATAACCTATTATACAGGAAAGAATCATTTGCGGACTAATGTGCTTCATATTGATCATTGTAAATATGGATTTGATGGCTGTAATAGTAAATACAGCCACTAATCAATCAAATTTACTAAAAAATAGGACGGACAGTATGTTTCCTAGTTAGGCAAGCGATCAACGAGCTCCTGAAGACGTCGCTCCAGTTGTTCGAGGCGATAGTTCACCATATCGAGATCTAAGGATGGCCTGGGCTCTGACTTTGACAGAGCCACAAGACCTGCCACAGCCCCTTTTACAAGGGATGGGTGGACGAAGGGCTCATAATCACCATCTTCCTCGTCCTCTTCTAGTTCATCCTCTGTCTCATTATCGCCTAGTTCATCCTCTGATTCATCATCAAACTCCTCATCCTCGTCATCCTCCTCTTCCTCTTCTTCATATTCGGACTCGTCCTCTGCTTCATAGTCATTGTCATTGTCATTGTCACAAGGGGGTGGTGGGACAACACATGTTGCTGTAGCAGCAGGAGGTGGTCCCGAGAAATTGTTTTCAAAGGTGTTATCGAGGTCCATTGGCTTACTCACAAAGGTCACCACCTGTTCTTCGGCCCTATCTTCGCACTCCATGAGTTCGGACAGTGTCAGATCACAGTCCCTGAGGAAGACACTATCGAGGATGAACTTCTCGCAACGCTGATCAGCATTACGCATAAATCTGTCCATGCGACGCCTGTCCTCCTCGGTCGCATGATGAGCCTTGTAGCTGTTGAACAGGTGGAACAGGTGGTTCCATCGGCGTGTTTCGTCCTCTGAGACAATCAGAAGTTCATTGTCATTGTTGTACAGAGTCGCATAGAGCTTAGGACTTGATCCTACTTGGATATAAACCCTGGTAGGGCTAGAAATGTAATCGGGTACAATAGCAACAGACATATTGGATAGTAACTGGGAGTATGCTTTTACTGTCTGCCACAGACAATTTCAATTTTCACAAAAAATAGAAAGTGGTGCCTCTGCGTTTATGCCAGTGCTTCTATCCAAGACGCCCGTTCCGCCTCTGGGACGACAGAGGCGAAATCCGTGATCAGAGTATTTGCCAGAGCCACCTTTTCGTCACTTGTAAGAGCAGACGAAGCGATCGCACCCATTTTATTCATAAACTCTTCCCTTGTTGGTCCATCGCTAATACATGCTGTAATCTTATCATCAAACCCCCTCAAGACATTTGCTAAGCGTGATATTTTGCCCTGATGACACATCCCCTGGCCATCCCATACTTCAACGCCCAGAGCCTTATAAGCCTCTCCTTCATAGTCCTTTCTATGAATATGGTTGAGTAGACGGAGGAGCAGATCATCATAAGACGCATCAAAGGCTGTTACAGGGAGTGCCACGTCTACTTTCAAGGTATCGAGAATCTGATTTCGAATCAAGACAGACGGAATGGAATTGTAGGCTTCGACAAGCCTTGGAAACTTTTCTTCGAAGGTTGTTAGACCCTCTAAGTTAGGCAAAGGCCAACTGCGAATGACGGACAGTGCTTTTTCTGTCGCCGTTTTAGCAATCTGCGTATGGACGTTCTGGTTATCGGTGACAAACCTGTAATGCGGATTGGCTTCCAAGACTATTCGACGCTTGCGTTCCTTCTCCAATGCTTCGAGTTTCTTGAACCAGGCCTGGTCTAGAGCACTGGATGCGACGCGACATTTGCCTGCTAACTCTATGATCTTCAAACAGATCTCTTTCTTGACAATTCCTTCTCTTAGCCATTGATTCGCGATTATTTGAAAGTACTGGAACTGTCGTTGAACAAGGTATCCTGTAGAAATCTTGGAAGATTCCGTGATCGGCAGATTGAGTTCCGTCTTGAACACATATAATGCTTTTCGATCTTCAATACCTCGTGAATCGGAATAAGGTAAGGTCATAGTACCAGTTTTATAGAAGAGGGTTTCTTTGTATTCAAGCGGTTCACCTTCGGAATGACGGATAGTCGCAATTGTGCTGGCCATCCTTCTCACACACGCTGAAAGTTCGAAGTGAAAGGGAGTCGTAGGATCTTCACTATCATAGGCCTCACTATAATCATCGTCAGGCTCCATGCTCTGATACAGGAGCCATGCGATCAGCCTGGGTGCTTTTAGCATGGACTCGCTTAAAATCGCACAGGTCTTTGATCTGTCCTCATCCAAATACTTTCGTCGGGCCTTACAATAAGTAGTGTCTCTCGCGATTCGAGAGGCTTCAGGCTCCGCTTCAACAGCAGCTTTGTAGGCAGGATCTGTCTGACTCATTTTTCTGGAATGAAGCGGGCATAAATCGCCGAGGCATCTGGCAATTCTTCTACAGGGGGGATGAATACATGTAATCATTGTTGATAATATGGATAATAATATTAAGGTGTGTTGCCACACCAATAAAAAGATTTGTTTGCGTTTCAAATTTTTTTTATTCGTATATATATGCGTTTATATGTTCAAAGAAGGAATGTTTGTCATCGTTCGCTAATTTCAATGAATAGTAGGCGAAGCTTGGTGACACAGAGACACCCAGAAGATGTTTAACGACCTCTGAGGCAGTTAGGTTAGACCTAGTTTCTACGAGGAATGTTCCATTCCTCATGAGCTTGACTACGCTGTCAGGAGCCCCTTTCAAGCATAGTTGAACAGAGTCCTGTCCTATGTCCTCGAGGACTCGGCGACAGGCATATTGCTCCATGGTACAGCCGGCATGCTCATAGAAGGCCGGCATCTTCTTCCAGAGCCACCACAAATTCTCGTCTTTCAACCAGCCTTCTGTTACATTCAGGGCCCTGAGAACATGGCTGTCATGGAACTTATATTCGTTGTCATCGGGATACAACAAATGGTGGCCATATTCTATGAACTGTTGAGGTGTGAATGTGATCCCATCACTGACGAACAGGTGGTCTTCGGTGATCGTGGCATCGATCCGTTTGTCATCGTGGTCCATGTAGACCTTTGTTGGCTTGGGCAAAGGGGCCAAATATTCGTCGATACTGTATTGATATGACATGGTGTAATATGGATAATAATGTAAGGGTAGGGGGCTGATTTGCGGTAGAGATAAGGCTTCAATTTTTTTTCCAAAAAAAAGGGATTCGGTGGTGGTTATAGCAGCTCCTCAATGGCGAAGGGAAGTGCTAGCATCTTGGCCCAATGAGGCTTGTCCATGGTCTCAATGACCGTTTCGAAGAGCTTGGTAAACAGGTCCTTCTGTCTGTCGGTGGGTTGCCTACAAATCATGGCGACAATCGGTTCCAGCAGTTCCACATACCGAGTGCCATAGAACTCTGCGTACCAGTCGTGATCAAGCATCTCTTCATACAGCCTTCTCTGAGCCACAGTATAGGGCCAGTCTTTGATAGACCAGATGGCCCGTTGAAGTGTGTCATAGGCTCTGAAACTGGTGGGAGCGGGGCAGGCACGAATCGTGTCGAGGGCTTTCAGAAAGAAGTCGGTGGGGGCCTGGACAGCTATTGGAAGGGACGGAAAGGTGTCGATTGGGGGGACCTGAGTGGGGTCTGGGATTCTTGTAACACTGGGATAATAGTTATTCCAACGGGCAACATCCTCCAGGTTTATTATGGCGATGAGCTTCTTCATGGCCGCTCGAAATCGATAGGCTGCCCTGCCAATCTCGATTGCCAATCCTCTGTCCTCAGGATAGGTCTCCATCAAATAGTTGGCGGCCTTTTGAAGGAGTCTGGTGGGTCTGTTGACCAGGATCCAGGGGTTAACTGTGACAGGGCCCTGGGGCCAAATCGCGTACATGCCTATGGAGGGCTCGCCGTCTTCCAAACACCAGTCGAGTAATGCGTCATGAAGGGCCCATAGGGCATTATATGCTTCATGAGCAGAGGAGGATGTAAGGGGCAGAGCATCCTGCCAGAAGTGGATGAGCGAATCGACAAATTTACGACCAATGTTATTGGCAACAATGACATGTGACATTTTAATATGGATAAATACAAATAATAGGGTGTCTGTTGGGTAGACAATGAAAATATAGGGTGGCCAGGGACTTCAATTTTTTTTTATGAGGTCGCCGAGGAACTCGGGATCTATAGTGATGGCTTGTGCCACAGGAATCAGGGCCAAGGCTCCGATTTCTGAGGAAGATGACGGACAGCGTTTGAGGATCAAATCATCGAGGGTTGTCGGCATCTGTTTGTAGATTTCACAGAGCAGATATGTGCGGCAGATCTTCAGGAAGGTTCGAAGTTGGTCGAAGTTTAGCTGAATGATCACATAGCCGTTAGTATACATGGGTGATTTCAGGGATACAATCTGTCGTCTGAGGGCATTGATTAGTTTTATCGGGACATTGGTGGTATTATACAGTTCTTCGACGGTTTCGCGGAAGGCCGTGTGGACCCAGTCCTGATCAGATGCTTCGCGGCGACCGCCGAACCCTGATAGAATGGTGTCGGTGTGCTTGTAGTGCTTCTGGACCCCTGCGATAGCGACGGGACCCTCTGTAAAGAGGATCCCTGCTCCCGTGTAAGACGGAAAGGTGGTATGGAGGACGATTGGAGGTTGGGTACAACAGAACATGGTTGGTCTAGAAATATATAACAAACTACATCAAATTTATTTAAAAAATATTGATTTTTTGTTTTGTTTATAGTGTTTTCAGGGAGGCCTCCAGCATGGCCTTCAACGTCGCATTCTTCTGCTCAAGTTCAGCAACTGTTCGGCGGAGAACCATGACCATTTCATCTGCTGTCAACAGCTTTGATTTCTTCACAGGGTTGCTGGCCTCTGGGGCCGAAGACGAGTTACTAGCAGCTGGAGCTACAGAGGATGAAGACGAGTTACTGGCAACTGAAGACGAGTTGCTTTCCACAACAGCCACCTCTACCACATTCGGTAGATCGTACATCTGAACAACCAGCTGGCACTGTGCTACCAACGCAGGCTCATCTGCCTCTTCCTTGAGGAATTGGCGAGCCTTTGCTACCACAGTCTTCTTGAAGTTGTCACGGCTATTCACGAACACACTGTGGTCTAACACATACTTCATAATTTTTATGACATTGATGACGCGACAAGGTCTACAGAGGGTGTCCATTTTCTTAAGCATGTAATCAATGGACGCAACATGGACAGCCATGTCCATCTTGGACCCAGGTGGGAAGAGATTAGTTGATGTTACCTTATTCAAGGGACTGTCGTCTAGAAGTTGGCCCATGTTCCGTCCCTTGTAAGGTCCTGATACGATGTAGAGATCATAGAGAGGTGACCAGTTTGCCCGCCAGCAGCCCATAACGTTCTTCTTGTACCAATTGCTTACATGATTGAGATGGTTGAACTTGCGTGAAGGAAGGCGACTAAGATCGATATTTGCTGGTTGGTCTTCAGACGCAGTCAACACAATATTGCCAGGATAGGTGTGCTGAGAATAACGCCTTTCCAGTGTCAGATAGAGAGGGGGACTGCCAAGTCCCATGTAGCATAGGGTGGTACCGAAGTCCAGCTTCTCATAGATACGGTCAAAGGCACCCATCTTGAAGGCATCGATGCGTCGCATGCTGCGAAACCAGGCATGTTCTTCTGTCGCTAGCATTGACGCAAGGGTCTCAGACGTCCCTTTGGGATATCCTGCGGCATCGATGTCCTGGAAGTTAATGGACAGGCGTTCCAGAAGCTGTTGGTCTGTTGGCGAATCATCTTCGATCTGGTGACTACTGACGTGCTTCTTCCAGAACTCCTGGATCGATGCTACGTGACTGGTGCCAGTATGTATCTCGAAGAAGGGGGTAATGATCGGGCAATCACTGTAGTACAGGACTCCCGCAGTAACCTTGTCGCCTGAACGGAGATAGATGCCAGAGCCTGAGGGGATGCGATCAGTGATTTGCTTGATAAGATCAGAGGAGGGCATCTTAATATGGATAGTAATATGATAGTTTGCCTGGGAGCGGGGCTATTACTGTCGAGGACAGGTCCGTTCAATTTTTTTCTACAAAAAAAATTTTTTAGTCTTTTTTTGTCTTATTTATGATGTGTTTATAGGGGAAAGCCTGATAGTTTGTCCTTAATTGACACTAATATAGTCCTCATAGCCGTGTTCTCCTTTTCGAGTTGTTCTATTTTTGTTTCTAGGGCGGAAATGCGTTCCTTTTGTTGTTGGGCGGCTATGTGTATCTTTGCTAGGGACTGATCGAGAGCAAATCCAAAGCGTTCAATGGACGCCGGTCCCTTGGATTCTTCTATTACGGTACTTTTAACTGGTCCCTTTGATTCTTCTATGACACAGCTACTGGCAGATGAGTTGCTAGCAACAGCAACAGGAGCGAAGGCCTTGAAATGCTCTGAACCAGCTGGGAAGATGTCCTTTCCGTCCTTGCTGGCAGTCAGGAACAGCTTCTCATCGTTGGAATCGAGATACTGGCCGAGCGTAAGGCCTCTGTGGCTGCCACTCGTGAAGTAGGTACAATACAGGGGATGAATAGGCAAGTCCTCATAGGAGCCGTTAGTCCACGATCGGTGTTTCATCACATGCTTTCTGTACCAGTTCTTGAGGTGTTCTGGATGATCAAACCTACGCCCAGGGCAATCAATGCCAGCCGGCTGATGTTCAGAGGCTACCAGCTGAACTGTGTAATCCCAGTCTTCCCTGACGCAGTGGCGGTAGTGGTTGTCTTTTTCGAGGGTCAAGGTGACTGCTGGAAAGCCAGGCTCCATGTAGAGGACCTCGGTACTCTGACTGATTCGCTTAAAGATGTCTTGAAGCAAGGGACTTTTTGCCTTTTCATGCCGTTGTCGCTGCTTCAGCCAATCTGGTAAAGGGACGGACAGGATTTGGTTCAGCGTATGGTAACGGCTCATGTAACTGGCAGGACTAGGGTCGCGTTCATAGATCTGGTAGCGGTAGTAGATATGGTTCAGAAGCTCCTGGTCTGTCAGCTCGCCCAAAGGGGTTACGCTGTCCCAGACTGTGACAGACTGACTGCCTTGATGGTAGAACTCCTGGAGGGATGTGACGACGATAGGGGTGGGGAGGCGAACATGAATCTCGAAGGGATTAAAGTAGACGGATGCGGTAACGACTTTGCCACCGATGTCTAGGTAGATACCAGATCCTGAACTGAGGCGTTGACTGAGTTGGGTAATGAGATCGGCAGACATTGTATATATGGATAGTTGTGATAGTTCTGTGTGGTTGGGGGCTAGATCTGGCTGGGGTAGACGGTCTTCAATTTTTTTGGGGGGGGCAAATAAAAAAAGGGTATTAGGTGGAGGCCTTTTCATCTTGTTTTAGATAGTTTTTTGATTTTTTTGTTTTATTTTAAGATAGCTGGATTATATCACTTCATACAACCCAGTTAGATGACTTTGTGATCACTTAGATCACAAATGGTAGCGGCTCTCCCTTGAACTCGTGCTGGCCACCTGCTGCTGACGGATGGCCCTCAAGAACGTCGCATTCTGTCAGGTCCGTCGAGACAGACCGTGCGTGGTACACGATCTTGTAATGAGAGGTGCCCTGCTTGATCCAGCTGACCTTATAATAGTTGATGAAGACATCGATGCCCTGTGTCTTGATGAAGTGGTCGCCAGCAAGAGAGGAATCGAAGTAGAGGCCCATGCTCTTGACCAGCGTCGTGTCCATGACCATGACCTTCTTGCCGATCCAAGAAGGAGGGACGCCGAACTCCTCGAGATCGTCTGGGCCCTCCATGGTGACTATCTTATGGGGGCATCTCTGGTGACAGATCTCAATATCGAGGCGTTTCTTCCCTAAAGAGGCGATGCCGAGAGCAAGAGGGATCGCAGCGAAAGTAGGTGTGGCCAAATTGGTCAAGAGGGTACTAAGGTTGGCGAAGGCAGCATTTGGGTTCGAGGGGGCCTGATGAGCAATGTCATGGAACAGTTCACGGTAGATCAGGTCTGTCTCAGTAGGGGCGAGCCAGAGATCCACGCGATTGACAGACTCCAGAACCTCAGGAACCGGTTCGTCAGGGAAGAAGTGGCGATGAGTCAGAACGGCCGCACAACAAGAACTGTCGAACGTCTGATCGCCGAATTCCTCCATGAACTCATCCGTGTGAGGATGATGGTCGATAATGGTCAGGGCTGTCGCGACAGATCGGAAGCGAAGCATGTCCTCAAGAGGGAAGGTCACGTCCAGGAACATGTACTCCTCTGCGACAGGCTTGGGCCAGCTACGACTGTCAGAGGGGCTGACGAAGGAGTAGCGGACCTCGTAGTCCTTATAGAAGCGACTAGCCGTGTAAGCAGCGAACAGACCGTCGTTACAGTGACCGTGGGTAATAATGTGAATGGCGGGCATGGTGTAATATGGATAATTATGATATAGTTGGCCGGTGGTGGGGGACTAGTCTAGTAGTGGCTGTGCGGCAATCAATTTTTTTTGACCTTGAGCATCTCGATTCGGCAAAAAAAATGACAGTGGCCTTGAGCCAAGACGAACAGGTGCTGGATCTGACCTAGTCAGATCGGGTCTATCTAAAAAAAAGGTTTTTGGCCTTTTTGTTTTTTCGTCTTATTTTGATTTTTTGCTATTTTTGTGTGTTTTTCTATTTATTCCTCGAAGGGGTTCTCTGCTGTCTCATCTAGTGTGCCTGACTCTGCGTCGTACATGCCGGCCCACTCACCGCGACTGCCGTCCTCGTTGAGCAGCCAGGTCTCGCCCTCATCGGTGCGGATCATACGCTGCTCGCCGAACAGGAAGGGAGTGAGATTGACATCCTCGCCCTCTTCTTCGTAGGGGGTCTCGTCAATCTCCTCGACTGCGGCTGCTGAGCTACTGCTGCTGGATCCAATTGGCTTGTAGCCGCTAGACATCAGAACAGGCTCGTCCTCGTCTGCGATGAGGATGGCCTTCGATGCTTTCGCAGCTGCCTTCTTAGGAGCAGCAGCCTTCGTAGTGGCTGCGGTCTTCTTGGCTGTAGCGGCAACTAGCTTCGCAGCGGCTTTGGCCTCACGCTCTGCTTTGCGATCCGCTTTGGCCTGCTCCTCTGCCTTCTTCTTCTCCTCACGCTCCTTCTTACGGGCAGCGACCTCGAGGGCCAACTGGGCCTTCTTAGTAAGGGGAGCGGGAGCAGATGCGGAGGTAGCAGAGGACTTGGCAGACTTGGCAGACTTGGCAGAGGTGACAGAGGAGGTTTCAGACGCAGCGACAGAGGCAGCAGCTGAGTTCGACGCCTTCACTGTTGCCACCATCGCATTATGCTTGGCGGCGTATTCCACATACTCATCGGCATGTGTAGAATCCTTACAGAGAAGGGCGAACTTCATCTTCGCACCCTGGAGGTTGGGAGTACCCTTGTCGTTCATTGGGAGTTCAGCCACATACTCCTCCCAGTCAGTGGGGAAGAGCTCAGAGGCATCACGCATGAACGCGGCAAAGGCGTTGGGGAGGGCTTTGGGCAGAGAGGGGTCCTTCTTGCCTCGGCCCTTCTTGGGGACCTCAGCTTCTGCTGTTGCGGACGACTTCTTGCCTTTTCGGCCGCCGGCTGTAGGGAGTAGACCGAGATGAGCAGCAAGTGCCTGACGCACTTGTGTCATTTCAGCGATCTTCACATCCCAGGCATTAAGCAATTCAACGGTAGTCATGGTTGTAGACATATTGATTGTTATAAATGGATAATTATGTACAGCTGGTCTCTATTTGGGGTAGAGCGGACCTTCCTAGCCAGCCAGACTGCGGCTTCAATTTTATTTTTGGGTTGAAGACTACACCCCCCAACTTGGCTGGGGGTCCCCAGGTCCCCAAATCAATTTTTTCCTCCTTGGGGGACCCGGGGGACCCTTAGCCATCTTGGGCCTCAACCCCGAAATAAAATTGACGCAAATATAAGCCGGCTATAAGGGTCCCCTCACCCATAATATCTATCCCCAGATACACAATTTCTAGCCTATATCCATTTATTTACGATGCCTGACTACACATTTAAGCCCAACCAGCAAACAGCAGCAGACCGCATCGTTCAGGCATTTACCTCCCACCACTACGTCCTCCTTTGGGCCCTATGCCAGTCTGGCAAGACGGGGACCTTTCACTGTGCTGCCCAGAAGATGCTGGCAGCCGGCATAGTGAAACGTGTCTACCTGCTCTGCGGATCTGCCGAGGTCTGCCTCAGGACCCAGGCCGAAGCCGACGCAGTGGGGTATAACCCTATACCAGGGACCTCCACCTCCTCTGTCAAAGTGATCTTCCGTCCCTCCTTCAAGAAGACGCACCTGGACATCAAAGACGCCCTCATCATCATCGACGAATCCCATCTGGACCAGTCGAAGGGCATGGAGCTTGATCAGCTCCTCACACGCCATGGGCTCGTGCTCACTGGCGACTGCCCCACTGCTGTCGCCAACCGTTGCCGCATCCTGTCCGTCTCCGCCACCCCTTACGCAGAGGTCTCTGCTCTCCACAGTCGTCTGGCTGCTAATCTACCTTGTGACAAGGCCATTGTCCGTTTAGAGCCAGGCACTGGCTACTACGGGATTGAGCAGTTCCTCAGGGATGGACGCATCAAGACCACAGAGGAAGACCTGGATCTGTCCAAAGCCTCCCTTCCTGAGATTGCTCGCTTCCTGAAGCGTCCTGAGTTTGCTCTCAAGTGGAACATCATGCGTGTTAAGAACGCGATTCACCTGCGTGCGATCACGAAAGCGGCCAAGTCAGTCGGTATCTTCGTCAAGTCGTATACTGCGAAGTCGACTGACCTAGCGATCACGAAGGCTGAGAGAAAGTTGCGAGTGGACGAACAGGTGGCCAAGGCTGAGCGTAACACACCCAAGGCAAAGCAGACCGCTGCGTGGAAGGCAGCTATCGAGGCGAAGGCTGAAATGGACCATCCCTGGCTCGGCGTCGCTCCCCTGCGTACGACTATCATCCTGCTCAAGGACAGGCTCCGTGCTGGCAAGGTCGTACCCAAGGACCATATCGGCTTCGTCTGGGAGGACTCCGCCTCCTCGAAGACAGATGTGCTCGTCCAGGCTCTCCTCGGTCGCATGTGTGGCTATTACGGGGACGGGAGTTACAAGCCTATGATCTACCTGCCCAAAGCGGTTCTAGCCGAGCACGAGGATAAGGTCATCAAGGCCTCTGAGCTACAACGTGCCATCAGCACCGAGATGATCCCTCGCAACTTCGCCCACTCCGCCGGCTCCTCGCTTGCCACCGCTGTCCTGCGTCACCAGTGCCCTCCCATCCTGCTGAATCCTCTTCTTGTGGACGAAGAGGATCGCTGGACCACAGTCTTCTACAACAAGGGCGACAATGAGTACAATCGCAGGACCAAGGAGCGATGCTTCCGTGCTCTCCGTGCTCTCCGTGACACCACTGCCTTCGACCCCTTCACGACTGCCCAGCTTGCTGAAGTCGATAGGATCCTGTCTGTCTCCTCCGCTGAGGGGAGCAGACACTCTCATATCAGACATATGAAGGATAGCTCACAGGCCAGCTGGTTTCAGAAAATGATTAACTGCTCGGCAGCAGGGACGTCTATGCGAGGCATAGAGGAGATTTCTTACAGCCCAGACCTCACCTTCGTCGTGGTCTATGATGGCTACACGGGTGGTGGCCGACCAGGGGATGCCTATGCGATCTTCTATACAGATGCTCCGAATGCCATGGAGTCCCTCCACATCAAGCATCGCTTCGGTGCCACTGATACGCATGAGGTCTACTCGCCAGGCGAAGCACCAGAACCCACCATCTGGGGATCTGGTCTAGTCGCAGCGGCCTCTGTCGGTCTGCCCAAGGACTGCTTCGCTGACTCCGCTCTGTTCGCCACTGAGTTCGCCAAAATCCTGACATCAGGGCTCCATATCAAGGGCAACTGTATTGAGGACACAGAGGAGGGCTTCTTCACCTTCCAGCGAGACAGCTTCGCCTTCGCCAGTCGTGAGGCAAACACACTTGAGACCATCTGTAAGGACATTGGCGACTCTGTCGGCAAGAAGATCACCATCCGTTACCATCCCGAGCCGGCAGGACTCACCAGGAAGCACACATTCCGCGTCACCAAAATTAGCTGGTCTCCTACTCCCGTAGGAGAGACAATAGTTGAGGAGGATCCCATATAAAACATATAAAAACACAAATAGCCAAAAAGCAAAAAAAAAGACGACAAAATCTTTTTTTTGACGTTCTAAAATTGACCGACTGACAGTCAGTACCAATCGCCCCCTCCCTCTCATATTTATCCATATTAACCATGTCTGTTCTTATCAACCTGACTGTCGGCCCCTTGTCCACCCCCTATTATATCGCCTCCTATTCGCCCCTCCTCTTGTGTTCTGACGGGATTTCCCTGGATCCCGAATTCGTCTGGAATCACTTTCTTCACAGGTACTGGCAACACGGGGCCGGCTATACACTCAGTAGACACTACAATATGAAAAGCCGCTTCCTGTCCGACTACACCTATGGGTCCTCAACATCGCCCATCACGCCTACTGAGTTCTTAAAGTTCTGTCTTGTCTACTGTAAACGTGGTCAGACCATCACAACCCATTCTCTCTATGAAATCTTGACGAGTTGGAGCAGCTCTCAGATCTCAGCCCTTCCCTCTCTTATGGTCCGATCCCCTCCCTCCTCTGTCGCCATTGATATCAAGCTCCCTATTGTCTACACGGGTCCTTATCGACCAGTTCCATTAGAAGAACCTTATCATTGTATCATAGATATGGTCTGAAAATAAAATTGAAGTCCGATGGATCCTAGATCATAGTTGTGATTCACACCTATGATCTATTATCCATATTAAAAATGCTTATAACCAAAAACGGCATCAACGTTCTTATGCTAATTCCTATCGGCATTCTGATCGGCTTAACCCTCCGTCTGTCAGGCTGGCACCCTCCTTTCAAAGCCTTTGACGAGCTGCTGGCCCCTGAAAATAGCACCGCAACTGTGTGTTTCTTAACAACTCTATTCCTCGTCCTGACAGCTCTCTACATCAATGGTGCTCTTCTGTACCATCGGATCGAACAACGCCTATTCCATATAGGCCCATAACCACCACCTCTTACTTTTTTATAAAAAAAAATTGAAGTTCCTACCTGAGACAAACAGGGTGTGACAGTCCCGTTCATGTTATTATCCAAATTTATTTAAATGGCATCATCCCTCAAAGCAACCGCCACGAAAGACTCCACGTCGAGGGAACAGACCCTTGTCCGTCTAATGAATGGGCATACAGTCGATACCAGCTGTTTTGCCTGCGGCGACGCTATTCTCACTGTGAAACCGGCCGATCTTGTCAGTGCTACCCTCGTGGGAGGCCTAGGAGCTCATCACGACTTCGTGGCAACTGTTAGTGGCAGTCGTCATCTGAAGGGGGAACTGAAGCACTCCCTGACAGCAAAAACGAAACGCGAGGTCCTGGAATGGCGGCCCTGGAAGGATGCTGTCCAGTTTGTCCAGGGACAGACGAAGTCCAAGAAGGCTGCTATCTTTGCCCCCGATTATGGCATGCCCTTATGGACTGCCTGGTTCGACGGCTACGTGAAGCCCTTTGTGGCCGCCTCTGTTCCATCTGCGACAGGTCTCACGTTGGACGGATATGTGGCGTGTGCGTCAGCCATGTCTTGTCCTTCGACAGCAGAACCAGCCTCCGCAGAACTCATCCGAGTCCTGAGGTCTGATAAGGAGTTACAGGAGGGGTTGAGGAAGGAATGGATTCGCTTTGAAACGGCGTTTATGCCGGCCCATCCTCTTGATCATAAGGCGTTCGAGGCCCATGTGAAGGAAGTCCTAGAAGAGAAGGATGTATGGGTCTGCGTCAACAAGGCAGGAGCCCATTGGATCGAGGGGTTCCATGTCCTGGGCCTTGTCTATGACGGCCCTAGGCCGAAGCGAGAGGGTGGAATAGTCTTCGTATATACCCTGTCCGTCCAGAAAAAATCAGGGGGGACCATAAAACAGATCCCGATTGAGTTTAAGCTCTACTGGAAGAATGGGGGACAGGCGGTTCAGAATTTGAACTTCCTGGTTTTATAGGGGACCAAAGCTCCCCTATAAAAGTGGTTCGTTCATGCCATAAATGGCATGAACTTCCTGGTTTTATAGGTAGTAAATACCTTATCAGTCCTTTGTCGGCAACGGGTGCGGCGAAATCAAGTGAACAGTACTTTTTATTCCCTCGCCCTCATAAATCCGAATATACGAATTAAGCGGATACTCGATCACAGACTGATCTGTTAGGACGATACGTAACGGCGTCTTCAGTCTAGCATTCTGATACGATCTGTCCCACATAGTTTCTTTAGGCCCCCACCGAACATAATCGGTCTCCTCCAGATGCGATGGCTCCACTAAGGCAGTGCGACTATAGGGTGTGGTTACACGGGACATGATAAAAAACAATAGGGATCTAGGTTTAGGCTTTATTTTTTTTCTTTTTCGGTTTGGGATCAGCAACAGCAGATACAACGGTATTAGCAATGATGGCCTCCCTCAGCCTCGCACACTTTGCCGAGGGCATGCCTGCCTTGTCCTTGCGTTTGTCGTCCTTTTTACGGCGGCCAACAGATGGTTCGTCCATTTTGGATAGTGACGGATAGGGTGTCCAGCCGATGGCAGGGATCTCCTGACCTTCAATTTTATCGGCTGGAAATAAAATTGAAGCCCAAGGGTACTTCACTGGATGCTAGCCTCCCGCACATATAAATATAAATATCCATATTAAAATGTCATCTAGAAAAGCATATCAAGTAGCTCTATATGACTATAAAAAGTTAATGTTTGACGGAAAGTTAGAAGTCTGTTACCACAAGGACATGCTGTTCAGCGTCCCAGGAACACCAGCCTTCCCCGCGAGAGGACCCATGAGCTACTGGCATCTCAGGGCATACTATGCGAAGTATGCCGATGATTACAGTGTCATGAAGTATCATCCTCTCCAGCTCATGGAAATCGACATGGATGAGGATGAGCCAATGATCCTGTACGACTGGATCAAAGAAATCGATGGGTCGATCCCAGACTCTGTGGAACCATCTGCGTCCGTTGAAGCCAAAGAAGCCAGGCTAATCGCCAAAATAGCTAAGAAAGCAGCGAAAACCCTTCAACAGATCAAGAAGTATTACATTATATGCCCTGAAGAGCACCGAGACCACTATAAAACGATGGTCAGGGCCCATGGCGATCTTTCCAAAATTGCCGACACTCTACATGTAGCCTAAAGACCTCGTTATATTTTTTCTTGTACAGAAGTACACTGCCTTTTTAGCAAAGTGGCATTGCGTCTGTCTTGTAAACAGGAGGTCCCGTGTTCAATTCACGGAAAAGGCACTTATAGTTCATGGTAATGGACCATAAGTGTTTTTAAAAATTGAAGCCTGATAACAATATAGTTTCATTGCGTCTAACCCAAACATATATCCAATTAATTAAAATGGAAGCATTCTTTCGCTCTTTTCGCGGAAATCGTCTCCGTGTCCAATACTTCATCGAGGCAAGAGGATCAACCATTGTCCGTCAAGATGACATTATAATACATGTAAATCCCGACTTTACTGTATCTGTTGCCACCTATAATCCCCGTCTAAGTGACTTTCCAGAGAGGAAAGGAATTCATCTGTTACACATGCTTAACGTAATCAAACAGTACCTCGAAACAAGTGATCTCAGCATCATCGTTAAAGGCAGTCCCTATAATCACAAAACAGTTGAATATGATATTGAATTCAACTTCCTTAATACCTATGAGTCAGCATTCAAGCTCTTATACGTCTCCACGCCAGACGGATGGACCTCCCTCGCAAATCTCTATGCCGATTCTATGTAATAGAGCCCTAGTTGTTCGAAATAGATGAATGCCTGAATGAGTCCTTCGTGTTTCTGCCTTGTCCAAAACGTCTCTAATTTTTCTTGTACAAGCTCCTCTAGAATATCATCGTAGGGGCATATTAAATTCAAAACGGATGTAACAGATTCTAGAAATTCACGAGGATCTGGGGTAAACAGAATGTCTGCTAAGCGTCGCGTCCAGCGGCCTTCAGAGGACAAATAGGGTCTGTGTCGCTCAGGGATTGGACCTAGCTGCTTTTCTGATAGACCTGTTCCCTTATCAAAGTGGCCAATGCGAATAATCTCGTAAGAAAATCCCATTCTATGGATACTGTATTCTATACACAGAATGGGAATCAAATTTCGCGAAACTTAGGCCCTTTTTATTTTTCGGGTCTTGTTACTGGATCTGTCCTTCTTCCAGACATAAATCAATTCATGGCGTTCTGTTTCTGTTCCCAGAGTCCGCCCCTTTTTTGCGTCAGTCGGGTGACGATTGTGAAGAGGTAACGTAAGTCGTTTGGTCACCTTGGGCAACCGGTCCTTGATGGCCATATACATATCATGGGGCATATTGAGAGCCATGTGGCCTCCCATAGATAAATTGGCCCACGCATTGTCCACGACAGGAATGAAGAACTTGGTCAGAAACCCCTCCTTGGACTTATAGGCCGGCATTCGTTCATACTCTTCGATCATGAAATAGGGGGGACTGGTAAACACCAAGTCGTAAGTGAACTTGGAGAAATCCACTGTCTCAGATGGCTTAAAAAATAGGGTCACATCCGCATCTGGTTTAAACGTCTTAATCATCTGTTTGTAAGCAGGCTCAAGCTTGGTGTTCGCATCGCATCCTATATAAGGGATGTCCAGGGACATCGCAGCCAAGCAGCGGCCGCCCCAGCCCGCACTGAAGTCTAAGATGCCCTTTTTGGCCCCCAAAGTACAGTAGACCCAACGGGCCACAGACGGCCGAAACTGATTGATCGTCCCATAATAAAGTTGGAAGACGCTGTACTGTTGTTTCAATAGTCCAATCGAATCTTCGAACTGACCCAGCGACTTCTTCTTGTATTTGACAACGAGATCTGAAAGCTTCTTGACCATATCTGGATCATTCATAGCGTCATAAAAAGAGATATGCTTGGTCTTCGCTTTCAGCCGGTGATGTAAAAAGAAGTAATCGAGGGCCTTTATCCCGACCCTGTCAAATCCGGGCTTTTTACACGGCAAATCCAACAGATCCTCATATGATTGTTTGGCGTCTTCTAACGTCACGCCTCGGAGTCGTTTCGCAAGCTCCATGGTTCCCTACTGAGAGGTTCGTTTGTTTGATCCCTGGAAAAAAAATTGAAGTCGGGCGGGCTCAGAAGTTAAAGGGTCTCGCCTATTATTATCCAATTATAACCATGTCCGACAAAAAGACTTTAGAATCAGAGCTTGCTGAGATTGAGCAACAGATCGATCACCTGGAAGTATACGAAGGGGATGCGAAGAATCACATATACAGATACAAGCTTTCTTGTGACAGGCCTAACCTGGAAGAGTGGGAACGTATTCTACAAGACATTGAACAAGAGTTAGAGAGCCTCAGAGAACAGGAGGCCACGCTTATCCATCGGATCCGTCGGCTCCACATAGAATGGGTCTGTCAGATCGAAGAAAGCGGTAGAAAGCTCCATGAGCAGGGCTATAATCATGGCTGGCCTAAGTCGCCCAAGTCTCGTCTTATGTATTTGGACGGAGATGTGCTAGTCTTTCCCCGTGATCATGGGGACCGCTATTCATCTCACCGATTCTGGCTCGACACAATTATATATCATGAGCCGATCATATGCTTAGGCCAAGACTACTTCAGCTCGGAACAACTCGGGGTTACACCCGATGTTATCGACAGACTCTATGAGCTGGAACAGCTCCGTCTACAAGGAAACAGGGATACTGCGGTCCAAGAGGAGATTGAGGCCATCAGAGGGACGCTACGTCGAAGGTAATTATATCTCCAAGTACCGAAATATTTTTTTCGGATATTTCCCTTTTAATAGGTCACAGATTGCTTGAAGGCTGCCTTCCCCTTTAAACACTTTATGTAGTCCATGGACAAGTATTATTTCGTCATTTTGTTCAATATAATCAAACCAGTTTTTGACTCGAATCTGATATCGTTTCCTAAATTCTTGAAAATCATTTCGAATGTAAAATTCATCATCATTTTTACCTTCGTTAAACATATGAGAATGCGTTGATCCTTCATGATTAAAATTAATACCATACTTGTTCATAATATTATAGCCACCCTTTCCACATAAGCTTCTATCTCCTGGGGCATTTTCCCAGGGAATCAAATGAAGATCATCGAAAAAATATTTGAAATCTGTTTTCAAACATTCATAGAGGGCAGCATAGGACGTTATACATAGATCAAAAGGACATGATTTATAACCCTTTTCTTTTGTAAGTTGTAATGTACTTTTTATATATATTCTTGGGCCACAATTGACACCTATACTGAGGTATATTTTTGATGGCATCTAAATACTGTGTATATTTTAAGATCTCAAGATGCCCTCGACGATTCCCATATCCGATACCGCATAGTCTGACCAGGAACAGTTGAGAAATTCCTGTGCCATTTTCGTTGTCGCAGGATATCGCAACTGATTTTGCCCATGTCCCTCAAAGATGAGCAGCTGATCGGCCTGTAACGCCTCCACGTCTGAGCCAAGGATATAGGCACAAGACTGGCCGATTTCCATATCTTCGGACATATACCAGCTTTGATTGTGGTAGTATATCACATTTTTAGTCACTGTGTCCCAGTATACATCGATAAAGCGATTGTTCCGTACTAGAAGGTGAGCCACTGGCACCAAGTCAATATAGCTAATGGGCGGCTCACTCTGAGTTATCATATTCATATTAGTAGCTATAATTTACGGCTGGACCCATTCATTTTTTACGGAAATAAAATTGAAATCCGGAGCTAGAAGAAAAAAGGAATCGCGATTCCAATCGTCACATAAAGACTAATCAATTATCCATAATAAAATGCCAGGCAAGTCAAATTCACAGGCAAATAAGGGAAAGGGCCTCAATCGTAAGGATAGTCGCGGTCTCGCCGCGAATGTCAAAATCATGGACCAAGCAGTCGCTGAGGGCATCGAGGAGAACTCCATGCGATTTGGCAAGATTACCAAGAGCGTAGGCAACTCGCGATTTCTCGTGGATCTTTCGGATGGTAGGTCAGCTAACGCATTGTGCCGCGATGTCCTAAGGGCCAAGGGATCCTGTGGTCTCGGTATGGGAACGATCGTCCTCGTCTCTCTGCCCAATTGGGAAAAGGAGGAGCAAATCTTCAAGGCTACAGGTATTTCTGTCAAAAATCCTGTGGCCTACATCGAGGGAGTAGTAAACACTAAAAAGTGGTTGGACGCATTCAAAGATGCGGGATATATACCAGAACGATTCACGGCCGAGATGTCAGCGGATGGAGAGGGAGAGGCGGGGTTTGTATTCGAAGCCGAATCGGAAGAGGAGGAAGAGGAGGAAGAGGAGGACGAAGAGGGAAATGTTGTGGTCAGCAATTCGGCTGCTGCCACAAAACCAAAGAAGGCCGCCCCTGAGAAGGGTGCCAAAGATAAGAGAACTAAGGCTCAGGAGGGCCGTGTCAAAAAAGATAACGAGACATTGAATATTGATGATATATAAGTAAAACAATCACGTCCTATTTTTATTGAAATTTGATATTTTGTTACTGGGTATAATCAGTAACAAAATGTCTGACCGATATATACCGATTCCTTTAAGACAGCAACAACAACAGCAACTACTGCCACCTAAGGCACCCGTTCATCGAACCAACTCGTTGCCCCCCAGGCCAAAGTTGCTCAACATCAAATCAGAGACCGACTTTCCGTCCCTTGTAAATCGCAATACGATTCATAATTCTATCAATCTCACAAAACAACTTGATGAGATCATTAATCGCAATCCAATTCATAATCCTATCGATCTAACAAAACAACTTGCGAACATGACCATTTCAAAGAAAGAAGAAGAGGAATGGCGTCCTACCACTCCTGAATTTGGAAAATTCGACTGTATCACTGAGGAAGATAAAAAAAGTATAAGCAAACCCAGTGAAAATGATGTTTGGCATGATTAAATTACAAAGAATAATAATTCATAATTGCCTCGTCCAAATGGTTCAGCTGGTTCTCTAGGACTTCCTGCTTGGATGCTGCCAGTACTTTTTTCTTTCCAATGGCTCCTACTTTGGCCGGCAAGGGTTTCGCTGGAAGCGGCAGAATCAAGATCTCTTTGTAAAAGGTCTCGGCCTGGCCTACAGCTCTTGCTAAAACGATCGGGTCCTTCACTAAGGACGGGGCGGCCGGCACCTTCCAGCGAGGCACTTCCGTCAGAATCTGGATCATCAGGTTCAGACAGTCCTGGCGTCTAGACGGTGTCAGATGCTTATCTGGCGATCTGTAGATATCCAGGAGCGTTTGGACCTCCTCGTGCATACGTACCAGACCTTTTTGTGCCAGTTCCTTGTAACATTCGGCAACCACAGAACAGATAAAAAACACAGCGGCGTTTCGCTGCTTTGGACTCAGATGACTTGGACCCCTGTCCATCGTCGTCAGACCCGACCCGAATCGCTTTTTTAGCTGTCCATCTTCCTCCTGGATCCATCGCATCCAGAAGAGGGCCTTTTCCAAGGCTCCATCGGTAATGGCAGACACCATCTGATTTCCCGCAATTAAGAGTTGCTCTAGGTCATGGCTTCTGTTCCAGGCCTTTCGGACAGATTCCTTTTCTGCCGCCCTGGCATTCGACGAAAACCACAGATCATTTTGGTGCGTCTCTGCCGGCACAGAGGGAACCTTGGTTTTGAGCTTTTTCGGGCAGCTCTGTAAAATTAATACTGTTTCTACAGTTGCCTGTTGTAATGAGGGACTGTTGACCAGGGTCACAAAAGGGGTAGAAGCCTTTCGTTCCGCGATTTCAGCGAATTTCTTACGTAAATAGACGAACACGCGGGGGCTAGCGATTCCAATATGATCGAAGGCGAAGTCCCAGCAGAGGGTCTGCCACAGATCTAACCCTCCCGAGCAGACCATGTCCGCCGTAAAGTGTAGGAGCTTCCCTGAGGCCACGGGACCGGTTTCTCCTAGGACTTGGAGGAAGGAGCGGGCCAGATCTTTCAGGGCGTAGCCTTTTCTCGACAAAGGTTCCTGATCAGACTCTACGACGACGTTTTGTGCCATTTCCTCTAGTGCGATATTTTTCGGAGACCTTATAAGTCCCGTTCGCTCTTGGAATGAGCCCCTTGGCCTTCAAGGAGGATCGCATGGTGAAGCCAATGGACTTGCCCTGCTTATACATCTTTAAGTACTTTGTGTTTTTAGCAGTAGCTCGGTAGCCGCCTCCTTGTCGGATCATTCTATTTATATCAAATATAAGTAGGGATGACAAATACAAAAACTCGAAAGAAGTTATGGCCGCCAAAATACTATAGAGGGCTAACCAGGAAAGCTGCTGAACAGCGACGAAAAGAGATTGGGAAATTTGGATCCATGGATTGGAAGGATCCGAAGGCCTACGTGGGGTTTAAGACCGACATGGGTGTTCAAACGAAGCCCAGTTCTTATACGAGCCAGTTCAAGAAAATGTTTCCCGACGCCTTGTCATTGGAAGAGAAGGCCAAGGCCACAGGGGTGCCTGTGCGGTATTTGAGAGAATCCTATAACAGGGGCTTGGCGGCATGGAGGACGGGACATCGGCCTGGAGCATCACAGCAGGCCTGGGGCTATGCCAGGGTCCATTCCCTGTTATTAAAGGGAAAGACCTTTCATACTGCCGATGCGGATATTGCTAGGCGAGCGATTAAAGAAAGTCCATCTGCTAAAAAATGGTTTTCCAAGATAAAATGATCTTATATTAGCATGCTTCCTCTCCTTCTTCTAACCCAATTTAAGATGACCGAACAGGCATCTATAAGTCCTAGTCGTATGATCACAGCTAGTCATACAGTAACACCAAGTATTAGCCCGTTTCCTATTTTAGTAAGTCCAACATCCATTCCTACCACCGATTCGTTCCTTATTAATGTGGTAGTACTCCCTGTCAGTATTTTAGCCTGTATGCTACTATGTGCTCTCTGTGGCGTCATGGTGTGTTTCATTCGGTACAAATTTCCTATTAAAAAAATCCTGGTTGTCTCAAATGAACCAGCGACAGCTTCAAACCCTGTTGTACCCGTTGAGAAACGAATCGAGTTTCCACCCCTTAATGTTCGAATGAGTCCGCTTGTGACCAGGTCTGTTCGATTAGAGAATCCTGAGCCGATTGCGATTTAATGATTTTTCATTGGTTTAATTGTATATTCTATGTTAAACTTACTTATGTCAATTAAAAACTGAACCGCTATAAGACTATATCCTTTCTTTGATCACTTTTGGTAAACAAAATAAGTATTCATGAATAAATGAGTGGTCATTTATTCCCTATCACTATCAGGTATATCCTCATAGATCTTGGCTTCCTTAGTTGACCATCGGCCAACATAAGGACCAATTGATCCATCCTTGTTCTGTTTGAATAGCTTGTTTTTAATAGGTTCCCTATAAAACCCTGTTCCATCGATATCAAAGGATGTTAGCTTTATGAGCTCCACTGAGTCGACGGATAGTGGTTCATCATTGGTCTCTATGTGTTCAGGGATCAGGATCGGTGGTGTAGTAATGGACTGTGTAACAGGAACTGTTGCTTTCGTTGGGGCCTTCTTTTGTCTTTTGATTGGAGTCTCCAATACAACTTTGGTTGTATTATCCAATACAACTTTGGTTGTATTATCTGATACAACTTTAGCAGTATTCGTTGGCTCCACGATCTTCTTTGGTCGTCCCTTTTTTGGTTCAATAACTGTATTTGTAGCAGTGACTGTCTTCTTTGGTCGCCCCTTTGGCTTTTCAGCAACAGTAGCAACAGTCGCAACAGTCGCAACAGTCGCAACAGTAGCAACAGTCGACATCGAGGTTTCTGTTGACTCTGAGGTTGATTTAGTCGTCGCATAGGACGCAGGCAATGATTCAGGTGCCATCATAAAGAGTGCCTTATTTCCGTCACCTAACCTCTGTTTCCCCTCCTCCTCCGTAACAACTCGAACAATCTCGTACCGGATTCTGTGGGGAAACTCATGAGTTCCATCGTACTCATAAGTCCCTACGTTTTTGGCAAGCCATAAGGGACTTGCCCCGTTTTTGATAAAGAAGTAGGGCTGCGTCTGTTGATTGGCGAACTCATAGAATTTTGTCAGAAAGCCTGCCGATATTTTCGTCAGAAAGGGATCGTCATGACGAACAGATCGTGGATTAAGTTTGTTTATTCGAAGCCTACAGAGATTCGTTAAAAGCTGGCCATCCGTGTTCAGGGAGTCTAGATCGGTATATACATTCCAGTGAACACCGATACTTCCCTTCATAGGGAGACCTGACTTTGGATCTTTTTCTGTGACAGCATCCCAGAAGACCTTCTTGAATCGGTCTGTTGGACCACCACCACTAATGGCGGGTATTTTGATCATTTTGGATACATCTGTTTGGACAGATCAAGTCAATCAAATTTTGACAGATTTATAATTGGCCTAAAAGGCCAATTATTAATTACTGTAATCATGGATATACCTGTTAGAACCGCTCTTCGTCTGAATCCAGACTTCGAGGAGCCAATAAAGCATAGCCATATCTATTCAAGAGCGATCGACCCTACAACACAGTTCGTATCCTTTATAGTACCAAATTCATCAAATATCACCTGGACAGATCTTCGAATCACCTCCACAGGGGTCAATGACTTTGAAAGTGTCCTACGACTGAACATCGAGTGTGATTGCGACTGTTACCATTCCATTACGAGACCCATTTCCGTCGTTAAGGGTGTCTGGACACCCTTTCCCTGGCCCATTCAGTGCTCACTTTTAACCTATCCTCTAACGCTTCGAATAAATACGGGAACTGATCAACCCCAGCATCTCATGGTGAAACTGTTGGGATTTGATCATCTGTTTAGTACGTAAGACCATAACGTTCTTCTAGAATTTTCATCTGAATCTTTAACTGAAATTTATCCTGACTTAACTGTCGTTTGATATCTTTTACACGATCTTCTCGTTTTGCTTTTTTAGCAGTTTTCATCTGGGATTCTAGGTGATCTATTTTAACCCTTAATCGGTCAACCGCATCCATATGATCCTGTTTGTCTAGTGTCAGTTTCGCTTCTGCTGTTTCTAAACGAGGGGCAACAAACTTGTGGACGGTAGGGCTCGTCGTCTCATTTTCCTCAAAATTGGCCAAGGATCTTGACCTGTTTCGTAACGAGGCGAGTCGTTCTATGCTCTTTTTTCTTAGAGGAAATGATTTAATACTTCGCCTTGAATGGCTTCTTTTTCTTGTATGGGACATCTCTAACCTAAATACAGAATCTTTGTTAGAGACAATGATGGCTTCATCGAGGCCCAGAGGTGATATCACTACGGTCATAGATCTAGCATCAAGGGACGCACAAGATGACTATTTCTTTCCCTTAGATACCGACAAATCCTGGTTCCACAGAGAACCTTCAACGACCTATCCCATGACCATGACAAGCCAGGAGTTCGCACACAGAGGCACGGCAGACTGGGGCGGCCGTCTTACGTTTGAACTGAATGCTTTGACAGCCGGGGATCTATTACAGGCCCTTGTGCTACAGATTCGCCTTGGTTCCTGGTACGATCCTGCGACAATCCTGAAGATGTCGACACAGGACTATACGATCGACGTCTCCGATGCGAGCAATGTGCCCTGGACCTATATCAACTCACTCGGCACATCGATTATTGAATACGCAGAGTTCGAGGTCGGCGACCAGACCTTGGAACGGTTGGACGGGGCCTTTATCAAACTCTATTCGTCCCTCATTCCTGACGAAAATATGCTCATTGGGTTAACGGCAGATGCGAATGGGCTCACGTCGCTCAATAACGTTGCGAACAATACGGGGTCCATGAATCCCCAGAGACCGTGGCCAACCCAGAACGGGGTTTATTACTGTTTGTTGCCATTCTTCTTCCTGAGAACCCGCTTCAAGGAGGTCTTTCCTTTGCTCAGTTGTAAGGAGGGGTCTGTCCGCGTGAACGTCCAGTTGCGACCCTTTAGCGATTGTGTGCGTACAATTGCGAAGGCTCGACAGAGTTGTACTGATACGCCATTAGGATCTTCCGTGATCTTCAAAGTTGATACTGTCCCTGAATACATTCAGAAAGGCAAATACAGGATTCCAGTGGCCCAATTAGACATTGTGAAGTACACGGCACCCTTGGCGATCCCTGCGATACAGGATTTCCGAGTGCTTACCTACTGTGCCCTCGTGGACAGTTCAGTTCGCGATGCGTATATCCATCGGCCCTTTGAACAGCTCACAAAGTTCGTGACGAATTTTTACTTTGATGAGCCCTACAAGTACTTGGCTTCCAAGACGAATTCGGACTCTGATACCATTGAGCTTTCCTTGCCCTTGGAGCTGAACCACCCGACCCAAGAAATCGTCTGGGTGTTTCGACGAAAAGGTGTGGCGATTAACAATGAATGGGGTAATTTTAGCCCTGTGCTCGAGACTCAATACAATATCGACTCTGTACATCAGCCGTGGCTCGTGTATGCTACGCTCAGGATCAACGGATTCATTGTGGAGCAGGCCGAGGGGGAATGGTGGCGGCGGCATATCGCGTCTAGTCATAAGGGCGGCTGGAACGCCTGGGCCTCCTATGCCTACGGCTACAGTTTTGCTATGGATCCTGATGCTCACCAGCCCAGCGGCTCAGCCAATATGAGCCGCAGCACCTCTATTCGTCTGGACCTTCAGGTTCGTGTGCCGACGGCGGTTCCTGTACCCTCTGGATTTGATGCCAATGTCAGTCAGGGTTGGGAGATCCATGTGTACGCCGTTCATTTGAACTGGCTTCGATTTCAGAATGGGCTCTGTCAGAAATTATATGAGGATTAATGAATATATCGCTGGTTTTAATGTATTTTGTTGGATCTGATTCGTTAAGAAGCCAATAGATCTTGACCAGGGCAAACAGTCCATTGATAAGTGGAATAAGACAGTACAGAATATAGGTATTCTCGCCAAATAGCATCGTTAGAGGACTTGCTAGAAAGGTCTGCGTAGTTGGTTCTTGTTCCAGCATAAAGTTTTCGAATCGTGTGATCACACACTTTCTAAGGATCGCCCATTGAGCAAGGATAGACAGGTAAAGGGCGATAAACAGAAGGAGGTATTTGATGTTATTAGTTCCGTACGGACCGAAGAACGCCAGAATTCCTAGAGCGGCGTGAAACAACATGACTGCGTAGCCGACGACTTTGTTCCATTCCATCTACTGTAAATCTTGATGTGTTGTACGAATGTAGAACACATTTGGGTTCATAACTTAAACATTTAATTCACGAATGTATTAGAACATTATGAAGCTTCTTGTGACCGGTGGATGTGGATTTATTGGGTCTGCCTTCTGTCGCCGTCTTCAGAAGCAGCATCCCTATATGACCCTGGTTAACCTGGACTATCTGTATCCCTGCTCTACGGTGGCTGCCGATCTGACCGTTACGGCAGAGAACTATGTATTCGTCAAAGGGGACATCAAAGACAGGGCTCTCCTCGACAGGTTGATGGTTGACCATCAGATTGATACAGTTGTTCATTTTGCCGCCCAGAGCCACGTGGATACCTCCTTTACCAATCCTATGTTGTACACTCAGGACAACGTCATTGGAACCCATACTCTTTTGGAAGCATGTCGAGCCTATGGTAAGGTCAGTCGTTTTATTCATATCAGTACCGATGAAGTGTATGGGGAGAACCATAGTCAGGGGGGAGCAGTCTTTACTGAGACATCACTTCTGAAGCCCACCAATCCTTATGCGGCATCGAAGGCTTCGGCGGAAATGTTCGTTCATTCCTACATACATTCCTACAATATGCCAATTATTGTTATCCGATCCAACAACGTCTATGGACCCGGCCAGTACCCTGAAAAGGTGATTCCCAAGTTCATGTTTCAACTCCTCGACGGCAAGAAGCTGACGCTCCAGGGTACAGGCAACCAGCTCCGTTCCTTTCTGTACGTGGAAGACGCAGTCGATGCTGTCCTGTGCGTCCTATTCCAAGGGGAAGTCGGTGAGATCTATAATATATCGTCCAAGGATGAACTGTCCATTCGGGATCTGGCGAAACAGATGCTGGCTGTCCTGAGCCCTGACGAACGGCTTGAGGACAGGATTGTTTATGTGGAGGATCGTCACTTTAATGACAAGCGATATTGGATTGAGTCTGAGCCTTTGAAAAAGCTCGGGTGGAAGCAACGGGTATCCTTTGATGAGGGACTTCGGACGACGATCGACTGGTTCAGAACCGTGAATAGGGCTGCGTATTGGGTGACCAAGGAGAATCTGTTGGAAGTGACGACCCCTATTCGAAAGTCTGAGATGAAAAGGTTGGTCTGTCTGCTCTATGGAGGTAACGGATGGATCGGCAGTCTCTTTCGGCCTGTCCTTGAGGCCAAGGGATTCACGGTAGTCCTAGGGACTAGCCGAGCTGATAACAGAGTCGCTGTGGATGCCGAGATCGCAAGTGTCAATCCTAGTCATGTGGTCTCACTCATTGGACGAACACATGGTCCTGGATTCGGTACGATCGACTATTTGGAGCAGCCTGGGAAGCTCAGAGAAAATCTGAATGACAACCTGTACGGACCTCTTGTATTGGCTGCTGCGGCGGCTAAAGCAGGTTGTCATATGCTTTACATGGGAACCGGCTGTATCTTCGAGTACGATGAGAGCCATACTGTGTCTTTAAGTCCCCTCGGATCCGAGGCAGGATCAGTCGGATTTACCGAGGAGTCGTTGCCCAATTTCTTTGGATCCGGCTACAGCACCGTGAAGGGTTATACGGATCGGCTGATGGGTGAATTGTATGGGGGATCGGCTCTCAATGTCCGCATTCGCATGCCGATCTCATCACAGGATGGTCCCCGCAATTTCATTAGCAAGATCATCGCATACAAGAACATCTGTAGCATCCAGAACTCCATGACGGTGATGGACGATGTCTTGCCTGCCCTAGCGGACTGTATGATTCGACGTGATGTTGGAACCTTGAACGCAGTCAACCCTGGAACCATGGATCACAATACGATCCTCACGATGTACAGGGATATTCAGAACCCTAAACATGTATGGAACGAGATTTCCAATAAGGAGCTGGTTTCAGGGTTTGTCAAAGGGGCCCGCAGTAACAACTACTTGGAGACGAATAGGATTGAATCACTGTGTCCAACGATCCCGACCCTTGAATCATCTGTTCGTCGGATTTTGACAGAGAATCGGTTCGCTGGAAGAAAAAGTGATTCATGAATAGGGATATGAAGGCGACAACGATTAATTCTATATTTTTAGTGCTTTTAATCGTGTCCTTCGTGATATTGATTCTGACACGGAGGTTGAAAGAAGGCTTTGAGGAACAGATTTTAAAGGCGGATCGTCCGACAGAACAAGTGCCTGGAACAGTTCCGCCAGTAATTATTCCGTTGAGAGGAAAGTCCGAGGTGCCCTCATTTGATGACGAGGCATATTTGCGAAGTCGTATTGAGAATCGCCCTCCGCCCCCAGGTGTTGATATGACGGATGAGGTTGTCTATTCGCCAGTGGATCTGGCAGCGGACATTAAGAAAATAAAGGATCAGATACGGAACATTGAACTGAACGGCAAATCGGCGGTATCTGAGGCAGTCTATCATCAGTCAGTGCCGATTGTAGGGGGGATTCTAAGGGAGGCAGGGTTTCCCTTGACGGATGGGACATATGCCAGGAGTGAATGCGGGTATGTGAATCAAGTGAATTAGAAAATTTATAATACAATATACTTTAATATCTGCTTGTAATATTAAAATATACTGAGTCTAAAATTATTAATAAATTTAAATTATTAATAATAGATGGGAGATTCTCTTCGACAAAAGGTGTTTACCTATTATTTTGCTCAATATCATAGTATTCCCGAAAATAATAAGGTCTTCGGAAATGATTTTACAGATTGGGATTTATTCAAAGATCCTGACAATAAACAATTAGCCACTTGTAAATTCCCTCTGGATCCTCCATCAGGTCTAGGTTATTATAATCCAATGGATATATCTGTACGAAAAAAACAGGCAGATCTTGCTAAAAAGTATAATATTGATGGATTTATTTATTATCATTATTGGTTGGAAAATAAACCTGTTATGGCAAACCCTTTAGAACAATTATTGATTGATAATGAACCAAATATGCCATTTTGTTTCTGCTTTGCGAATGAATCATGGAAACATGTCTACGGAAAAAAAAAATCAGATGGTACATATCATAAGTTTCATAGTGATGGATCAACATATCGTCAATTATATGAAAAGCCAAAAGATCATGCTAAATTTTTACTGAAGTTCTTTAATCATAGTAATTACTATAGAATTGATAATAAACCAGTGTTATTTGTCTATAATTTAGATAAATACGTATCCTATTATTTGAACGCTATGTGTTTTGAATTGAAAAAACATGGAATTGATGGTATATATTATATATTAAATACAAGTCAACACTGTTTACGTAATTATGATAATTCGACACTTATAATAAAACCTAATGCGTATTCTCCATTTCTAGCACATGAAACACATAATCCGTTGCCAGCATCCTTAACAAATTTACCGCATGTACATGGAGGGTTGTGCGGTTGGAATACTACGCCAAGACATCCAGATAAAAATCACCGAATTATTAATTACACTCCTACTGATATTATTAAAAATACATATACTGATTTATTACAAATTAAATATGATAGCTTTTCTGTCCCTGTGTACGCATTATTCGCATGGAATGAATGGGCTGAAGGTGCTACATTAGAGCCAAATACATTCTACGGAGAAGAATTAGGATACGCCATTAAAAAGGGTAGAGAGATTGCTGAAAGACTATATAGTGAAATTCAACAAACAACTATTCTATATGGTAATGAAGCAGATTTTAAGGATATAACGGTACCAGTTCATATAAAATGCTCCACTTTTGATGTATCTTCGAATGAAATAACAATACAATTTTCAAATGAATCAGTTAAAGCATTATTTGGAGACGGAAAGGTTGTTAAGTTAATTAAAAATAATGTTACGACAGTTTATGATACAAAATATGAAATTTGCTATAAGATTAAATTAGATACTTTGTGATTTATTAGTCGTCCAACTTTGGTCAGATGACGACTTAGTCGTCCAACTTTGGTGCCAGATAATACCCCACAGATCCTTTATCTCCAATATCATAGGTTACATAGATCGGTACATCTTGTAACATAGCGATTTGAACTTGGTCGGAAAGTGCTGAGCCCTTGGTAAATGCCGTGAGATACTTCAGGGCAAAGTTGGCCTTCACGGCCTTCGAACAGACAATTTCTGTTCTAGCAGACTCCACCTTCGCAGTCAGATCCTGTTTCACAACCATCTGAACCTTACCTGTATCTCCCACAGTTTCCATAGTAAGTGCTTCTTTGACGGAAAGGGTTGCGGTTTCGCCAAAGGCCGCCATATTATGGACGATCTTGGCAAATTCACTGCTCGGCATTTTGATGGAACAGCTGTATTCTGTATCAGGAATACTCATATACTCTGACTCAATGTCCATGAGGTTCATGGCGAAATCCGAGGTCTTGGATCCCGTATTGGATTCGAAGCTGATACCCAGGGTCGCTCCTCCATCCTGATGTCTGAGAACCACAGAATCAGTGGCCTCAGCACACTTAATAATCTTGGCAAAGCTGGCCAGATTCACTCCCAAAGTCACCTCTTCGTCACATGTATAAATCATACAGGCCTCAGGGAGAATCGTAAAGGTCACTAGGGCCACGTGAGCTGTGTCCATTGCCTGGAGTTCAATCCCATCCTCAGTGATTAGTAGATTCGCCTCGGTCACCAGATCCTTGACAGAATCCAGGATGCGTTTTAAAAGGGTCGCAGAGGCAAACTTTGCTTCAAACATTGTGTTAACACATGTGTTACACGAACTATCCATCAAATTTATCCCTTTATATAGGATATAGCAGTTACTTTATCATTGTACCCCATAGATACAATATAGTGTTTTTTAATAGTATCGTAGACTAATCCACAAGGAAACAGAATACCATTTTTTACTATTTGTTCATTATCTTTTAATAATGTATTTAAAGACGATATAGTAGAAAATTCGCTTATATGACTTATTTTGAATACATTTTTATCACAGGAAATTTCTAGCATATATACCAAGTAATCATTACAGTGAATAAATGATATTAGTCTATTTTTAATATATATAGGTGGAGTTCCACCTCTAAGACTCAAATTGGCAATAGTTTTAACACATCTTACAAATTTACATGAATTACTCACAATATCATATTTAAATATAGTAAAAGGGCTAATACTATATAGACAATATAATTCACCTTTACTTTCAAAAAACCCCCAATTTTTTTCAGTTTTTCCAACAATGAAATTATTACCATAAGGTGGAATATACGTTTTGCCTAGTTCAAATGATATTTCTCTTTTTATAATATGTGTAAAAGCAATTTGAATAATTGATCGTGGATCATTATAGTCATTAATCTCCTCTGTGCCCCACTGACTATAAGATATATATAATTCGCCACGAAATGCGAACATACGTGGATCTTCATAATTTGTAAAAGAACTTATTAAGAGCGGTTCAGCATTTCGAATTAGATTATTTGATAAATCCAATTCACCAATCCAAATTGAACTAATACCTTTTGGTGGTTGATGACGATAGACAATATAAAGTGTACAATCTGATGAAAATTTGTATGTCCAAATATTTTTTCGATTATTATATGCTAAAATAGACGAATTAAATTCATCAGCACTACTATCCACAAGTGGAAGTATTTGCGTGCTTGGCTGAACATAAAGTTCCTTCGATGATTTATTTTCATTTAAATTCATTTCAAATGTTTCATTAATTGAAACACTGGAGTTTAGAATTGTATACTGTTTACCATCCTTAAAGGATATATAATCAGCGTATTCTGCCATCTTTTAATTAATAATAAATCAAAACAATTTGTTTAAACTCAAATAATTTTATTGCTTACGATATACCTTCCATTTTCCCGAATTATAGAGTTCTATAAATCCCTTTTCAAGGAGTAGTCTCTGAGCTTTCTGAGTGGTGGCCCAATCCGTATCATCCGCAATCCAGAATCCTCCACTTTTGAGTTTCGGTGTCCATCGTTCCACTTCATCACAACTGATCTGTTCAGAATGATTAGAATCCTGATGAATAAGATCCAAAGAGCCATTCTCAAAGGACAGCACTGCTTCAGCCGAAGTTTGACGAAGAAGGGTAATATGAGATTGAAGCGATACCTCATTAATTTTATTCTGAGTATACTCATAAAAGTGCTGTAAGTTTTGAGAAGACCACCATGTATTATTATCATTTGTGTTATCACCCATCAAACAGGCATCCTTTGACCAAGGATCAATTCCTGTAATAGATCCCCCTGTCTGTTCAAATCCCCAACCAAGAGGAAGAAGAGATCGGCCCGCAAATACACCAAGTTCAACACCTTTCTTTAACTTATTTTCAATTACAAGATTACAAATATATTCTGCTTTTTCAACAGGACACCATCCTTCCATAGTTGGAATGAAGGAACGAATACGAGTAAGGGTTGATTCAGGAATCATTCTAGGGTAGATATATTAAATATCTTTAGATACTATATTTATTAGCTTTTACTTTTTATTAAAAAAATATTGACATGATTTTCTTAAATAGACTAATAGTTATTTTATAATTACATTATAATTGTATTTAACAAATAAAATGCTATAGTTAAAAATATTATTTAGACCAACGAAAATTAAAAACGGGCACTCTTTGAGTGCCCATTTTCAATATTCAAGGGTCTAAATATCAACATAAGGCATCCTTATAATAATAATATAAATGCCCAAGATTCTTCACATGAACTATGTACGTTTCGGAGGGAATAGCCGCTTCGTTCCACCGATCCTAGCCGTCGCCCAGACCGACGGGTCCTTCTATCATCATTCAAAAGTTGGTAAAGCAGGGGCTCTATTACTGAAGCCCGACGACACCTTTTCGTCACATGTCCAGCCTCTGTACAAGCTTGTATCCTCCACGGAGGCTGAGTGGGCCTCGGTCTACCTTGGAATCTGCGTCGCAGAAGAGGCGAACCAGTCGTCGATCGGCCTTGAAAACGACTGTCTAGGTGTTGTCCATCAGATCATGATGAAATCGAATCAGCGTCACGAGTATGCCAGGTATTATCATTATAAGATAAAGGAGCTATCAAAGAATTTTGACTGGTGCGGGATTCGCTGGATCCCACGAGAGATGAATCGAGCGGACAAGTTGTTACGATGATTTTGTTGTAAGAAATTACTAAAAATTTGAAGAATTACATTCCATTCACAATACGTTAGAAATGTCATTATATCGTATTGCGTGGATATATAAGCCAACGGAGTTTACAGGTCACGGAGACTACTTCTTAACCTATGAAAAGGCAGCAGAGATTGCGTCTCATATGAATAAGACGTATCCTAATATGAATCATTGGGTTGAAAGACAAACAGGGGTTTAAGATAATAAATAAATTATACGGTAGTAGTACTAATGCCTTATTTTAAATCCGATCAGATTAATCTTTTATTAATTCATATTCCAAAAACAGGTGGAACATCGTTAGAAACTTATTTTTCATCGAAATATAATATATCCCTTGATGAAAAATCATTATATACAAATCTTGAATTAGACCAAGATATTTTAAAATTAAATATACAACTTTTTTCGTATATGCTTCCTGAATTATATAAATATATAGCAAACTATATAGAAAAAAAAAATATTGATATTAATTCATCTTTACAACATTTAAAATATAGTGAAATCCTTACATATAAAGATTTTTTTCAAATTGATTTTGATAATCTTAAAATTTTATCTGTTGTTCGTAATCCATATACAAGATTAGTGAGTGATTTATTTTATTACAATTTGATTGATACAGATACTTCAAAAGATACTGTTTATGAAACTATAACTAAATGTCTAGAATCAGCAAATGGTACTTATGATAATCATTTTATACCTCAATATACATATATTACTGACGAAAATGGTGTATTGATTGATAATTTACAGCTTTTAAAACAAGAAACATTAAATGAAAATATGACATCTTTAGGATATGACGATTTTAATTTATTATTATTAAAAAATAAGAATACAATTGACTATTATTCCTATCTTAATAGTAATTCAATTGCGTTAATTAATTCATTTTACGATAAAGACTTTGAATTATTTGGATATAGTAAACTATAAATAAACGGTTCTGGTTACCTTTTATGGTTGTACATAAATGTACAACCATAAACGGTTCTGGACGGTATCGATCCGTCTACTTTCCGGTTAACAGCCAGATGCTCTGCCAAGTGAGCTACAGAACCACCAATAAAACCGTAGAGAACAAATTGTCAAATCAAACGCATATTTTAGAATATTTATACTATTTCAAAAAAATATATAATTTACATTATATACTGCTGTATATTATTCAATATAAAGCTATTTATTTAATAATTACTTACTGTAGTAATGATATCTTGGGGTTATCCTCAAGCTGTCGTAATTATATTTGTAAGTGGTATGGCTATTTTAGGTTATTATACAAATGACAAAAATTTAATTGCTCCTCTTGGTTCCATAATCATTACATTTAGCTTATGTGGTCTATGCTATGGTATTGAAAAGTACCGAAATCCTGATTTTAATATATCCACCCCCTTATTGCCAAAATAAATATACAAATTAGCAGTGATCATTTACAGGCCTCATCCTCACAGGTGAGTAAAAAAATACTAATAAAGCTCAAACAGATTCCTATACCCTTGAACAACGATATCTTTTCGCCCAAGATAAACAACCCGACAAATGTCACCATAACGTCGCTCAGCAGATCCCAGATAAAATTCATAACCACCATCGACTCTAGGCGAAGACTCTGAAGGAAGATCCAAGGATCGGCGGCATAAACCAGGGTCGGAACGGCCATGAGCCAGAGCGGCAAGGTCTTTGCTGCGACCCCCTTCGTAATCGGCATCATAACCACATCGATAAAGGCCAGCAAACCTCCGTATAGCAGTACAGACCACTTCAACATCCCTACTGACGGACAGGAATTTGTTACTAGGTCCAAAAAGAAAAATTGAAGTCGGGTATCACTAAATTTGACTGTCCCCGATCCTATAACTATCCATACTAATATCATGTCAACTGCGAAACGTGTCAAGAAAGCCGCCAATGTTGTCGTGGAGGTGCCTGCCTGTCCCATCTGTGCCGAGGCCTACACGGGTCACCTCCGTAAAAAGGTCGAATGTAATGGCTGCCATAAGGAATGCTGTATCAAGTGCGTCGAACAGTATATGCTCTCAAGCATTGAAGATCCGCACTGTATGCATTGCCGAGCCGCCTGGACCCGCAGCTTCCTGAATACCATCTGTAGTGCGACTTTCTTGAACAAGACCTATTATGCCCATCGGCAGACCATCTTAGTCAATCGTGAAAAGAGTTTCTTGCCAGGCTACCAGTTGGCCGCCGAACGAGAGCTGCGAGTCCGTGACCTGAAAAAAGAAGAGGGCGAACTTAATAAGGCCTACGCCGAGATCGAAAAGGAGTTCTATGCGAAACTCAATGTCATTCAAAAACAGCGAGGGACAATTGGTCGCAAAATCTACAATATCCAAATGGGTCGGCCTGAAACTGGGGAATCGAACTCCTCGTCTTCTGCTGCTACTCCTGTTGCCAAGTTCGTTCGTCGTTGTACTGCTCCTGACTGTAACGGGTTCTTGTCCAGTGTCTGGAAGTGCGGCATCTGTCACGTCTGGGTCTGTCCCGATTGCTTCGAGGTCAAAGGGCTGGACAAGGACACCGCCCATACCTGTACCGCCGACAATCTGGCCACCGCCGCTTTGTTGAGGAAGGACACGAAACCCTGTCCAACCTGCGGTGAAATGATAAGCAAAATCGATGGGTGCGACCAAATGTGGTGTACTGCCTGTCACACTCCCTTCTCCTGGACCACCGGCCATGCGATCAAGACGGGCACAGTCCATAATCCCCACTACTTCGCCTGGCTCGCCAAGGGCGGCCAGCATAACGCAGCCCATCCTGGCTTTGTGCCTTGCGGCGGTTTCCCAAATCCCTACCATGTTCAGTCGGCCTTTGATAAGCTTTGTAAAGACGAACGCAAGGACCTGTTACAGATCCTCAGAGTCTGTCTTCACATGATGGACGTAGAACGCCACAGATATGAGAGGCATCTGAACCCCGTGAACAACGAGGACATGGGAGTGAAGTATCTGCTCAAGGAAGCGGACGAAGAGGATTGGAAGGGCGTCCTGGGTCGGCGTGAAAAGGAGCGACTCAAGAGCAATGAGATCCGTGATATCCTCGACGGTTTCAATGGGGCAGCCGTCGATCTGTTCCGTCGCATTGATGTGGCAAAGAAATATACACGGGAGGAGGCCCTGGACCTCGTGACCTCTCTTCGTCAAGAACTGGAAGCTCTCCGTCAGTTCACCTTCCAGGCCATGACCGATGTTAGTAAGATCTTCAACTGCTCGGTGCCGTTCATTAATGAAAAGTGGGAAGTTGTCCATGGCAAGGTCAGCGATCTGGCCCGAAAGGCCAAGGCGGCAGAGGAGGCGGCGGCTAAGAAAGAACTGGAGGAAGCAGCTACTGCGTCAGGTGCTGCGAATGTCGCGGCGAATGTGTAACGATGTGTAAACGATTATTTTTATTGGATCCAGGTAGGGAATGCGGTACGATCTAGTCATTGTTGGAGCAGGTATGGCTGGACTAACAGTGGGTATCGAAACTTTGAAAAAGCATCCTGACTGTAAGGTGCTAATTGTAGAAAAATATGACTATGTGGGGGGACGTGTCTATACTCATCATCAAGGACGTCTTCATTGGGAATCGGGGGCAGGACGAATAGGTGATGATCATGTCCTGGTTCATGAACTGATCAAGCAGTACGGACTGAAGACCTACCCCATTGGTACTTCGGATGGGAGCCTGTACATCCGAGATGGGTTGGCTCAGCCAAATCCTTTCACCGATCTATTGGCGACCATGATTCTGCCACTGGCAGAGTTACCGCCGTCCGTTCTGGCCACACATACGTTGGCCGAACTGTTGTCTATGGTCCATGGACAAAAGGGTGTCGAATACTACAACATGTTTCCCTATTGGTCAGAAATCCATACACTAAGGGCTGATCTAGCGATCCACAGTTTCCAGACAGAGTTTGGATCAAAAGCGACCTATTCTGTCGTCGCAGAAGGATTCAGTAAAATCCCAGAAGGCATGGCCGAAGATTTTAAGCGGCTTGGTGGAAAAATTCAGTTCAAGACGGATGTCAGCAGACTGGAAAAAGACAGAGAAGGTCTGTCTGTCTGTTCCGACAGACCCGATATTCTCTGTCGGGCCTGCGTTCTGGCTATTCCGTCCGTGGCTGTCAAGAAGATCGGCGGTCTCCAGGCCATTCCCGCTCTTCGTCATTTAGCTATGGAACCCCTCGTTCGCATGTACGCTGTCTTTAAGGATAAGGAGTGGCTCAAGGATTTGACGAAGATTGTGTCAGATTCTAGGGTCCGATATACAATCCCTATTTCTGCCGAAAAAGGGGTTGTAATGATTTCCTATACGGATGGGGCTGACGCTGCTTACTGGATCAAGTTCCGAAAAGAAAAGGGAGAAGACGCAGTCAAAGAGGCCGTCATGAAGGGCATACGACGGCTGTTGCCCGACAAGGACATCGGCGAACCAACTGAGTTTGTGATTCATCCCTGGTCCAACGGGTGTACTTATTGGCTCCCTGGCTCCTATGACCCTGTGGCCGTGTTAAAGGACTCACTATGCCAAGACCACGGGATCTTCGTCTGCGGGGAGAGCTTTTCTATGCGACAAGCCTGGACAGAAGGAGCCCTCGAGTCGGCCCACATGCTTCTGGATCTCTGTGAATTCAAAAAACAAATAACGGCTATGAAATAGATCAAATGGACATCCACCTAATCATCGCCCTGTTCCACATCCTGTTCGTCGTTCCCATATTCTTTCTCATTGCGTTTTTTAAATCCGATCTGCCTATTTGGGCCTATCAAAGCATCTTAGGTGCGGGCATTTTTATCCTGATTTACCACGGGTACAAGGCCCTAGTAAAATATGCTGCTCACAGTCCTTTTCTGTGGGTCAATCTGATCCATGTACTGCTTGTCGCACCATTACTGATTTTTATCGGTGCCAATCAAAAAAATACCGGCAGGTGGGCCTATGAATCCTGTATTATGGTAGGCTTTGCGGCACTTGGCTATCACACCTATTCGCTAGTAAAGATGGCAAATGTAGTGGAGCCCAACTAGTTGGTATCATTACTAGATGATATCCATTGATATCATCACTAGATAATATCTTTTAAAATCTCATGCCTCGGATCTGTCAGAGGTAGCACAATACACCCTAGACTATGATAGTAGAAATGGGGTTTAGACTTAAAGGTAACGGCACATGTCTTACATTTCACCTGTTTGTCAGATAATGTTTCCATAATATTCGCCACCTCCTTCTTCAGGTGTTTCCGCATACAGTGGGTCCGACAGTTACCCTTGGTCGGATTCGTAAAGTCACAGCCCTCAAAGGGGCAGACAAACTCATCTGTATCGTCCTTCGTTTGAGGAGGATGACGGAGACGCATATGGGTGTCTAACGCATTCTTCTGAACGAACTCCTGCTGACACTCCGTACACACAAAGTCCAGGATGTTCTGACACCGCTTCATGTGGTAATGCATTGTGTTCTGCTTCTTCTTCGTGATACCACAGTCAGGACAGATATACTCGTCCTTCAGCTCATCGTACACGTATTCCATTTTCTTAGGCTTTTCTAACATATTAGAGCCAGGTTGCTGCGATAGGGGGCTCTGTTGGACTTCAATTTTTTCTACTTTAGATGGCATAGAAAAATAACTGTAAATCCCTAGGGTTTCAAGGTGGCCGGCGTTTAGGCCGTTTTCAATTTTGCTACTGATTGTTGCTTGGCAACACTAAGCCCCATGAACAACCACCCGTTCTACCACTTCCTGCTTGGTCAGAATCTCCTGGGCCAATAGCCACTCTAGGACAGTCTCTCGTTGATCTCCCTGAAGCTGGAGGATCTCTCCATACTCTTCGTGTTTATCAATCGATCCATTACAGTTGAAGGCCTTCTTGAGAGCCTTGAGAATCCTATGAAGATCCAGATCATCATCGAGACCCTGGACGGTTGTCACGTTGCGTCTCCCATTTTGCTGAATCCGGATGTGTATTTTCTTGATCGCCTTTGACTGAAAGAGATCTTCCATTTCGACTACATGTCACGATTTTCTTAAGTCTTAGTAGAACATGGATCACAAGAAGACAGTCGGCTCCAAGGCAGAAGTATTTCACGGTACGGCGAAGCACACCAGCGGCGGCCTCCACAAGAAGGATCTTGTCAAGAACAAGGCAGGTCGCATTGTTAGCCGCAAGAAGATGGCGGCCGGCAAGAAGGCGATCAAGAGACTCTTTGCCGCCGGCTACAAGCCCACCAAGGGCAAGTTTACGGCGATGCGTAAGGGCATGAGGACCACCAGGCGTAAGGGGATGCGTGGTGGTGCTGGCCAGGACATGGCTGCCTCCTCCACATCCAAGATGGGTACTAATGCCGTCCTGGCCTCCTTCATGGATGCCGCCAAGGGCATGAAGATGTAAATTACTTGAATTGAAAAGATAACCAACTAAAGAGATCGGCTAACTGTCCCTTAGACAACATATCCGATCCCTGATCAAGTACCGGATCATACCAGTACAGAGACCCCTGTCCGTCCACATTAGAGCCTTCTCCTACCCTTGTCCATGCGAGTGACGCCCCGGCGATTCGCAGCTCCTGAACGATTTCCTTGAAGTTCTGGAGCGTATAGGAACGCCTATAAGTCTGTTGAAGGGCCTTGAAGACTGTGTCACCGAATCCAGTTGCTACGTCGTCAACCGGTGCGAAAAAAACAGTCTGATACGGTTTCAAATTCTTAAGCGGTGTCGAGACAATATGAACAAAGGTAATCGACTTGTGTAGCTTCGGCCATAGAGCCTCGGGAATCGGCAGATCCTCTGCGACTACCAGAACGTCTTTGGGACAGTGTAAAATATAGGTGAGAGCGAGAGACCAGTCGGCACCTTCTCGTATCTGGAAGACGGCATCGTAAGGGACGGACAGGTGCTTGCTGAAGTTCAGGGGTGAATTGGTCAGGAGTACTTTGCGTTTAAATGGATGATGGAGGTCCTGGACCGACTCGAGGATCGGGGGCTGCTTGGACTTTGGGAAGGGACCTTGGCACAGAATGGTCGTTCCGTGTATCTGCGTTTGGAAAGCACTGATGTGGACAGTGTCGCTCATTACTTGGACGGGTGACAAAGGGTCTGGATTTTAAACGCGACTAGTAGATGATCCCCTCCTTAAAACAATTGGTTGTCGCCATGATTGTACTGGTTCTTATTGATGCGGTCTGGCTTTTGACTGTGGGTCGCCTTGCCGTCAGTATGACGGAGGCTATCCAAGGCAGTCCTGTGGTCTTCCGAGTCCTGGGAGCTGTCGTTGTGTACGTGGCTTTAGCTTATTTGATCTATCAGCCGAATACGGTTCTGGAAGCCGGTCTCATGGGATCTGCTGTGTATGCCGTGTATGATTTCACGAGTTATTCGATCTTGAAGAAGTATGATCTGAAGATTGCGATAGCCGATACGGTCTGGGGCGGTGTCCTCTTTGCGGCTACAAAGGCTGCTCTGAAATATCTGAAGTTGGAGTAGAGTATGGTGTCAACACGAAAATCGCGGTCTAAATCTGGATCAGGATCAAAATCAAAATCAAAATCAAAATCACCGGTTCTAGCTAGCAGCAACAGAAGCTCTGCTGCTGCTAATACTAGCTCTGCTACTGTAGCTGCTAGCAGTTCATCATCATCCGCTGCTGCTAAACCTGCTATTATAAAGGAACCGAATACTGGCACTGCGATTGTAGAAGCTATCCCTCTAAATGTGTCAGTCCCTACAAAAACACGGAAACTGTTGTCAACAGCGAACATTAAAAGTCGAAAACGGACAAAGGAATTAGGAAAAGGCACCTTTGGTCGTGTCAATGAGGAAAAAGTGGGGTCCCTAGGAATCTCAGTTGCGACAAAATATCCTTTGAGAGAGGATCTTATCCAAGAAAATATAACTGAAATTGCCACCATAAAATATCTGGAGGGTCTCCCCCATGTGTCCCAGTTCTTAGGAACCGCAAATCAAAATACAAAGGGATCCTGTGTTGTCTTTCCCTGTATGATTATGGAAGCAGCCAAAAATAATCTGGCTACATTAGTATATCGTAATTGGGACTACACGTTTAAAACAGTCATCGGTGTATTAAAAGGATATGATACCTTACATTCGGCCCATATTGTTCATCGTGATACAAAGCCTGGAAATATGCTGATGTCTACAACTGATGAAGTCCTTATCACCGATTTTGGTACTAGTCGCTATATGCCACCCAATATGCCACCTTGTCAGGACGGATACACTGGTACCTACTGGTACTCTGCTCCAGAGCTATTGATTAAAAAGTACGTAAAACCTCGAAGCTTTACTAGTTGGGAAGGCTGGTATGCTAGTGATGCCTGGGCCGTGGGAGCATCCTTGTATCAGATTGTAGTAGGGACTCCTCTTTTTACAGATGCTGATGCGGATGATATATTTAACAAAAAAAATAATCCATTACAGGGTAAAACAGGTCTTTATGTATTGATAAATATGTATGCGAAACTTGGAGCTCCTGTCGAAAAAGATGGAGAACTATATCGAGCTGACAATCAGTATACCCTCCAAACTATAACAAGTCTTTCAGACAGGACAAACGAAGTATATCCATTAGCTACCTTAGATCGTAAGCCAGACGCTGTATATAATCGTGTAGTAGCTAGGGCAAAATTCCAGACAAACACTAAGCAACTCAAATTAGTGGCCACGATCATTCAACGCCTCCTGGATTACAATCCAGAGACTCGCTTGACTATCAGGGGGGCTTTGAAACTACTTCTGAGAGCAGGATACATTAAAACGGATGATTTGGCACCAAAATATGACAAGGATATCTTTGATCAATACATGCTTCCAGCCCGTTTAATGGTTTCTGAAACAGCCTTAGCCTCTTCATCGTCGGCAGCATCCGAAATTCCTTCCTGGGCCATTACAAAAAGTGCCGTGGTAGCAACAATTACTTGGCTCTATTCATTAAAATGGCCATTGACAACTGATTCGTTTTATTTCGTCTTTGACAGGGCTATCCTTATTTTAATGGCAACGTTACGTCATTTACACCATAAAATAACAAAAAATAATATAGATATTATCGGTCTAGTATCAGTTGTTATGGCAGCCTATATGTTCGACAGTAAAGGGATAGGAATATCCTTGGAAAAAGCAATTAGTTTGCGATCCAATATAAAACATAGATATTCAACACTCTATAAATACATAAAAGAAATAGTTCTGACGGATATCCAGTTTTATGGAACTACCTTCTATGATCTGTTGATAGAGGAAGTGAAACCAAAAAGAGCACATGACATAAATATATTGTGTTACAAATATTGTTTGTACAGCGACTTTTTATCAAAGGCCAAGTCGGCAGATGTCATCGAGTTCTTACTTGATTTTGGAAAGAGTGAAAAGGATGTGACAAAAAATAATCTGATTACAGAATTCGCCGACTATATTTCATAAAAGTTGACCGCCATATTCATTATTTGATGTTACAACATCAAATAATGAATCCGTGTTCCCTGGTGATGCGAAAAGCCGTTTGCTTCTATTGTGGCAAGGAACAAGAGGCCGATGAACGGACAATCGGCCATCACTTTGGCATTCGGTACTGTTCCGATCATAAGGCAGATGCGAAACGGGACTCGAATGCGTACCTTCATAGGACGAAAAGGGTTAGAGCGAGCGACGCCTTGAAACACGACGTGATCGGACCCTTCTTCCAAGCCCTAAGCCATGTCCATATTCGTCGGTCTAGTGGCGTAGTCGAAGGCGGATGGCGATTTCAGAAGGGATTTGTGATTGACACCATGATTCACTGGTCTAAAGGTGATTGGATTATACCGATGACACATGATGCGTCAGAGACTATCAAAAGTGTTCCCTTAAGCATGTTTGCCGAGGAGGCCGTTCGTAACAAAAATGATACACGAATCGGTGACCTAGTGGACACCGTTCGATCTGTGCTAGAGGAAGGGGTCTATAAGTCAGATAGTGAATCAACTACTCCTGTACAAGAGGTACTTGAGTCAGAAAATATCCACCTATGCTATTCTAATGGATTGGTTGGCAGGGTCTTTATACCTAAAAGTCAAACAGAAAACTGACAGTCATGGAAAAGACCAGAACCATGTAGGTCGTAATAAGCAGTTTCATGCGATTCGAGGACGCATGAATATCGCCGTAACCTGTTGTAGTGAACGATGTAATTCCAAAATAAAACAGACTTATGAAACGATCTACTGTTTTTTGTGGAAGACCTGCCACATCCTTGTCCGTGACCCACGGAATCAGTAGAAGGGCGAAAAAGATATTAATTATGATAATCGTAAGGGCCACTTTCGCCATTTTATATACAGTAACATGGGACATATCTACTATAGGAACATAAATAGACTATGTATGTATATATTTGGTAATGATCCACCTAGGCTTTTTTATAGGCCTTCTTCGCTTCTGATGCTGACTTATAGAGATCAGCGACGGTTGCTTCAGTAATCGTGTTGATATCGACGCTTTTAGGGATCGATACGAACACTTTTTTCTTAAGGCTTGTCTTGAACATGTAAGGCCCATAGGGGCCGTTGCGAATCTCGTAGTCTTTGAAGGTCTTTAAAGTCCCAGATGGACTGGCTGCTTTTGCCTTGAGCTTCTCTTCGATCTCGGACCAGGAGTCAGTAGGGAGGACGGACAGGTTGATGGTGCCACAGGCTATATAAGGTCCGAATTTTCCTGTCTTTCTGAGAACTGGCTGGCCCTCAAAGGTTCCAATGGGTTCGTCAGCAACCGCTTTGGCCTCAGATACCTTTGCCACAAAGGCTCTGGCATCTGCTTCTGTCAGATCATCGAATACCACCCCTGACGGCCAGCCATAGAACACTGTATTCGTCCCCTCCTGAAGAATCAGTGGTCCCTTCTTGCTCATCACCGCTTTTAGTCCGTTACTGAATGTTTTGACCTTGGAACTGTCAGAAGATCCAACAGCAGAACCAGTAACAGACCCCCCAGACTTCATGCTCTCATATTTGTCCTTGTAGGTGGCCCAGGTATCCCTGAGAACTTGCTTCCAAGGTTCTGTGCCCTTTTCCACCAGATCCAACCTGGTTTCCATCTGGCTGGTAAATTTGTAATCGAACAGATGCGGGAAATGTTTTTCAAGAAAGGACAGACACTGGAGACCGAGGGCAGTCGGTACGAGCTTTTTCTTTTCGCCACCCATTTTCTTTTTAACGATCTGTTCTTGGGGAGGCCATGATGCTGGTGTGGTGGACACAGACGCAGTTGTGGCAGTTAGAGAGTATGTCTTTAAGGTTACATCTTTCCCTGGAATATCCGTGATTTCAGCGTAGCCTCTGTCTTGAATGGCTGAGAGGAGGGACGAAAAGGTGCTGGGTCTGCCGATTCCGTGACTCTCGAGTTCTCGGACCAGGGTGGCCTCCGTGAATCGGCCGGCCGGCTTGGTCTCATGGGGATTCGCTTGAAGCTGGGTCCAGGTCAGGGTGGTCATGGGGATCAGGGCTTGGGCTTGGGTCCAAGTGGTGGCGGAGGCATCGGCTTCCTCTTCGGTCTCCTCAAGATCAGCAGTTTTCCCCATGCGTTGCCAGCCCTGGAAGGTTGTGCGTCGCCACTTTGCGGTCCACGGGAAGTCGGCATCGTCCTTTCGATGGAAGGTAACGGTACAGGTCTCGCCAGTGGCTTTTGACATAACGCTCTGAATGGCCCGTTGCCTGATCAGACCATACAGCTTCTTGTGGGTCGGATCAGGGTCCGAGATATCGGCAATTTCCATGTGGGTCGGGCGAATAGCCTCGTGGGCTTCTTGAGCTTTAGGTCCTTCCGCGGCTTCGGTTTCTTTAGGCCCTTTTTTGGACTTCTTGGCCTTCGGTTCTTTAAGTTCTTTTGGTTTGGATTCTTCGTTTGCGACGTAGGCTAGTCCGAAGGTCTCCGTGACCCAGTGTTTCGCATCCCCGATGGCTTCTTCGGACAGAACCGCCTTGTCAGTCCTCATATACGTGATATGCCCTCCCTCATAGAGTTTCTGGGCGATCAACATGGTCGTCTTAGGACTGAAGGAGAATAGGGCGGAGGCCTGTTGCTGAAGGGTGGAGGTAATCAGGGGATCGGGAGCATTGGAGGACCAAGGTCTGGTCACATTGGAGTTTACGATATGAGGTTCGGCTCTGTCCGTGTAACAGTTCTCCAGGAAGTTGAGGGCATCGGCTTCATCTTCCAACTCGTCTTGGAGGGATGCGATTAGTTTGGTAGTTCCAGCAGCAAACTCACCTGTTAGTCTCCAACTGGATGCCGCCTTAAAAGCCTGGATCTGTCGCTCCTTTTCGACGACAAGTTTCAGGGCCGGCGTCTGACAACGGCCAGCGGATAAGCCTCTCGCCACATGGTTCCACAGGATCGGACTGAGCGTGAATCCGATCATCATATCCAGCATGGATCTGGCTTGCTGAGCATAGATTCTGTCCATGTGGAGTCGCCTTGGATGTTCCATGGCTGCCTGGATGGCGGTCTGGGTGATCTCATGGAAGACAATACGGGGCGTTGTTGCGAGGGGAAGCTTGAGGAGAAGAGCCACGGAATAGGCGATGGCTTCCCCTTCTCGGTCATCGTCCGCCGCCAAGTAGACCTGTTCGGCTCCTTTTGCCGCGTCCTTTAAGTCCTTTTGGACCCTCGACTTAGCCTCGATGAACTGGAAGCGAGGTTCAAAGTCCGTGGTGAGACCCACGGCGTCCAGGGCCTCTTCCAAGGCCCTGATATGACCCATGGACGCTTTCACGATGTATCCGGGCCCAAGAAATCCCTGAATTTTGCTGCATTTTGCGGGGCTCTCAACGATTACGAGTTTCATGTTGCTAAATAGTAGCTTTAGCGAATTGTTCAAATTTATTAGGTAACAATAGGGACATGAATGCTACAGGAACAGAAATAATACCACTCTGTAGCGAGGTAATCGGTATGGCGGTTGGCATGGGCCTAATGGCAGCTGTCAGTATTGTGACATGTGCCTCTGTATATGTGTATCGTATTCGAAGTGCTGCTTCGAAGTGTCCTTACTGTGACGAACAGGTTGGGTCTGAGGTTCTGAGGGATCATTTAGTGGGGTGCCCGAAGCATTTGGAGCACTGGGCCTTGAAGAAGGGGGATCTGGCTGGGCGAAGCGAGGTGATCTATGTTCGTCCTGATCGGGCTGTCAGTCGGCGGTCTGTGTTGAACGTATAACTTTCCATTCGATATTGATGTGATGTATGTTCGTCCCGATCGAGCCCTTAGGATGCGGTTTTGAGCATTTGAAATAAAATAGTTTTTTATAACTTATATGTAGATTATGAAATTAAGTACATTTTATCTCATATTATTTTTTGTAATATCATTTATTTTGATTATAGCATATACTGCTAGATATATATTATATGATAATATTGACAAACTTTATAAGATCAATAGTAATAGAATTAATATAAATAAAAGAGAATTTATTTTAAATGTATGTAAGAATATACCCTATTATAATAACTATACTGCTGATACACTGCCTATTGTTACGAAACAGCAAATAAGTAAAAATACAGATTTATTTTGTAATAAAAATATTCCCAAAATAGCTTCTTCTATTAAAAGTGCTAATAATTCTTGGACTGATAAAGAAAATGTAGCCAAAAATATTTCATTGATAGATAGTATTTATTATACCTATGAAGTACTATCAGGAAAGGCTATTGCCCATGTTTCAGGTGGAAGTTCTGGAAATTATTTTTATCAATGGTATACGTATGATGAATATGTAAAAGCATCTTATGGTTTTTTTAAATGTTGGATAAATATGGGATGGAAACCTACTGATAAAGTATTAATTTATTACTTTCATGGAGCAAATTCAGTAAAGTTAATTAATAAGTTAAATTTTTTACATAGTACTTTTAATTCTATTATTCCCGAGTTAGACGAAAATGGTGATATAAAAGAGAGCACATTATATGAGTTGGTAGATTGTATAAATAATTTTAAACCAGAACTCATAGTTAGTTTTCCTAGTTTAATATTTAGATTAAGTCAATTGATATATATGAAAGATATTAAATTAACACACATTCCTAAATGTATGGATTTAAGTGCTGATTTTCTATTTACTTGTCAATATAAATTTATATGCTCTATATTTAAAAACTGTGATATTCGATTATCATATGGAACTATAGAATTTGGTCAAATTGCTCAACAAATTCCTAATAGAATGTTTGATTATATTGTATTTGATGACATTGTAGATGTTGAAAATGATCAAAATAATAACTTAATTATAACTAACTATTTATATACTACACAACCAATTATCCGTTATTTAACGGATGACAAAGGCACTGTAACTCACGAAAATAAAAATGTTATTATTCGTAATTTAATTGGAAAAAGTAATGATTCATTTAATTACATTGATATTGATAACTTTATAAATAATTGTAGCTATTCGATAATTAACTTACGGATTGATAATAAAAATAAAATTATAGCACTTTCAACCTTATATGATTATGATATTGATAACATATCTTTCTATTTTAATGGTTATTTTAATAACTATACGATACAAACGGACGTTTGTAAATTAAATACGTGTAAAACGAAGGATAGATATGATAGAAAAAATACACCCATTATGAATGAATTTCATATGCGACAAGAGAAAAAGTAAAAAAGTTTTATTATACTTACAAAATATAACTTGTATAATAGGTATATTTTGTAAAAATACCAGTAAATGAGAGACCTGAGCGTCTAGTGCTTGCGGGTTTTACGATGTTTACGAGTTTTTGATTTGCGTTTGCCGCCTTGAATTTTTAATACACTAGGCGATTTAGTAGGCAATCTAGACACGTTATAAGATGTATTAATAAAATTGGCAAATGGATGACTTGTAATCTTCCCCGCCTCCCTAAGTTGTAGTTCCAAATCCTTATTTTTTTCAACAAGCATTTTGTACATAGATGTAAGTGTGTCTGTATTTAATTTTGGATTTTTAGACATAGAATTAGGTCTTAATTTTTCCTCTTCTAGTATGGTATTCAAGTTCTCTATAATACTTTTAAATTTATCGTATTTTGTTTTAGAAACAGATTTATCAGCTTCAAAATCTTCAATATGTTTTTGTAACTTGTGTTTTAAGTAAAATAAGTTTAATACACTGCTTTTATTTGAATCTGATGTATCAGATCCAGCATCTATTTCTTCTTTTGATGGTACATGTATAAATATATCTTCATTCCACATATCAGGGTAAGGTGATTGATCTTTAACCTTTATCCCCTTTATTGCTTCATACTTTTCAATTTCCGGATCATTCCATTTTTTATATCTATAATAATCCTCATTATTTAAGAAAGCTTTCATAAGAGAATAAAAATCTACTGGAATATATTCATTCGTAAAATAGGGTAACTTATCATCTAAACCTTCAAACTTACCAATATACTCTGGCTTTGTCATTCCAAAATTAAATACATTTCCATAATTTAATCGTACATAACTACTACCTTTAGTAAGATCTTTTAGACCATGTAATGCGAATTTATCATCTAACTCATATAGCATTAATGCCAATTCTTCCAATGGGTCTGTATAATCAGTTACATAAGGTTTTCTATAAGCACTCAAATCCCCTGTATATCTTGCTTTATATCTTGGCATATTCCTACTTATACCCCTTAAAATAATTAATGCCTAAACAAATCTTCCAGGGTTCCAGTAATGAACACGAGCACCTTGCCAACAACATCACTCCAAGGGTCCATTTATGAACTGGTGGCTAGGGGCAAGAAAGACACGTATTTTGCCGTAGATCGCAAGACCTCCAGTCTGCCCTTCAATCCCAGCTACGAGTCATCTGCCCCATTTCTCCAAGAACGCCGAACCACCGTACCTTTGAACGCACCCCAGTTCGGAAATACCTTCGAAATCGAACTGGACCGGTTCGGTGATATAATCACGGACGCGACTCTGTTAGTTGATCTGCCCACGTGGCTGCCTCCCCTTCCTGTGAACAACAATCTGTCGGCACCAACAAACAATACAAACAATCTGTCCAATGATCCTAAGATCGCCAATTCTCTGTATCATATTACAGATGTCTCAGGGGTCAGTTACGGCTATACAAAGTACATCGGTCTGTATCTGTTCGAAAAGATCCAGTTTCTCCAGGACCAGATGCTGATCCAGGAATGGTCAGGAGATTCCCTCTTTATGTCCACGGCGACAGAAGGGTCGTGGAATTCAGTGTATTTACAGGATCAGTATCTGGGAGGCATAGATGTCGGATCTACTATTGGGAGAGCCATTGCTTATAGGGCGACCCCTGGTCGACTCCGACTCAATCTGCCCTTGCCAGGGCTCCAGACGCCAGGTGACGGGGGCTTTCCCATCTGCTGTATGCCCAATCAGGCCTACCGGCTTCGCATCAAGTTGCGACGGCTGGAGGATTTGATTGTAGCGTCCAATGGGGCCTATAAGCCTGAGCCTTGGACCAAGACCTTCCAGTACCAGTTGCCTAATACAGACGGTTCAGGGTCATCACTGTTCACGTTTAACCCCGTTAGCCGTGCCAATATAGGTCAACCCACGATTCTGCTGGGAACAAAGCAGGCCTACGTGCCTGCGGACATTCGAAAAGGCCTCCAGGATAATAAGCAGTCTATCCCGTTTCGTAAGACCTTTGAAAACGTCTTTACAATTGGAGAACTGGATTACAAACCATTGGATATTAGCGGTGGATTAGCGACGATTACGCGGCGACTGGATGCTCGGCATCCCGTGGAACGCATCCAGTTTGCCTTCCGTCAAGCGAATATGCTGGATCGCAATATTTATACAGACTTCACGGATCCCTTGGCCTATGACGGAAAGTTCTATCAGCAGGCCAAGCTCGTGATTGCGGGAAGGGACAGGGAGTTCGAATTCCCCCCGTTTGTCTGGGACGACGTGATGAACTATGCGAAAGATGAGATTGACCCAGGGTACAATATTAGTGAGATGCGATGGAACCTGGGAGATCAGATGAACAGGGTGAGGCCATTTAGCAGGGTGCCAGAGGGAACCGTGAACTTCACGACGGCCGACAGACCAACTCTGTGGCTCCAATTGAACGATGTGCCTCGCCAGATTATTTCGGGACAGAGAAAGGTGGACTTAAGGGTCGTCATGGAAAGCTGGAACGTCTATGAGATCCAGGAGGGGCGAGGACGCATGTTGTTTGCGAACTAATTTCACAAGGATTAATAAGGATAATGAGGGTCGGGATAATTACGATGCCCTTTGGTAATGTATCGTTTATTACTAAAACGCTTGTGGATTGGTTCAGGAAAATCGATGTCGAAGTTGTGCCGATTCCCTTTACGACTCCCTTGAAAGACGCACAGGTTGTTCTGAAAGGGCTTGAGGGTCTGTGCTTACAGGGCGGACCTGAGATACACCCTATATACAAGAAGCTGGCATTCAAGATGTTGGATCTAGCATCTGATGCCAGGCTACCAGTCTTCGGCATCTGTCACGGGTTTCAAATGATGCTCTTATGGGCCGGTGCTAAAAGTCTCGATCGAATTCCGAGGGGCCCAGGGTCTGTCTTACAGGTTAGCTGTGATAGCGAGATTCTTAAAGGTCATGATTTAACGGTGAGCCCTAAGACCTTTTTCCATGATTACGGGGTCTATTATGATCGATTTAACAAATCGTTAATGAAGACCTTCCGATTGCTAACGGTATCTGAGGACAGGGACGGAAAGGTGTATGCGAGTGGGATCGAGGGACAGGATCGACTGGATCTGCCCTTCTGGGGATTCCAGTTCCATCCTGAACTTGACCGTGGCTTGGACTGGATGGCGGACTTTTTTAAGGGGCAGATGCGGGGATCTGGTCATCCGGTTTCCAAGGAGCCATATGCGTTCGGCAAGCCTGTTGTCCTATGGACCAAGAAGCTTTGCTATGTGTTCCCTGGTGCCAGAAGAAAAACTCGTCGGCGAACAGGATGAGTGCGACGTTTTATTTGCCGATTGACCGGCTGAGAGCAGAAGTCCTGTTACAGAAGTTTCCTCAGAGCCCCATTTTACGTCCATGTTTATACACTAAAACGAATCCTGAGATCTTTGCGGTCTCGTATTCAAAAGGCGGAAAAATCAGCCACAGTCTCGTAGAACGATCCCAGGAAGGAACCTTCTATGAGATTTCAATGCGACTTAGTCCTGACGGAAATAAGGTGTTTTTACGAAGCGTTCATTCGTTCAAGGACATGGCGGAGCTTGAAACTGTCATCAAGAACCTGTGTAGCGGGGAATTTGACGAGGATCCAAGAGACTAATGTCGTTTTTTCTGTGTGCCGACTTTTCGTTTTCCGCCTTTCTTTATATTGTAATGTAAATCAAAGTCGGCTACATTTACCTGAAATATAAAGGACATAATATTGAATCTCAATACGGATCGTTGAAATTCATCAAACCATCCTTTGTTCGATAGCCAAATACAAAACGCTGAATCTCCTATTGTTGTACGGATCCATTTAAACCATTCAGTCCAGGTAGACGCGGAGTTGTATTTTTCTTTAAGTTCCTCTTCGTCAATTTCAAGGATAGACCATGGCATTGTGTTTTTGGCAGTATCCCAGGACATGTGTTGTTTTGTAAGATTCGCCGATGCTAACATGGATCGATACATGGATTCGGATTGGTCATTTATTTTTGCTTTAAAATGTGATTCGTACCATGTTTGACCATCAGTAAAGAGTTTCATGGCGGCAAGATTTACATAGGCTCCATTGTCACATTTTCGATTACTTACGTCATTAAACTCAACAATGGTCACTGCCGGATAATTTTTTTTAATATACGTCATGATTAAATTAAATATCATCGCAGTGTCTTTACCATGTTGAAAAGGTTCTGAACATTCTTCATCCCATCGAATCTTATGAAGAAACGCCCTATGATAAATAGCCCCTTTTGCCATTTTTGAAAGATGGGCATAGGCACAGTAAATTGTTTGTGATCCAATGAAAATATCAATGGACCATTCATAAACATAGGTTGTAATCGTCATTCGTTTGTTTTCGACTATAACATCTTCGATTTTATGGTCAAGAACAGTATTTTTCGGAGAGGGCTCAATTAAGCCATTCCGCTTTAATCGCCGACTCATCTATTAAGTATTTTAATTTTATAGGTTGTTTTCTAAGCAGTCTTCTTTGTCGAAGACAGCTTAGCTGTCTTCTTTGTCAAAATAGCTAAGCTACTTCTTTGTCGAAGACTGCTAAGCAGTCTTCTTACCAAAGGATAATGAAAATCCACCCTTTTTCGGTTCCACTTTTTTGACCGGCTCAGGCGGCATCGGTGCTTCCAGTACATTGATGGGTGGCTTTACAATCGCAGTAGCAGGTGGTTTGTTCTCTGGTACAGTAGTCCCAGTCTTGGCCGGCAACGTCGGCAGAGTCCCCAGCCATTTACAGACCGCCACATGATCAGCACTGGTAAATGGTGGCAGCTGTCGGCCCTGGACAATCGCAGCAAAAGACGGGATCTGTCTGGCACCACAGAACTTGAGCGAATAATCATTTACGTCAACGTCACACAAGTACCACTTGATGTCGTTACGATAATTATAGACAGATGCCAACTTCAGATTCTGGCAAGGCTTACACCATTTAGCTGTAAAATATATGATTACGAGTGGATCTTCATAGGTCTGTGGCTGTAAGAGTCTAGTTTCCAGATGCGACTGGCTCAGGGGGGACATCATTGCCTTTACCTCGTCGTTTGACATCATTAAACGCTTCCTCATCTCGACCGGATTCGGTACGATTGTCGCCATTGCTGCTCCTATCATCCGTATTCTGATAGGCCCTTCGTAAAGAAATAGTGACAGCAGACACGATTATGAGACCAATGGTAAGGGACAGAAAGAGTGCCAGAGGGGCCGTTGTGTCAGGAATGACGATGTCGGCTCCCCCTGATTGACATGACTTGTTACCAGGGAGTTCGGCTCGGATCTTGCTGAGCTCGGCCAGATTGGGAACTGTCTTTGATATCGCATCGTCAAACAGCATTATTGCTTTTTCAGCAGCATCGCCTGTGACAACTTCATTGACGACAGCCGCAGCCATACCATACGAGACTCGGAGGGCCTGAATGAGACTGTCGAGCAAAGGGACAACCATACTAATCCCAGGAATGACGGACAGGATGCCTCTCACAGTCTGTAAAATCCAGATAAACAGCTGGGCAAACATATTGTTACAGGGTGGGATATTGCTGGGTCTCGGAAAGTCAAAGTAGTTCCAGTTCTGTTCAAAGACCTCCTTGGGCTTCATAAGGAAGGCGTACATCTTGTAGCCCCACCATATAATGGAAATAGGAGCGAGGACCACCGTGAAGAGGAAGCAGAGTCGCAGAAGACCCGACAGGGTATCGCCGACGAGGAAGGAATCACCACCAATGATGCCTAGGGCAAACAGGACCAGGGTATAAATTAACACATGGGAATGCTTGCCCTTGCTTTCAGGGCCAATGGGAGCATCAGGGCGTTGAAACCGGCCAGCGGCGATCCCTGGGAACCCAAGGCCCGGAACAGATGGTCCCGCGAATTTAATGGTTTCCTGGTCCCCCGTGGCCCTGATCGCATCATAAATGTACCAGTAGCCGAACGTATTCGTGTTCACCATGAATTTGGCGACAGCCGTAAGAGGTGATCCAAGATATAAATGATCCAGCCCTATAAATCCGAAAAATACTGCGAGAAACCAGTACCAATTATAGTCCAGGTTTGCCTTCTGCCACGATTTTAAGGATGTGGCGACGAAGAGGGAATTAAGATACTCCATAGGGACAACTCTGTTAGATCCCTATGGAATATTTACTGTGTGTTTCACACTTAGGTTTAGATGGTGAACAGAACACCGCCGAATCCATTGACCACGCGGAAAACGTTGAAGTTCGTGGCGTAAATACGGATGGTCGCATTGCCAACAGTAGGATTGGCCGAATTAAACAGGAGCGGGTTCATCGTGATTTGCCAATTCACAGCGTCGATGCGGCTAGCATTCAGTGTGCCTGTGGGCTGGGCGTCCTCGGGTCTCAAGGCGATGCTGTAATTGTAGATGTAACTCTGAACCGGCGTCGTCGTATGGTGATCATAGGGCTGTTGAAGACGGAAATAGGGTGCTGAGCGGACCTGGAATCTGTCGTATCCGTCTAGCTGTAGGAGAGCCTGGCTAATGAGATCTGTGCGGACCTGGCCCTCTTGTAAATAGGAGGTGATGTTCGGACCCACGGGCTCGTTAATGGCGAGTGACGAATAGTTGAAGAACTCGTGGACCTGATCCATAAAAGTTCTGCGAACCACGAAGATGAACTCCTTGATCGGATGGTTGAAATCGGTCTGGATTGTGATCTGATTCTGGTTCGGTGTGATGGAAATCAGGGGCGTGTACTGGATCTGGTCGATCAGGTATTCATGACTCTGGCTGACGAAGCGGCGACGCTCCTCGACGTCCAGGTAGACGTAGTCGCCCCAGAGCATCATGGAGGTAATGGACGCCGGATTGACCGTGAGGGATCCATTAGGGGTCGTTAGGAGTTTTTGTGAGTAGAACAGACTCTGGAGGGGGGCCAGGGTCAGATTGATACGAATGGGATGGTACTGAAGGGCTAGCAGGGGTATGTAGAGTCCGGGATTGCGGCAGAAATAGAACTGGAGGGGGATCTGGAGGGACAGACCTGGGCTGTTCGGACCCGGAATCAAATCGGGTACCTGGTATCCGTCCACCCTGCCGATCATATTGTTCAGAGCGTCACGTTGCCCTGGAGGCGTTGTTAGTTGCTCCCAGATCTCCATCCATTCGCCCGTTTGCTTGTCAATCTCCTGTTCGCCCACTTCAAAGGTAATTTCTGTGATCAGGGCATTGCCGATGCCATTTACGTAACTCACCGGTGTATTCGATCCGTCGTTCAGGGTGAGCTGCGGCAGCAGAACTTCAATGTAAATCTTGCCGAGCAGATCGCCTCGTCTGGGAATCAGACAGGTAATGCGTTGGCCGAAGTTTGCCGTACCATCAAAGTACATCGGCTGAGACTCTGTGGCGAAGTTTGTGTGTCTGCGATACACCATTTTAAAAAAGGAAATCTGGGGATTTCCTGTTAGGAACGTGTCCTGTTTGCCCATGGCGACGAGCTGTAATAATCCTCCTCCTGCGGGCATCCTCTGTTGTAGCTGTAGGTGTTTTGTGAAGGGGGAATACACGGAGGATTAGATTTATCTGCTCTGATCAGAATGTCGTATCGACCCATGGACTTAGGGTATGTGACCCTACGGAATATACGGCCTGTAAATCCACTAACGAATCAACCATTGTTCCCTGGATATGTTCTGTCCATGGATCAACAAGGGAATAGTGTTTGGGTTCCGATGACGGGAGGAGGGGGTGGAACTGGGTTTACAGGGCCGACTGGCTCAACGGGGGCAACTGGACCTCAGGGTCTTCATGGAACTGCTAGCAATACTGGGGCAACTGGACCTACTGGTGACACGGGACCACAGGGTCCTCATGGAACTGCTACTAATACTGGAGCAACAGGACCTACTGGTTATACGGGGGCTACTGGAGCTACAGGGCCTGCTGGTGCTGCGGCAAATACAGGGGCTACTGGGCCCACTGGATTTACTGGAGCAACTGGAGCAACTGGACCAGCAGGGGAAGCAGCAAACACAGGAGCTACTGGAGTGACAGGTCCAACTGGGCCAGCAGGAGAAGCAGCAAACACAGGAGCTACTGGGCCGACCGGTCCAGGGAATGGAGCTAATATAATAAGTGAAAACTTTATGGTAGCATGCGGTCAAGGTGTAAGTACTAATTTAGGTTATTCATATGATGGAATTAATTGGTCTAACTCTCCTAGCCAACTAACATCTACATCATTCAGATGCGTAGCCTGGAATGGTGCCTTATGGGTAGCAGGAGGAGTCTCAGGAGGACAAGATTCTGATATTCTCATATATTCATCTGATGGGATCAATTGGACACCTTCACCTACACAAGTATTTTCATCTATCTGTTCTACAGTTGCCTGGAATGGATCCCTGTGGGTTGCTGGTGGTCAAGATCTAAGTAATAATTTAGCTTATTCTTATGATGGAATCAACTGGACACCTTCACCTACACAACTATTTTCAGTCATATGTTATTCAGTTGCTTGGAATGGCTCTTTATGGATAGCTGGTGGTGAAGGAACAAACCAAGTACTTTATTCATATGATGGTATTAGTTGGAATCCTTCTGCGTCTGGTAATTCATTATTTTCTATTTACTGTGCCTGTCTAGCCTGGAATGGATCTTTATTGTTTGGAGGAGGATATAATTACCCTACAGGTATATTATGTTATTCAACTGATGGAATTAATTGGACTCAAGATATATCTGGGTCAAGTTTTTTTGGAGCTGGAGGACCATGTAGAACAATTGCCTGGAATGGATCTTTATGGGTGGCTGGAGGACAATCAACAAATAATGTTGGTATAATTATTTATTCATCTGATGGCACTAATTGGTCAGAATCAACATCTGGGTCATCTATAATTAATAATGTTGTTAATACTATCACTTGGAATGGATCAGTATGGGTTGCTGGAGGATCTGGACTCAGTGTAATCGCGTATTCCACAGATGCGATTACTTGGACAATTTCTACTTCAGGATCTTCACTATTCGATACTAATTGTATTGGATTAGCTAGTCGGCGGCCTCTTCCTTATGTAGGGGAAACAGTGGTTCCGCCAATTTTCCATCAAGCCACTGGTCCAGGAGGTCCTTTGATATATACAGATCCGTCAGGAACGAATAATATGTATTATTCAAGAGTTGTTACAATTAATGAAACATCCGCATCATTGAATACTTATGATCAGTTAGGTAATCCAATTTTAAAAATATATCCTCCTGGTGTTGGCTCTAGTCGTATAACTATGAACACTGCTGCTATTACCGGAAGTGGCTACACTAGTTTTACCACAATTGATGGTGCGATTGGACAAATACCAGGTAATTTTGGTATATATGATCAAGGATCTAGAAATATTATAAACTATACGAAAGCAACAAATACAGTACAGGTGGGTGGAGGTTCTACAATTGTAAATATAGATCCATCAGATATATCATTCAATAATATATATAATTATAATACTTCAAACGGTAGTCCAATAATAATTTATGGAAGCTCTTCTTCGCCAACATTACTGCCTTTAGTAATACCAAATGATGGACCTATTACACCTGGATTTCAACGTGTGTATTCATTTACACTTGTATTAGCTGGAAGTGGGGGAGGAGGGGCAGGTGGAGATAATAGTAGTAATTATGGAGGGGGAGGAGGGGGAGCTGGTCAATACAGCAGTCAATACACATACACCACATCGGATCCAAGTAATACATTATCTTCAAAATTACAGTATAGTTGTGGTTTGGGGGGAAGTCAAGGGACTGTCACTAATCCTGGTATTATTGGTGTAGCCTCTACATTTTCTTGGAATAGTTCTCAAATCGTATTAGCTCAAGGGGGAGGAGGGGGAACGATTGGATCTGGGGGTGGATCTGGTGGAGGTGTTGTACCAGGTACATTACCTGCTGGTTGGACATCTTCAAATATTTGTAGTAGTAATGGAAGTGCTGGAGGAGCTGGAGGACCCAGCTTGGGAATAGGAGGTACTGGAGGTACATGTAATGGTAATCCTTCCGTGAATGGTGGTCAAGGTGGAGTACCAACTGGGCCAGGAATTAATGGCTCCCCTGGATATATAAGTATTGATTATGCTTTTTATGATACTCCTATAACATCTTTTGTATTGTCAATGGATAATATCTTAGGATCTCCCACTGCTCCAAAAAATACATATATTTCGACTTTATTTACAAATAATGTATATGGACCTAATTTTTTTACAACATTCGATATATCAGCTAATACAATACTTACACTAGGTGGCCCAGGAAATTTTAATAACTTAACTCAAGGTTTATACACAATTATTACATCATTGACTGATTTAACGTATCCAGGAAGTACTCTATATACATATAATACAATTAGTACAACTGTATATGTGAGTGGTAATTCTGACAGTGGTGGTACTTACGCATTTACTATAGGAGGAAATGCGACATTTTTGCCAATAGGAGATACTTATGTAGGACTAAACTCTGGTGCTCAAGTTTTACAAAATTCAACATCAGGACTTAAATATATAAATTATGCCACTGATGATTTACAAGTAACAATTTATTTCATAAAAATGTTTGGTAATCTTACTTACCCTATCATATAATCGTGCCTAAACCCCAACCAGTTAATATCCCCTAAGAATCAGAATGTCGGCCAGGAAGACTCTGGATATTGATTTCATCACCCTACGGAAAATCAGGGCCGTCGATCCTTTAACGAATGCCTTGATTACGCCTAATTTCATATTAGCTATGGATAACCAGGGACAGGCCCAGTGGGTAAACACATTGTCTAACATCAACACCTATGGAGGTGTCACTGGCTTCACTGGACCAACAGGGCCAGTGAATCAGTCGGCTATGGTTACTTTAGTGGGTAATTCGAGTGAATCAACGATGTCAGGCATGCCTTATGCCGTTCAGTTTCCAACTATAGACCTTAGCAATTCCACAGCGTCCAACTTTGGGATTACCTGGGATAGTTCGGGATCTGTATTTACGAACACATCTGCGTTGCCCCTCCAGGTGCTTCTGACTTGGCAGATCGGCTGGAATCAGCTCCCTAGTCCTAGAGCCGAATACCAGTCCTTGACGACCTATGCCCAAGTGAACGGATCCAATACTTACGGCTATCAGACGAATGACTATGGGCTCGGGGATATTCGAGGGAATGCCAATCCTAGCCAGACCAGTTCCTGTGTGGTCCTCTTGGACCCGAGCAGTTCCTTTTCGATTTACGTGAACCAGGTTAATAATGCCGGCTGCCCAGCAAATATAAATGGGAATTCAAAGCTTATTATGACCCTGGTTCAAACGGGGCCAAAGGGAGATACTGGATATACTGGACCAACTGGACAGGCTGGACCAACTGGAGATACTGGATATACTGGACCGACTGGACAGGCTGGACCAACTGGAGCAGGTACATTGTTAGTAAGTGATAATTTTACAGTCGCATTGGGAGATAATAATAATTCAATCGCATATTCATATGATGGACTAGGGTGGAAACATGTTGCGAATAGTAAATCTATTTTAAATTTCGGTTATGGTGTCGCTTGGAATGGAAGTATGTGGGTAGCGGTAGGAGGAGGAGACAATACAATCGCATATTCATCAGACGGAATTCATTGGACTCCTTCTGTATCTAATCCATTTATTAGTCCAAGTTTATATACAGGGTATGGATATCGAGTTGCCTGGAATGGATATATGTGGGTTGCTGTGGGCTATGGTATAAATACTATCGCATATTCCTATAATGGACAGGTATGGACAGGAATTGGACATACTATTTTTAGCGATGCTTGTTTTGATATACAGTGGAATGGAAGTATCTGGGTTGCTGTTGGAAGAGGCACAAATACAATCGCCTATTCATATGATGGAATCAATTGGTTTCCTGGTATAGGTTATTCATTTGGGTTTGAAGGGGCTGGTATAGCATGGAATGGATCACTATGGGTTGCTGTTGGAAGTAATTCATATCCTGATGGAGTTACCGCATTTTCATATGATGGTATTCATTGGCAGTCTGGTACGAGTCTAGGTTCAGCTGGTTATTGTATTGCGTGGAATGGATCTATCTTTGTTACGTTAGGTTATAGTAATAATGGTGCTACATCAACTGATGGAATTACGTGGGATACTTATACCACATCTATTATGTTTGATGTTTACGATGTTACTTGGAATGGATCTTTATGGATTGCGACAGGTAATGGTGCTTACGGAAATACAATTATGGCAAGTGTGGATGGAAGGGTCTGGACAGGTTTAGGATCAGGTATATTTGATAATATTGGGTATGGTGTTGCCAGTCGGCGACCCCTCCCTTACGTCGGTGAAACCGTTGTGCCGCCAATTTTACACCAAGAGGCTGTCGGTCCTACAGGAGGAGCTGTCGTATTTACGAGCCCAACAGGCACTAACAACATGTACTACTCGAGATTTCTGTCCGTGACGGAAAGTGATAGGACTCTTGGAGTCAATGGATCGGTTCGCATAGGACCGACTGGGACTATATCCTCAGATGCCAGTAACAACCTCATTCTGAACACAAGTTTGTTGCCATCAACTGGCTATGCCTATGATCTCGGATCCACTGGAATGCCTTGGAAGGAACTGTACGTTGGAACGGGATCTGTCCATATCGGACCTACGGGAACATTGTCGGCAGATCAGAGTGGAAATATAGTCGTTAGTGCTGTGAACGGACTATATCTCAGGGATCTGAGTGGGGGTCTAATATCACAAGTCTATGATACACATTTCAATGTGCCGTATAGTGGTGGATCACAGACGCTGAGCCAGAGTGGTAATTCAGTAACACTTAGTGGTGGTGGTGGATCCGTCAATATTGGCCAAACAACCGACGTATCACAAAATACACATAAGTTAACAGCTATAGACTTTATAGCAGGTGGCGTCTCTAATTTTGATATAACAAGGTTTAGTAGTGTTGTTGACATTAGTGGTGCTTTATACACCGGACATCCAATTGAAATTAGAGATGGTAGCGGAACTCTAACATTAGATGTTGATCCTAGTGGAAATGCTTCAATCTTTCCTGGGACAGGAGTCGCAGGTTATTCAACCGCTACAACTGTTATAGGATGTGCTTCGTCACAGAATGCTGTAACAATCAGTCAAGGTACTATCACAGGAGAATATGTAGATCAGCTTGTTGTTGGACGGCCATCTAGTTCAGGGATTTTATTACAGGGTTCTAGAGGAGCTGCCGATCAACATGGCTACATCCGAATGAATACTACAACAGGCAATGAAGTACTAAGTCTTGGTGCTGGCGATGATTATACAGCACAACTTACATTTAACAGAGCAGCTGGTGGCTCTGTAACGATTAATGGTCCAGCGACAACGACAATTAGTGGAACATCCACAACTATTAATAGCACAAATACAATAATTAATGGGAATCTTGATATATCGGCAGGTTATGCTATTTATACAAGTAGTATAAATCCAGCAAGTGTTCCTTTACAAAGTTATACCAATCCGAATTCTGGCAATTTATTTATTACACCAGTAAATGAAACACAGTTATCATTACCAAATGATGGTCCAATTCCATCTGGATATACTCGAT